>Ga0307929_1001350_pt1 | contig 18862 bp, 16 predicted proteins | sample AceLakmetage1330_FD_203160 | JGI IMG/M metagenome (GOLD analysis project Ga0307929, IMG submission 203160) | Saline water microbial communities from Ace Lake, Antarctica - #1330 | ecosystem: Environmental > Aquatic > Non-marine Saline and Alkaline > Saline | place: Antarctica: Ace Lake...
TTCAGTCCTTTCATGCTTTTGAAAACATACGGCAAAATGATTTTTAATCTGTTCTTGATTCTTGCGGCATTCTTTTTTGTGGTTAGACCCTTGCTCAAGAGTGTTAAAGGAATTCACACGGACATTACTGAAGAAAGAACAGAGGCATTGCCCCCAGGTGAAGATATTAAACAGATTTCTGAACCGGAATCAATTAATCCCAGGCAGCGTGTCATTGAATTGAGTAACAATGAACCGGAGAGAGCTGCGGCGGTTATTCAAAGCTGGATCACCAGTGAAGTCTGATTGTGTTTGCCGTCCCCGGTAAGGAAGTCCCTGTGGGAAAAATTTTCCCCATGGCGGCTGTGAGCTCAGAAATTTTTTCCATATTTAAGATCTGACCGTGATTATAACATTTGCCACCCGTTATAATTGTTGCCCCTTCTCCGTGTGTCCGATGCGTGTGATCACGCCCTGAAGATCTTTTATATTGGCTTTTCCTCAGTCATACAATCTCAACTAAGGAAAGAAGACGGTTAATGTGATTTGTGGCATGTTCTTTGCAAAGGTTTGATATAAGTATGGATAACATAACACTATGGTCAATTTTTTGGCATCCTTAAACATATGAGAACAGGATAAACTGATGACAATGAAATCGATGATGTTCAATAACAATTTCTTGGTATCCAAAGATTCCTTAAATCGGCATGGTGTATCCCAATTTGCTGAACAAAAAGCCATGAATTTTTTTTCCATGATTCGTGATGCCGTTCAAACCGATAAAGTTCGTGGGGATGCTTTGATTTCAAAGCAGCAAAACCGATTATCAATCACCCCTGAGAATAAAAGAACCAGTGATGTCGTAGAATCGTCGCAATCTTCCATTGAAGTCCTACGACGGGCATTTCTGGCAAAAGGCGTTTCCCTGGATCAAGTGACATTAGATCAAAATGATATTAAATCATTGAGATTGATTCTGGATAAATTTAACTTTTCCCCGGAGGATATTGATTCTTTTTTCCGGGGTACAGAGGAAAATTATTCAGATAAAGAGATGACTTTATCTGATTTTTTTCGGGACTTTACCCAATTTGAAGCTGATTTGAAAAACACATCTTCTTCCCACCAGGCAGCCCAAGACACTATTTTTTTGGATAAAGCATCTGTTCCCCACATTGAGTCGGCATTAAGAGACCTTGGCGTAACGCCCGAAGAACTGGATTCGTTATTGCCCTCTGTGATCGATGAAAGCGGGAATGTGAACATGGGAAAGTTTATGCATCAGCTAAAAAAAATGCAAAGTACACCTGATTCATCCTCCCCTGCTGAAACAGGTGTGGAGAATAGTTCCGTGCTGACTCCTAAGCTGGTTGAGGCCTTGAATATAATGGGATTATCGTCTCCAACCCAATCCATTGGCGCGCCTTTTTCCATGGATGATCTCATCGGACTCATGGAGGCAAAGGGTATGGGAACAGATGCCGATGTACAGCAATTTGATGATCAGGGCTCGGTTGTTTTAGATGCCGTGGCGAGTATTTCAGATGAAGATGGGGTTGAAGATGAAAAAATAAATACTTTCTTTGCATTTGCCCAAGAGATGATGGCGCTACAGAATTTTGAAAAATCTTACCTTGGAAATGCCCGAAGCCCATTGATTGGATCAAAGGCTACCTCTAATACCAACGACAGTGGTGGAGGCGTTCAAAAAACTGTTGTTGCAGCAAAAAATGGTATTGTAAGTCCGGTTCTTAGCGATACCAATGGAACAATCAAGCCTGATATCAGCGATGTTCGGTTAGAAAAACATGTTGAGACTACCACTCAATCTGATATCCGCAACATCTGGCCCGGCAACCGTATGGGGAGGCAACCGGTGGCATCATCAGACAAGGCAACGCCACCGCTTACCCCTGCTGCGGGTGCTGCTGTTGAGATGAGCCAATCCGGAGCAAGGGTTCAAACACCGGGTGCTGTAGCAGCCCATGCCGCAATAGCAACAGGTGTAGAGGACCTGCCTTCCAAGGTTGCCAAGGTTGCTTCCAAAGTTACCTCCTCCACTTCCGGCGATATCGGAATAAATAGCTCTTCAGGTAAGCCTGTAGATACCCCTGCGCCCCATGTTAATACCCGTGTGGGGGAGCAACCGGTGGCATCATCAGACAAAGCAACACCACCGCTTACCCCAGCTGCGGGTGCTGCGGTTGAAATGAGCCAATCCGGAGCAAGGGGTCAAGCACCGGGTGCTGTAGCAGCCCATGCCGCAATAACACCGGGTGTAGAGGACCTGTCTTCCAAGGTTGCCAAAGTTGCTTCCAAAGTTACCCCCTCCAGTGCCGGCAATATTGGAATAAATAGCTCTTCAGATAGGCCTGTAGATACCCCTGCGCCCCATGTTAATACCCGTGTGGGGGGGCAACCGGTGGCATCATCAGATAAAGCAACGCCACCGCTTACCCCGGCTGCGGGTGCTGCTGTTGAAATGAGCCAATCCGGAGCAAGGGGTCAAACACCGGGTGCTGCAACAGCCCATGCCGCAATAACACCGGGTGTAGAGGACCTGTCTTCCAAGGTTGCCAAAGTTGCTTCCAAAGTTACCCCCTCCACCAAAGTTACCCCCTCCAGTGCCGGCGATATCGGAATAAATAGCTCTTCAGATAGGCCTGTAGATACCCCTGCGCCCCATGTTAATACCCGTGTGGGGGGGCAACCGGTGGCATCATCAGACAAGGCAACGCCACCGCTTACCCCGGCTGCGGGTGCTGCTGTTGAAATGAGCCAATCCGGAGCAAGGGTTCAAACACCGGGTGCTGCAACAGCCCATGCTGCAATAGCACCGGGTGTAGAGGACCTGTCTTCCAAGGTTGCTTCCAAAGTTACCCCCTCCAGTGCCGGCGATATCGGAATAAATAGCTCTTCAGATAAGCCTGTAGATACCCCTGCGCCCCATGTTAATACCCGTATGGGGGGGCAACCGGTGGCATCATCAGACAAGGCAACGCCACCGCTTACCCCGGCTGTGGGTGCCTCAGATAAGGCAATGCCATCCTTTGCCCCAGCTGATATTCCCATGGAAAAAGCATCAATTATCTCTGCGTCCAAAGTTATGGAAATGGCATTGCCGGATCAATTGCTGAACATCAAAGATGTCTTGCGGGATACAAAGGGGTTTAGAAAAAACATTGACAGTACATTTTCCTTGCCATGGGGGAAATCAGATACATCAGGTGGAGCACAGATGATTGCAGCAATCAATGGCGCAGCAGTGGGTGGTAAAGGGGGTGTTTCAAAGGAAGTTGATGGCTTGATTGATGATATTTTATTGGGTTTTGGAAATCGTATGGAGAAAATGGATAAACAAGGTGTTCATAAAAATTTTCATATGGATACCTCTGTTGGTTCTGAAAAATTTTCAATGGCAGGGCAGGGCAATACCAGTAGCAGTACCACAGAGCCCCTTAAACCCATGACAACCCTTTCTGATAGCCAATTTCCTTCCAACGTAATTGAGAATGTGGGAAAAGAAATTTCCTCATTTCTTCAACGAGGGGATCGTATTTTAAAACTTCAATTAAAACCCCATGAATTGGGAACGGTGACCATTGAAATGGATACCAAGGAAAATATAGTTAAGCTTTCCGTTGTTGCTCAGACAAGCGCTGCCAAAGAAATGTTCTTGGCCAACCACAATGACCTTCGGCGGGTTTTAGAGGGACATGGTGTTAAACTGGAAGGCCTGAATGTTCAAATGAATAGTAATTTTGATCAATCCACGGCCAATGGAAACCATAATTTTTCCGGGCAGAATCAAGGGGCCAACAGACCGTTCAGTGGTATTGAATCTGTGGTGGATGATTTAGAGACCCAGCAGGTTCAGCCCATGAGATTCAATAAAGATGGGTTGCTGGATTTACTGGTATAGCGACCGTACAGAAATAGGTTCTACCACAAAAAATAAAGTTTTTACATTGTACCATGTTGATGCATGTTTAATGTAAAAAAAAGGAAAAGGATCAGGTTATGTATATTGATACTCTTGGAACGACATATCCAACGGAATCGTCACAGGCCAATTCCGGGAATGACTTGGGCAAGGATGTTTTCTTGACGCTGCTTGTGGCTCAAATGGAGAATCAAGATCCCTTAAATCCCATGGAAGGAACTGAATTTACAGCCCAGCTTGCCCAGTACAGCAGCCTGGAACAGCTTTATAATGTCAACGACAATCTGAACTCTATTTCTGATGGGCAGACGGGGCTTTCAAATTTAGCTGCCCTGGATTTTATAGGAAAAGAAATTTATGTGGATGGCAACGAGTTGACCCTGGCAGAGGGAGCAGCAACCTCGGGTGGAATATCACTTGAATCCTCCGCCGAATGCACGGTTAATATTCTGGACATCAATGGACAGATGGTGAAAAGCCTTCCCCTGGGGAATCTTGATGCTGGCATCCATAGGTTTGACTGGGATGGTCTGGATGAGAATGGAGATACACTGACCGACGGAATTTATACTTTTGAAGTAAGCGCCGTGGGAGCAGACGGTCAAAAGTTAAATACTAAAGCCTTGATGTTTGGAACAGTGGACCGCGTAACTCTGGAAGACGGCAGCCCCATGCTTTATGTGGGAAATAGATCGGTGGCGGGTTCCGAGGTAAAGGACATACGTCTTCCCAGTGAGGCGGGGTCCGATGTCGAAGACATAGACCTTCCCATTGAAATTGAAGAACTTAATCTTTTTTAAATAGTAATGATGGTTTTTTTTAAATATAAATGATGGCTCTATGCCGGATTCCAGGTTCATCCTTGATGAATGGTTAAAAAATGGATATGGCCGGGCAAATGACACAGGAGGAATAAATATGTCCTTATCAAGCTCTCTTTTTGCTGGCAGTAGTGGGTTAACTACCTTGGGTGACACCATGCAGATCATTGGTGATAATATCGCCAATGTAAACACCATTGGATTTAAAAGCAGTAAGGCAACTTTTCAGGATACGCTCAGTCAATCTCTGTCCACAATGAGCGGTGCCGCACAGGTGGGTAGCGGCAGTGCCATTGGTGATGTTTCTGCCTGCTTTGAGCAGGGTTCCTTTGAAACCACCGGGAATGCCACGGATTTAGCCATTGGTGGAGATGGTTTTTTCGTCCTGAGAGAAAGCAATGGAGAGGGGAATTTTTATTCCAGGGCCGGTAATTTTGGCTTTGATGAAGAGGGGTATATGACCAACCCCGGTGGATATATTGTCCAGGGCTGGAGACTTGACGAGACAACAGGGACTGATGTGGGATCCGTCACCGACATTCATCTGGATTCCTTTACTTCAAGTCCCAAGGAAACCAGCCAAATCCAGTTAATTACCAATTTGGATTCCACTGGAGAAGATAATTCGCAAGGAGTTGATTTGAAAGATGCGTGGGATGGGACAGAGGCTCCCCCCCTGGCGGAGGACTCGTATGAATATCAGACCACGATACAGGTTTATGATTCCTTGGGAAGTACGCATGATATTACTATTTATTTTGACAAAACAAGTTCAGACGATTCTTCATACGAGTATATCGTTACCTGCAATCCCGATGAGGATGCCATATCTTCCCATCATCCCTCGGCTAATGCCACCGTCACTGATGTTTCTGATGCTGCAACCGTCGTTGAAACCGCTTATACAGCAGAAGGAACTGCTGCAACCGCTGCTGCAGCCGTTAATACATTAGAAGCCACTGCTGCCGGTGTTATTGCTACTGCAGCAGCAGCTACTGTAGATACTGGAGATACTGCTGTTGATGTTGCTGCTGCTGCTGTTGCTGCAAGAGCCGCATTAAATACCACTGGTAGCCCAGAAGAACAGGCTGCTTCCCTGGCTGCTGTTGTTGCTGCTGAAACAGAAGCGGCTAGAACTACTTCTGTGCCTCCAGTAACCATCGCTACTGTTGCTGCTGCCGCAACCGCCGTTGAAACCGCTTATACAGCAGAAGGAACTGCTGCAACCGCTGCTGCAGCCGTTAATACTTTAGAAGCCACTGCTGCCGGTGCTATTGCTACTGCAGCAGCTACTGGTGCTGATGCTGCTGCTGCCGCGACTGCTGCAAGAACCCTTGCAGATCAATATGCAGTTAATCCCGTCGACATCTACAGTGAAGAAGAAATCGCTGCTGCCGAGGCCGCTGCCGTTGCTGCCGAAACTGCAGCTTTAGTTACTACTGATAGCCTTGCGACTAGTTCCGGTTTACTGACCTTTGGTGTCATTGATTTTTCAGACTCAGGAACAATTGAGAATATTTCCATGGAAGGTAGTGATACACCTTCTGATGAGGATCAGCAATTTTCATTTAATGCTGATTTTTTGGGAGGAGCGAGCACTAACATGAGTATTTCCCTGGATTTTGGAGCCAGCTATGATCATACGGACGGTGAATGGGTAAATGACTCACTAAGCACCACCCAGTTTGCAGTGGCATCCAACACCACTTATAAGACAAGTGACGGTTATGCCTCCGGTGAGCTTCAGGACATCAGTATAGATGGGGAGGGCATTATCACCGGGACATACTCCAACGGGCAGACGACCCCCCTATACAGGGTTGGCTTGGCTAATTTCCAGAATGAAGACGGCCTGGTCAAGGAAGGTGGCAATCTGTTCAGCGCCAGCCTTGCGAGTGGCGATGCCATCACCAGTAAACCCGGAACCAACGGTCTTGGCGGTCTTGCCGCGGGATCGCTTGAGCAATCCAACGTGGATATTGCCGAGGAGTTTGTCCGGATGATCACCACCCAGCGGGGATATCAGGCCAACTCAAAAATCATTACCACCGTTGATACCATGTTGGGAGAACTCATGAATCTGAAACGATAGTGTCTGATTTAATATAAGCCGGTAGCAAAAATATTTGCTGATTTTTTGACCGGAATAGCATGAAAATTAAAGATAATAATTTAAAAGGGGCGAGTGTCAATATGTTGACAACGCCCCTTTTTTTGACACTTGTGTTGATCTGGATAGTTTTCGGTCTCAACCCATTTCTGTTAAATTCCCCCGGTTTTTTTTATATGAAAAGGTAGCCTTCAAGGTTACCTCAGCAGAGCCCCCGGGGAGGGGTAATGGAACAGACCAATTGGGCTGTCTAACAGTTCCGGGTCGTTTCCATCACCCCTCCCCGGGGGCGGCATACAGCCATTTTCTATATTCGTTGTGTCCGCTAGGACATGTGGGTTATATGAAAATGAAGTGTCCAAGTAGCCTCAGCAGAGCCCCCCCCCGATGGGTAATAGGAACCGGCCAATTGAGACGTCTACGTTTCCGGGCCGGGCCCATTGCCCGTCGGGGGGGGGCGGCATGATAGCATTTGGCTCCGCGTCTACGACCCAATATTCGTTGTGTCTGGCAGGGCATGCCCGTTATTTAAATTATAAAAAGACATCCCTTTGTGCCATGTTTAATTTTTTCCAGCGTCTATTTTGCCCATCTTAATCCCCACTCTTCCAAAAAACTATCCTGTTAATTTCATTAAAGAATTGCTTTCTGAAAGATTTAATGGCATAAAGTTTGCTGTTAGATTAAGTGCTATTGTGTTATAACTCTTCCATTGTTTTCCGTGGATATGGTAGGTACTGATATTTTTTATTAGAAAGTAAAACTTCAAGGCAACCTCAGCAGAGCCCCCGGGGAGGGGTAATGGAACAGACCAATTGGGCTGTCTAACAGTTCCGGGTCTCTTCCATTACCCCTCCCCGGGGGCGGCATACAGCCATTTGGCTCCGCGTCTACGACCCTATATTCGTTGTGTCCATCAGGGCATGGGTGTTATATGAAAATGAAGTGTCCAAGTAGCCTCACCAGATCCTCCCCCCCGATGGGTAATAGGAACCGGCCAATTGGGCCGTCTACGGTCCCGGGCCGGGCCCATTGCCCGTCGGGGGGGGGGCGGCATAATGTCATTTTTAATATTGGTTGTGGCAGTGGTGACTGCCATGTATGTTTATAGTGAATCGTTGATAATTTAAAAGGAGCGATTATGGATATTGCCACCCTGTTTGGCGTTATTTCATCATTTGGGCTGGTATTGATAGCGATATTCATGGGCAGCGGGTTGGGCCTTTTTATTAATGCACCTTCTTTAATGATTGTTGTGGGGGGGACCATCGGAACCACAATGATCAATTATCCATTAAAGGACGTCATCGGAGTGATAGGGGTTGCCAAAAATGCTATTTTTACCCAGAAATCCAATACAGATCAACTGATTCAACGATTGATGGCTTTTTCCGCAAAATCTCGAAAAGAGGGCATATTGGCCCTGGAGAGTGAAATTAAAGACGTTGATGATGAATTTTTGTCCAAGGGGGTGCAACTTTCCATTGATGGCCTTGAGCCGGATGAAATCAGCAATCTTCTTGAGATTGAGATGGATTTTATTAGAAGTCGGCATCAACTGGGGGCCGAAGTTTTTACCACCATGGGTACCTATGCGCCAGCAATGGGAATGATCGGTACCCTCATCGGACTGGTTCAGATGCTCCAGAGCATGGATGACCCAAGTTCCATTGGGCCTGCCATGGCCGTGGCGCTGCTCACCACCTTTTATGGCTCTGTCTTGGCCAATATCATCTGTATGCCCATTGCGGGAAAACTAAGGACCCGGAGTAAAGAGGAGATGTTGACCAAGGAGATGACCGTCACCGGCGTTATCTCCCTTTCCAACGGAGATAATCCCCGAATTCTTGAACAGAAACTCAACGCCTTTGTGTCTCCCAAACAACGGGCGGTGGCTTCATGAAAAAAAAAAAAGAAGAAGAGACCCCTGTTGATCTTGGCCCTGTGATGACGGTGAGTCTGTTTCTCATTCTTTTGACCTTTTTTATCATGCTCAATTCCATTGCCGTGGTAGATGAACAACGGGTTCGCAACGCTCTGGGTTCTATTACGGGGGCCTTTGGCAGCTTTACCGGGGGGTATTCTACCTCAAAAACAGGTGAATCCGTGACCACCCCGTCTGCTCCCATGGTGGAATCGGAAATTGATTTTAATCAGATTTTAACCCTTGAAGATAAATCCGTGGCAGAACACGTCACCATTACCCCCATGAAAGACCGGGAGGCAATCACCATTAACAGTGGGTTCCTTTTTGAAAAGAATTCTTTGACCATTAATCCGTCCTGCCAATTTCTTTTAAATCGACTGTGTGCAGCGGTTCAAAGGGGTACGTATCTCATTGAAATCATTGGCCACACCCCGGCAACGCCGGACAGGGGGAATGGGGGTGAAACCAATTGGGAATATTCTGCCCGCATGGCCATGGCCGTGTATGATTATTTTCGATTAAATGGGAAGATTTCAACACAACGTCTGGAGATGCTGGGAGCGGCCGGACATCATCCCATGGTGTCTAATTCCACCCAATTATCCAGGGCCCAGAATGAAAGGGTGGAGATTGTCCTTTACACCAAAGTTCCAGAGGTAGTTCAGCGGATATTCAGGAAAAAGCCTTCCAATATTTTCACCTTTGACACCTTTGATTTCAGGATCTTTGACTGATGGGCCGGAGCCGAAAAAACGGTGATGACGGTCCCGGGTTGGATACCCAGGGCTGGCTGACCACCTTTGCCGATCTGGTGATGCTGCTTTTAACCTTTTTTGTGCTTCTTTTAACCATGTCTTCCATGGATACCAAGAAGCTGAGGGATTCTTTTTCTCAGTTTCACGGGGCTCCGGGAGTTTTAGAGCTGGGAACCAACCAACGCATCACTACACTGGCTGGCTTTGTAAAAAATTATTATGCTTCCAGTGAGCATATGATGGTGGTGGATCAGGACTTAATGCGGAAAATGCTTTTACCCACATGGGACAGGGATACCCAACAGTCTGACACCGCCAAAGAAAATCTGATGCGGTTAGATGAGCTGGTCAGCATTAGTGATGACAACTTAGGCATTACCGTGTCCTTCCATGGTGAAATGTTTTTCAATCCGGGAAGAGCTGAAATAAAATCACAGATGCTGCCTTTTCTTGATACCGTTGCCGAGGCCATTGAAATGAGCGCCAATGGAATCGTTATTTTGGGTCACACGGACAATGTGCCCACCCAGGGAGGGGCATCTGGCTCCAACCGAACACTTTCATTGAAAAGAGCCATCGCTGTTCTTGATTATTTTGTGCAGATAAAAAAGCTTTCCCCTGCACGATTTGCCGTGGGGGGCTATGGTGCATCGCATCCCCTGGTCCCCAATAACACCCCGGAAAACAGAAAAAAAAATCGGCGGGTGGATATTATTTTTAAATACTTATAAGGAGAGGTTCATGGCAGAAGCGGAGCCCACTGAAAAATCATCGGCTGGGAGCCCCCTGATCAAAATTATTATTATTGTAGTAGTGCTCCTTTTATTAGGGGGCGGTGGATTTGTGGGATGGACCCTTTTGGGCCGGGGAGACGATGCGGCAAAAGAGGATATTGAAAAAGCGACTGCCCGCCCCATCACTTATAATCTAAATACCTATATTGTAAATCTCATGGGACAATCGGCCATGAGTAAAAAATATTTAAAATTAGGTGTCATACTGGGGATTGGTTCAGAGAAGCAGATACCTGAAATTGAGCAATATAAGCCATTGATAAACGATTCCGTGCTGATATTGCTGTCCAGCAAAACCTATACTGAACTGGGAACAGTGGAGGGCAAGATCCAATTGAAACAGGAACTCATCATGAGATTGAATCAGGTTCTGGGAACCCCCATGGTGAAGAAAATTTATTTTACTGAATTTGTGGTGCAATAGGTAAGCCATGGCAAATGTTTTATCACAAGATGAAGTTGATTCCCTTCTGGGGGGGATTGATGCAGGCAGTGTGGAGACAGAAACCGATGTGCCGGATGACAATAACGGGGTAACGTCTTATAACTTTGCCTCGGAGTCCGGCCCCTTGAACCTGCCCACTTTTAAGGTCATCAACGAGCGTCTTACTGGATTTTTGCGGGACAGGCTTTCCATTATGACCAATAAAAATGTTGATGTTAAACTTATTTCCAATGAGCTTATCCGATTTAACGAATTCTGTCGTTCGCTTCCCCTGCCAGCAAGTATTAATGTTTTTAAGATTGATCCCCTGCGCGGCGCGTCGTTGCTCGTCCTTGAGGGACGTCTTGTTTTTTCCTTTGTGGAATTTTTTTTTGGAGGAAAGGGGCTGAATCCCTGGAAGTTGGAAGGACGGGCCTTTACGCCCATTGAATCTCGAATTATTGAAAAAATATGTCGGATCATTCTTGAGGAATTGCAGGCGGTGTGGAAAGATGTGCAAGAGGTGAAAATGATTTTTTCCCATTCGGAAATTGACCCTCAGTTTACCCAGATTACGCAACCCGAAGATATGGTTATTGCCACCCGCCTCTCCGTGTCCCTGCCAAATACCTCCGGAAACATCTTTTTTTGTATCCCCTATGCCACGATTGAACCTTTAAAGGAAAAATTTAAACAAAAATCCGGTTATGATACCCTTGAAATTGACGAGGTATGGCAGGCAGCCCTGATGCAGAAAATTCAGAAGGTAACCATGGATGTAAATTGTGTACTGGGAACGGCATGTATTAATGCCGGTGAATTATTGGAATTGAGTATCCAGGATGTTATTATGCTGGATCAGAAAATCTCTGATCCGGTGATGATTAAAATTGAAAATGTGCCCAAATTTAATGGGTTTCCAGGTGCTTACAACAATAATAAAGCCGTACGTATATGTGAAAAAATTCAAAAGGAGTAACGGGGTATGTCCCAGGAAGAAACAGCAAAAAATAACACAGACACTGTGGAACACACCGATGTAAAACCCAAAGGAAAAAATGATATTGATTTGATTCTGGATATTCCCCTTGAACTCTCGGTGGAACTGGGAAGAACCAAAATGCTTGTGAACAACCTGCTTCAGCTGGGACAAGGATCCATAATAGATCTAAATAAACCCGCCGGAGAGACCCTTGATATATGCGTAAATGGAAAGTTGGTTGCCAGGGGGGAAGTGGTGGTGGTGGATGAAAAATATGGTATCCGTGTCACCGATATTGCAAGTCCCCTTGAACGGGTGAAATCCTTAAGCTGAATGGATATGATTTATAATATGTTTTTGGCGTAAATGATTGAAAAATGGGATCAGGTTTGGCTTATGGGACTTACTGATCGCAGCAAGGGGTGAACACCTTCCGGAAATAATGCCAATGCGCCACTCCTGTCCTGGAGTTCCCCGTCAATGTACAAAAGGTATTATCGATAATAGGGGGAAATGTGGATCGTATTTTGGATGTCAGCCTGATCAGCATGGGCATAAGAACCGCTGTCATGCTTGCCATGGTGCTTGCCTGTTTGATCTTTGTACTTTATCTCATTCGAAGATTCCTGCATCTGGGAATACAAAAACAGGATGGGCTGGGTATGAAAAGGCTGGGGGCATTTTATCTCTCTTCCAAAGAAAGAATAGAGGTCGTGGAGATATCCGGTGAACGTATTGTGCTGGGAGTGGCCCCGGGCAGTGTTAACTATCTCACAAGACTCAAGGAACCCAATGAAAACAGCCCGGAATGATGCACATCAAATGGGGGAGGAGGGTGAGTTGAGGATGGCCCAATGGGGGAAAACGCTTTTTTTTCTATGCTGTCTGTGCCTGTTGTGTTCCCGGTCCATGGCAGCGGATTTTATTTTTCCTTCGGTGCAGCTCGGTGTTGAAAAAAGCGGTGATCCTGGGGATGTGTCTGTGCTTTTACAAACGGTTTTTCTTTTAACGGTTTTGACACTTGCCCCCTCCATTCTGGTATTAATGACCTCTTTTACCCGCCTGGTGATTGTCTTTGCCTTTCTCAGGCAGGCCCTGGGTACCCAACAGACCCCTTCCAACCAGATTATTGCGGGACTGTCCCTTTTTTTGACGATTTTCATCATGATGCCCGTGGGGGAAAAAATAAATACAACAGCGCTCCAACCCTATCTCAATGAAGAAATTTCCCAAAAAGTTGCCATGGATAATGCGCTGAAACCCATCCGAAAATTCATGTTCAAACAAACCAGGGAAAAAGATCTGGCCTTGTTTGTCAGCCTGTCTGAAAAATTAAAACCGGCCAACCGTGAAGAAATTTCCCTATTTGCGCTCATTCCTGCCTTTGTCATCAGCGAATTAAAGACGGCCTTTATTATCGGGTTTGTTTTGTTTGTCCCTTTTTTAATCATTGATATGGTGGTGGCAAGTGTTTTACTCAGCATGGGAATGATGATGCTGCCTCCGGTGATGATCTCCATGCCGTTCAAGCTCATGCTGTTTGTTCTGGTGGATGGTTGGAATTTGATTATAAGTTCACTGGTCAAGAGTTTTACATCCGGATAAACTGTGTTTTAAAGGAGTGTCAACATGACCCCGGAGTTTGTTGTTAGTTTTGCCCAGGAGGCCATACGGGTGACCATACTGATCTCTTTGCCGGTCTTGATGCTGGGACTGGTGGTGGGTCTTCTCATCAGTGTTTTCCAGGCAGTCACCCAGATCAACGAGATGACCCTCACATTTGTACCCAAAATTCTGGTGGTCTTTATAGGGTTGTTATTCCTGGCTCCCTGGATGCTGGAACATATGATGACCTTCACCATTGCCGTGATTGAACAGATTCCGGTATATATCAGGTAACAAATATTTTGCCATGGCATTTGATATTCAAACCATTGAGCGTTTTTTCCTTGTGCTGATACGCATCAGCATCCTGATATTCATGCTTCCATTTTTTAATTCCCGAATTTTTCCACCCCTGATCAAAATTGGTTTGTCCTTTTTTCTATCCATCACCCTTTTCCCCGTGATTACAATGACAGTGGCAGGATTTCCGGAAACGATCCTGGAATTGGCTGGCCTTGTGGCCGTTGAATTCACCATTGGATTGATTTTAGGGCTCTTGGTTCAGGTTGTTTTTGATGGGATTCGACTCATGGGACATGTCGTGGGATTTGAAACCGGTTTTGCCATTGCCAATGTGTTTGATCCCCAGAGCGGTGCACAAATTTCTCTTTTGGCTAATTTTTCATATTTTGCTGCCATGGCATTATTTTTGCTTATTAATGGACATCATGTTATGATTCATGCCATGAAGGAAAGCTTTGACATTCTCCCCATGGGCGCACTTGCCATGGATTCACGGATTTTAGGGCAGATGCTTTCCATTTCAGGGAATATGTTTCTCATTGCCGTTAAAATAGGTGCACCGGCCATTGCGGCACTGCTTTTAATCAAGGTGGGGTTTGGCTTGATTACAAAATTGATTCCCCAGATGAACATCATGATTGTGGGATTTCCCGTGCAGATTTGTGTGGGCCTGTTTTTTTTTGGTATCTGCCTTCATGTGCTTCTGGGATTCATGGAGACGTATACCAAAGAGTTGGGGCCTTTTCTAATGAGCACCATGGGGCTATTGGGAGAATAAATGGCTGATGATAGCTCCGAAGATAAAGATGAACAGGCAACACCCAAAAAACGGGAGGATGCCAGGAAAAAAGGGGATGTTGCCAAAAGTAAAGAGCTTCCATCGGTGGCCGTCTTGCTTTCTGGGCTACTTACGTTTGTTTTTTGGGGAACCTATATGTATGCCCAGATTCAAAATGTCATGGTAGAGTCATTTCAGCTTCCCTATATAAAGGAGTTATCTCTGAATGATTTTTTTGATTTCTCATGGGATATGGTGATGGCTTTTTTTATGATTATGGCACCGTTGTTTTTAGTTATTTTTATTGTGGCAATACTGTCCAATGTAATGCAGGTGGGATTTATGGTGAATTCGGAGAGTATAATGCCTAAATTTTCCAAATTGGACCCGTTAAAAGGCATTGGTAGATTGTTTTCCACGCAGTCGGTGATGGAAGCTATAAAGTCTGTGACAAAGCTTCTCATTGTGGGATGGATTGGCTATATCACCATCAAAGGAGAAATGGACCAGCTTTTGATATTGGGAGAATTGGCCTTTGACGATATTGTTTCCTATATTTTTCATACCACCTTTAAACTTTTTATTCGATGCACCATGGCCATGATTGTCATTGTGGTGATAGATTATGCGTTCCAGAAGTGGCAGTTTGAAAAAAAGCTCAAGATGAGTAAGAAAGAGATCAAGGATGAGTCCAAAGAGTCAGAGGGAGATCCCATGGTGAAATCCCGGATTCGTAACATTCAAATGCAGATGGCCCAGAACAGAATGATGCAGGATGTGCCAGATGCGGATGTGGTGATCACCAATCCCACCCATTATGCCGTGGCATTAAAGTACGATGATCTCAGTATGGGAGCCCCCCGTGTGCTGGCAAAGGGCAAGGGAGAAATCGCCAAAAAGATCAAGGCACTGGCAGTGGAACATTCCATATTGCTGTATGAAAATCGAGAACTTGCCAGGAATTTATATAAGATGGTGGAAATAAAGCAGGAAGTGCCGCCATTACTATATCAGGCAGTGGCAGAGGTACTGGCATATGTCTATAAGCAAAAGCAGGGTGTCTAAGGTGTCAAATTTAAGTTTTTTAAAGGTGGACGGTGGTGAAATTCTTGCTGCCCTGGGTGTGGTGACCATATTGATGGTCATGATTATCCCCCTGCCGTCCTTATTGCTGGATTTTTTATTGGCCTTAAATATCACCGTTGCCGTCACCATTCTTTTGATTGCCATGTCAACAGAAAAATCCTTGGATTTTGCCATTTTCCCCTCCCTGCTTCTGGTAACAACGCTTTTTCGGTTGTCATTGAACGTGGCCTCCACCCGGCTGATTCTTCTCCATGGCAATGAGGGAATGGCCGCTGCGGGAAAGGTGATTAAATCCTTTGGCAGCGTTGTGATGGGGGGCAATTATGTGGTTGGAATGATAGTCTTTATCGTTCTGGTTCTCATAAATTTTATGGTTATTACCAAGGGGGCCACCCGGGTTGCTGAAGTGGCTGCCAGGTTTACCCTGGATGCCATGCCGGGCAAACAGATGGCGGTGGATGCGGATTTGAACGCCGGGTTAATTAATGAAAATCAGGCAAAGGAGCGCCGGAGTATCATTACCCGGGAGGCTGAATTCAACGGGGCCATGGATGGCGCCTCTAAATTTGTCAGGGGAGATGCCATTGCCGGAATTGTCATCACCATTATTAATGTTCTGGGGGGCTTGATTATTGGTGTTTCTCAGCAGAACATGAATTTTATCGATGCCGCCCAGAATTATACCCTTTTAACCGTGGGAGATGGGCTGGTATCCCAGATTCCGGCCCTGATCATTTCCACGGCATCCGGTATTGTCGTCACCCGGTCGAACTCGGAAGGAACCATGGGAAGCGATTTTGCAAAGCAGTTTGTTAAATATCCCAAGGCGGTTAATATGGCGGCCCTGATGGTCTTTCTCATTGGATTGATTCCCGGGTTACCCCACACTTCTTTTATTCTGCTTTCCCTGTTTATTGCCAGCATCAGCTTTGTGTCCAGGGGAGATAAAAATGCTGTGGAAACAAAAGACGTTAAAGATCTTGTGCCGGATGCAGCCCCGGCAGGTCCGGAACCAGTGGAGCAACTGTTGACGGTGGATGCCCTGGAGGTGGAAGTGGGCTATGGTCTGATCAGTCTGGTGGATAAGGAGCAAGGGGGAGAATTTCTGGATCGGGTTCATTCCCTGCGGCGTCAGTTTGCCCAGGAAATGGGAATCATTATTCCCCCCATTCATATCCGGGATAACCTTCAGATAAAATCAAACCGGTACAATATTCTGATTAAAGGGGTGTCCATTGCCTCATCAGAGTTGATGGTGAATCATTATATGGCCATGGACCCCGGCGATTCCACCAGAAAAATTGAAGGAATCAGTACAAAGGAGCCCGCCTTTAATCTTCCGGCTGTGTGGATTCCAGATGCCAGAAAAGAGGAGGCAAAGCTTGCCGGATATACGGTGGTGGACAGCGTCACCATCATGACCACCCATCTCACCGAGGTGATTCGAAAATATGCGTCGGAGCTTCTGGGCAGACAGGATGTTCAAAGTTTGCTGGATAATCTGGCCACCCGGTATCCCAAAGTGGTCGAAGAGCTGGTTCCCAAACAACTAACACTGGGTGGGGTTCAAAAGGTGTTGCAAAACCTTTTGCAGGAGCATGTTTCCATTAAAGACATGCTGACCATTGTGGAAACCCTGGCCGACTATGCCCCGATTTCCAAAGACCCTGATCTTCTCACTGAGTATGTTCGTCATAAACTTTCAAGAGCCATCATGTCAGCCCATCTCAGTGAAGAGAATGTTTTGAATCTGATCACCCTGGCCCCGGAAGTGGAAAATCTTTTATTGAAAGGACTTCAAAAAACAGATCATGGGGTTTATTTATCTCTGGATCCCAAGGTGAGTGAACCCATCATTCGATCTGTGAAAAATCAAACGGAAAAAGCCATGATCAATAATATTCAGCCCATTATCATGACCTCTCCGGTGATTCGTCGGCATTTTAGAAAATTAATCGAAACCTTTGTGCCTTCTGTGATGGTCATGTCCCAGAGTGAATTATTAAATGATATTCGATTCAAATCCATTGGTGAGGTAAGTTTACGTGACGCAACAGTATAAATATTGTGCTGCTACCATTGAAGAAGCCACCAGATTGATTCGAAATTCCCTGGGTGCCGATGCCATGATCATCTCAACGGATCGATTAAGGGGACGGGATGGAAAGGATTTTTTTGAGATATGTGCTGTGCCGGGAGACCATCCCCAGGAGAAACCGGATCTGGAGGCGGCAGCCTTTGGAGACATTAAAAATGAGCTTGCATCTATAAAAGAGATGATGGGGCTCATGTCAACTTCCCCGATGGCCATTCCCATGTCTCATCTGGTAAAAAATCCCATGCTCATGCAGCTTTATGCAAGAATGATGGATCAGGGTATTGAGGAGGTGTGGATTAAAGAAATACTGACCAAAGCAGGTGTGCTTGATAACATAAAATACCTGTCGGCAGAAAATATCAAAAAACAGGTGGTCACGGCCTTGATGCAAACCATGGATGTAAAAGATCCCTTTGACACGCTGAAACAATCGCAAATTATTGCGGCCTTTGTGGGAACAACCGGGGTGGGTAAGACAACCACCATTGCAAAGATTGCAGCGAACCTCATGGTGCAGCAAAGAAAAAAAGTGGGCTTAATTTCCATTGATACTTATCGTATCGGTGCCATGGAGCAGTTAAAAAATTATGCTGACATTCTGGGGGTTCCTTGTTTTCAGGCCTTTACACGAAGAGACCTGCTTCTGGCCCTTGGACGGATGCGGGCCATGGAAGTTGTTCTCATTGACACTGCAGGAAGAAGTCAGTATGACATGCCACGGTTGGAAGGGTTGAAAAAAATGATCGGAGATCATGCATCCATTGACAGCCATCTTCTGTTGAGTGTGGGGATGTCAGCATCTGAAATGAAGACCACGGCCCGGAGTTTCAGTGGTTTGAATTTTAAATCTTATATTTTTACCAAGCTGGACGAAGCCCGGATGATGGGTAATATTGTGAATCAGATGGCAACATACAAAATTCCCATATCCTATGTGACGGCTGGGCAGAATGTCCCGGAGGATATTGAACGGGCTGACCGGAAAAAACTGGTCACCCTGTTGCTGGGCAAGAATAACAGGATGAACCCTTGAACAGGTTATATAATCGGAGAATTTAATGATGGATCAGGCTACAAATTTGAGAAAAATTGTGAAAGGGGAATCTGAAAAGATTGCCGGGTTGATGGAAGATGCTAATGCCGGGGCAGTTACGTCTGGAAATGCGCCTCGGGTTATTTCTGTCACCAGTGGTAAAGGGGGGGTGGGAAAAACCAATATAGTTGGAAATCTTGCCATTGCCCTCCAGCGCATGG
>Ga0307929_1001351_pt1 | contig 18856 bp, 18 predicted proteins | sample AceLakmetage1330_FD_203160 | JGI IMG/M metagenome (GOLD analysis project Ga0307929, IMG submission 203160) | Saline water microbial communities from Ace Lake, Antarctica - #1330 | ecosystem: Environmental > Aquatic > Non-marine Saline and Alkaline > Saline | place: Antarctica: Ace Lake...
TGCCCAATATGAATGGCTTTGAACTTACAGAAACAATCAGAAAAGATGGCCGCTTTCCAAACATTCCGATCATTGCCCTCACCACCCTAGCAGGTGAAGAGGATGTCGCTAAAGGGAAGGCAGTTGGAGTTGATGAATATCACATAAAGCTTGATAAAGAAAAACTTATGGCATCTGTTCATCATTATATAAAACAACTCCATTGAGAATTTGGAGTGTTCAGAATCCCATTTGCCTAATTAAACTTTAATTCGCTCAGATTTTTTTTTATCAGGAGATATACTAAATGGCTAACGCAACTGAAGCTGTTAATAAGAACCTCGTAGAACTGGCAACTTTTCTTGTCGGTGATGCTCTCTGTGGGATGGATATCCTTAAGATTCAGGAGATTAATAAACTCATAGATATGACCTCAGTTCCACAGGCTCCCGATTATGTACTGGGTATTCTTAATCTGCGCGGTCAAATTATTACAAGTATTGACCTCAGTAAAAAACTTGGACTTGGTGTAACCAATCTTACCGAGGACCCTCGCAACATAATCGTTAACTCCAGAGGTGAACATATTGGCCTGCTGGTTAAAAAAATCAGCGATGTCGTACAGGCTGATACGGATATGTTTGAGCCACCACCATCGAATATGGGCGGTATCCAGGGTGATTTTTTTACTGGCGTATATAAAACAGATACCAAATTAATTGGCATTCTTGATGTTGAAAAAGTGTTGCGAATCGAAGAGAGAAAATAATGCTGATTGGTAAGAAGCTCCGTGTTCTTGTTGTTGATGATACTATCGTTTACCGAAAGGCTGTATCTGATATTCTTTCAGAAATACCAGGTGTTGAGGTTGTAGGTGTTGCTCATAATGGCAAGATCGCCATGTCCAAAATTGCGACCTTAAAACCTGATTTGCTTACTCTGGACATTGAAATGCCCGTAATGAACGGCATTGAAGTCCTTACCGAACTCCAGTCCGACTTCCCAAAGATTGGCGCAATTATGGTCTCTACCCTTACCTCGGATGGTGGAGAGATGACCATGAAGGCTCTTGAACTTGGTGCTTTCGATTTTATATTGAAGCCAACAGCAAAAAGTCCTGCTGACAGCAAAAAACATTTAAAAAATGCGTTGTCACCGATTATTCGAGAATTCAAACGATCACGAACAGCGTCCTCGTTGTTGCGCAATAAGGGAAAGTTTTCACAATCAACCCGTCCTGTTGTCCGAAAACCACTTAAGCCTCTTTTTTCAAAACGTACCCCTTTAACAACATCAAAAGTTCCGACAACTGGACATATTTCCAGCCCTTCAAAAAGGAAAAGTAAATCAGAAATTGTAACTATTGGGATTTCAACTGGAGGACCTAACGCATTAACTCAAATGCTCCCGATGCTCCCTGGAGATCTTGGGGTCCCTATTGTTGTTGTTCAACATATGCCCCCCGTTTTCACCAAATCCCTTGCAACCAGTCTCAATGCCAAATGTGCCCTTGAGGTAAAAGAAGCTGAAGACCGTGAGGATCTTAAAAATAATACTGTTTACATTGCTCCGGGTGGTAAGCAAATGAAACTTATTGCAAGTGCAGACGGATCAAACAGGAAGATCAAGATAACCAATGATCCTCCGGAAAACTCTTGCAAACCATCCGCCGATTATCTTTTCAGATCAGTTGGTGATTATTATGTGGGAAGAACAACAGCTGTGATTATGACAGGTATGGGTTCAGATGGAACTAAAGGGCTGCAGATATTAAACAAAAAAGGTGCAACCATTATTGCACAAAACGAAGAAACCTGCGTTGTTTTTGGTATGCCCAAAAAACCTATCGAATCAGGAATTGCAGATGTAATTGCACCCTTGAATAAAATTGCAGATGAAATTATAAAAAGCGTTCGCTAAGAAATAATTTTAATTAAACAGGTTCCCCAAAATATAAAATGCTAAAGATCACGCCTGCAGAGCTTAAATCCATAGCTCAATATATCCATGATATTTCAGGTATATATCTGGATCAGAGCAAGTCGTATCTTTTCGAAACCAGACTCTCATCCATTGCGGAGGAACTTGGCTGTTCCTCTTATCTGGCACTCTATGACAAGGCCAGACGTGATCCTGGAAAAATAATTGAACGTCAGATTATAGATGCTATATCTACAAATGAAACCCTTTTCTTTCGAGACAACGGACCCTTTGAACTGTTAAAGCATAAAATCCTACCTGAAATTATTGATTTGCGTACTCCTAGTTCTCCGCGCTTAAAAACTAATATTAAAATCTGGAGTGCCGCCTCTTCTACGGGTCAAGAGCTTTATTCAGTAGCTATGACTATTAAAGATTTAATTGGCACCCAAATGGATAATTTCAATTTCAAACTCCTAGGGACGGATATTTCGGACAATGTTGTTAAACAGGCTAGTTATGGGAAATATAATAAGTTTGAAATTGAACGTGGTCTCCCCCGCCCTACACTTCAAAAGCATTTCACCCTTTTTGGAGACAGCTGGAAAGTAAAAGATGAATTACGGGCCATGGTTAATTTTCGCAAATTAAACCTGATGCTACCCTTTACCGGACTTGGGAAGTTTGACATCATTCTTTGTCGTAATGTCGCTATCTATTTTACCCTCGCTGATCGAAAAAAACTTTTCAATAAATTAGCAGACAGCCTGACTGACGATGGATTTCTGATAATTGGATCAACTGAATCGCTTACTGGTATATGCCCCCGTTTTGTGCCGAAAAGACATTTAAAAGCTATTTTTTACCAGAAAAAAACTTGAGGTACTTTAATGAATAATCTAACTATACTTGTTGTAGACGATGACCCTGTAATCAGAAGACTTCTGGAACAGCGCCTGCTTAAGGAAAATTACGAGGTTCTCCTTGCAGAAGATGGGTATGTCGGAAACGACCTTCTATCAGGGAATCATGTTGATGTTGTACTGACTGATTTAATGATGCCTGGAGACATTGGTGGAATAGAAGTTCTTGAATTTGCTAAAGGTCTCGAAAGAAACATCGAAGTGATTCTCATCACAGCACATTCTTCCGTAGATACAGCCGTTGAAGCCATGAAAAAAGGCGCTTCTGATTATCTCGAGAAACCTATTAACTTCACAGAGCTTTTCCTGAGGCTTGAAAAAATTGCCACCATGCGTAGTCTTCTTCGTAGTGCAGAAGACCTGCGACAAGCGATGGATGTTACAGAAAGTACAGCTGCTGAAACTATTCAAAACCTTGAGGTAATGACCAGTACCCTGCAGATCAAAGTTGATTCAGTTGAGACAATCTTGTCAAACGAATCATTAGCATCGGAGGACAAGGTTTCTGACGCTCTCGATATTCTCCAGGAAATCAGTTAACCCCATTACTCTAAGAGCAACCTGTATTCATTAAGATATTCTCTGGTTGCTACTGTTTCTCCATCAGCATCATCCCAGCCTGTCGTGAATACCCCTTTACATTGGTCAGATTAGTATCGTCAAGCAAAGTATCCTCAAGGTTAGCATCTGTTAAATCGGCATTACTCAAGTTTGCCATATATAAATCAGCCTCCGACAAATCGGCTCCACTCAAATTAGCTCCGCTCAGATTACTGCCTTTCAAATTGGCTCCCTCAAAATCGACTCCCTGGAGATTGGCATCGCTTAAATCAGCACCTTCAAGATCTGCTGTATCAAGATTTTTACCACTCAAATCAGCTCCTGCTAAATTACAGCCATAACAACCATTAGTATCAAGGAGTAATGCAATATTTTTTAACACTTCAGTAGCAGGTTCCTCTGATGAAAAGACATTCATCATACTTTCTATAATTCCGGTATCATCCTGAGGCAACGATTCTTCAGCAACAACTGCTACATCTTCTACTTTCGCTTCAGATGCTGTTTCAACGGATTGCGGTTTTTTATCCTGAAGTGCCTCTGCGGCAACTACATCTTCAGCGGTTACCTCTTCAGTCACAGTATCCTCAACGGGTGATAGAAGTGTTTCACTCTCTTGATCGATAGCTTCAGTTGAAACAATTTCCTCTTTCACCAGAACTTCTGAAACAAGCACCTCTTCACTATTACTTGTCATTTCTTTTGGTTCATCGATCACTTCAGAAGGTGGTGGAACCTCTTCAACAATCTGTTCCTCTATAACTTCTTCTTCTATTTGAACAGCCTGAATGGCAGGAGCAGCTTTTGCATCTGGCGCAGGATCGCTCTGCTTTGGTAATGATTCGTCGGTATACGCCAAAGTTACATTCTCTTCAACAACATCTACTTCAACAGGTTCTGCTGGAGCGACTGCCGTTGTTTCAACAGGAACCGGTGGCGGGGTCTCCTCAAAATCTCTCCTGTTGGAAATGGTCATCTCTTCGCTTTCCTGAGGAGCTTTAGGTTTTACCGTATCTTCAACGTAAACTGTTTCCTTCACATCGCTTATCCCTTCATCGCTGTAGGGTGTTGTAACAAGCATTTCCCCATCCATTTGAGCACCGCGCATATATGCACCGACCATGGATGTTCCTGTTAAATCAGCTCCTCGAAGATCAATATTCGACAAATCAGCACCATTGAATATCGTCTCACGGAGATCCGCATTTCGAAGATTGGCACCGGAAAGGTTCGTAAGCGACATTTTAGCCCGTGAAAGATTGGCTCCTTCAAGGTTAGCTTTGGTAAGATCTAAACGGTTGAGCACAGCACCACTTAGATCACACTGAGGACAATTCTTGGTTTCAATTAGGAGTTTTTTATTTGCCTGGACAGTCGTTGATGAAGAAAGTTCTGCAGCAAAAGACGGACCTGATACATTCACAAACAAAAAGAGGCTTAGATAAACTGAGGGTTTTAGACCTAACATGAAAACTCCTAATAGATTCTGTTAATAATGTAATAAAAAAAATTCTACTGAATACATACTCGATTTTTTTAAAAAGACCAAGAATCTGCTTTCTGTTTACACAATTCGAATTTGTTCCTTATTAGTTAGTGGCTGTCCCTAAATTAGACATATTTATCTAAATCGAGGTGTGAACAAAATTTCATGATAGCATATCGCTGATATTTTGAGGATAAAACCCCCAAGGCCGAAGAGTTAAAGAAAAAGGGTCATTTACAGACAGGCAATAATTATATCCTGATCACATTGATTTCATTCTCTTCAACTGTCCTAACAAATAATGGTTTTACCAAACAGCTTTTAATTACCAGGGAAAACAGAGTCCTGATAAAAATTGAAGTCAGGACATTTCATGCTTGAACTTCATATCAAATAAACCTTGACACCCCTGAGAAAGCCTGTATTTTAAGCGACAATATGTGTTGCATAAATGTTGCGCCACACAATTGAACTTTTTTGTTTTAATCATAAATACGAGCAGTTACTAATATAATCTATTTTTTGGCCGCTTTCAGTCGCTGAATGAGGCCTCATTTATAATTACCGGTTTTCACACTGCTAAACTACCGGCTCATTTGATCACTTTGATGTGTTTCAAGTACTTGGAGGAGTAGAATGGACATTAAGAAATTGGAAAAGGAAACAAATGAGGGTGTTGAAACATTGCCCTCGGATGAACGTCGTAATTTCCTCAAAATGGGACTTGCGGTCACCGGTGTTTTTTTAGGCGGTACCGTACTTTCTCTTACTTCGGTCTCACCGGCCAAAGGTGGAAATAGTGATTCTGTAATACCCGTGGAAGGGCAATATCCCTACCCAAAACATTACGGAATGGTTATGCGGCAAAACAACTGTATTGACTGCGAAAAATGCCTCGATGCATGTCGCGAAACCAACCACGTCCCGAAGGGTCATGGCGCATGGCGAACTGACATCCAGGAACGTCTCACCACGGTAGACGGCGTTGAAAAACGTGAATTCAGACCAATTCTCTGTAACCATTGTAATCGTCCCCCCTGTGTCCGTGTTTGCCCAACCAAGGCAACGTTTAAAGATCCAGAAACCGGTATTGTTGTAATGGATTACAAAAAATGTATCGGTTGTAAAACATGCATGGCTGCGTGTCCATATAATGCCAGATATTTCAGCCACGATAAATACGCCATCGATAAATGTAACTTCTGTCTCGATACCAGACTTGCAGAAGGCCATACCAAAACAGCCTGTGCTGAGGCATGCCCCGCAGATGTAAGAGTTTTTGGTGATATCAAAGACACCAGCAGTGAGATCTATCAAGTACTGCATGAACCAGACAAAAAAATCTGGGTTATACGCCCCGAATGCGGCGCCTTACCTAATGTTTTTTACGTTAACGCATAGGCAAACCGCGGTATTTGCATTTCTTTATCATATTTGGATTTGCAGCTGAAAGACTCGACACATATAGCGTATACCACTTAGATTCCAGGAGATTTCTAAAAAATGAATACAAAAAAATTTACCACAGTTGGCGCAACTTTACTTGCCAGTACTCTTTTACTTGCCGGTAACGCATCAGCTACAGACGATTACGATGTAAAAGCTTTTGGCCCTAAGAGTCCAATTGTCTGGAACACACCAACTAAGGTTGTTTTTGATCATCGCACACATACCGATGAAGTTGGACTTGAATGCAGTTCATGCCATGGCGAAATTTTTGCTATGCAACGTGGGGTTGCACCAAGAACCGGTAAACTGACGATGGCCTCTCTTGCCGATGGGCAATTTTGTGGTGCTTGTCACGATGGCGATACAGCTTTTGCCTCGGACACCAATTGTAGCGCTTGTCATATTGTTCCAGAAGATCCAATTGTTTGGACTAAACCTGTTAAAGCAGTTGTTTTTTACCACAACGTTCACACCGACGAATATGGTCTGGAATGCGACGCCTGCCACAGCGACGCCTTTTCCATGAAATCAGGTGCAGCAGAAAACTCTCCAAACTTCACAATGAAGGCACTTTACGATGGTCAATACTGTGGTAAATGCCACGATGGAGATACTGCTTTTGCATCAAATACTCTCTGCAACTCCTGTCACATTGGGGCAAAGGGATACGACCGGCTGATGGGCGTTGATCCGCATGCTACTGACCAAGGCGATTCTAACGGTGGTCATTAATTGAGGCAGAGAATTATAGATTCCTTCTTTAAGTGACAAACATTAAAACAATATTTGAAATACTCAGGCAGTAGCCTGATTCAATATGAGTGCAGGAGATTAAAATGGCGAACAATTCAATAACAGATATATTTGCCCAGACACAGGATACCAGTCTGGCAACTCCCGGAATAAACCGGGCAACGATTTTTTTCCTGATCGTTATCGTACTTGGCCTCGGTATAGGTGTTTCTTCCTTTATCCTGGGTCATGAAAACGTTTACAACTATACCCGTGATGTTCCATGGGGACTGTTAATATCAACCTATGCTTTCTGGGCAATCACCTCCACTGGCCTTTGTATCTATGCAGCTATCTCCCACCTTTTCGGTGGAACCCGCATGGCCATAGTGAGTAACCGCATGGTATGGATGTCAATCATCTGTATCCTTGGTGCTTTTGCCACCATTGGTGTTGAAATTGCCAGCCCTCACAGAATGATTATTTATAATATTCTTTCCCCTAACCCAACTTCTAATATCTGGTGGATGGGTACTCTTTACGGTATGGCTGTTGGTTGTATGATCATAGAATTTTTTGGAATCGTTACAGGCCTTGCTCGTATTGCAGTAATTCTTGGTACCGTTGGAGCCGTTGCAGAAGTTCTTGCCAACAGTTGTCTTGGTGGAGTATTTGCGACCCTTCCTGCCAGACCATATTGGTACGGTGGACAGCTTCCTATCTATTTTCTCACCGCTGCTTTCCTTTCAGGAGCTGCTGCCACTGTTTTTTTCAACCACCTTGCCTACAAGATCCGTGGACAGGAAATGAGTGAAGCCGTCAAAGACGGTGTGAAGAGCGCTGGAAAAGCTATGGCACTTGTCCTTGTCCTCTACTCTGTTGCAACATTCTGGCGCCTTATTATGTATTTTGTTGGTGGCGCTGAGCTTGGCCGCATTGCTGCTGATGCATTGATTACAGGTCCTCTTTCTATTAACTTCTGGGTTTTTGAAGTATCTATTGGGCTTCTTATTCCTCTTATGCTTATTATACTTTCCCGTCTTCAGAATATTGGTATGATGTCCATGGCAGGATTTCTTATTCTTATAGGACAATTTATAGCTCGGTATGACCTTGTTGCTGCCGGACTTCTTGTTCCAGGTACTCTTGGCTGGGACAATGTCCCCACCTATTTTGACTACATTCCTTCCTTTGGCGAAATGGCTGTGGTTGCAGGTAGCGTAGGTGTTGTCGCTTTTGGATTCTTGATGGGCGAAAGAATTTTTGGTAAAGTTTTCGACCAGAAGGACCATCACTGATTCACGTTCTCAACTGAAAAAAAGGCTGCTCATTCTATGAGTAGCCTTTTTTCCTGTCTTATTTTTATTTACTAATTCCCCTATTACAGCTTTCAATTTTTAGATTTCTTCCCTCCACTATAACTGATTGCTATGCCTGACAACAATAATGTTACTAATCCACAGAGGAGTATAGATACGCTTGACACGCCCTCTGATCCTCATACATCCAGTGGTGGAAATGAACTTTTTCAGGCTATTCAAGATCCTGTTTTTATTGTCTCCCCTACCGGGAGAATACTTGACGCGAATAATGCAGCCCTTAGCGCTGCCGATAAAAAACAATCAGAAATCATAGGAAAAGGAATCTGTGAAATTATACATGGAGGAAGCCTCCCGCATCTGAAATGTCCTCTGGAGAAATTTCTTTTAACCTGCTCTCCAAGCGTAGAAGAAACGACTCTCCCTGGTCTTAAAGGTGAATATTTACTTACCATTTCACCGATAAAAGACCCAGACGATATCGTTAGAAAAATCCTTCTCGTTGCCAGAGAACTAACAAGTGATGAGATGAGAAAGGCCGATTCTCTTCGTACCGCTCAAATGGCAGCTATTGGTGAACTTGCTGCCGGAGTTGCCCACGAGGTTAACAACCCAATTACAGGTATTATTAATTTTGCCCAATTGTTACTCGATGACAGTGAAAAAAACTCTCTTCAGGCAGAGTTACTGGACAGAATTGTCAACGAAGGGGAACGTATTGCCCTGATAATTAAAAACCTTCTATCCTTCGCCCGGGAAAGCGAAAACAATAACGAACCAGTTGACATGATACAGGTTATTAAAGACAGCCTGTCTCTAGTGGCTCATCAACTCAAGAAAGATGGTATTAAAATCGAAACACAGTTTTCTTCAAAATCTTGCCTTATCAAAGGAAATTTCACCCAATTACAACAAGTAATTCTGAATCTGCTCAGTAACGCTCGTTTTGCACTCAATGACCGTTACCCTAATTCCTCACCCGAGAAAATTTTAGAAATAAGTTGTTACCCTTTTATAAAGAAAGAAGGAGATACGGTAACCCAAATTTCAATCAAAGATTGCGGAACCGGTATTCCCCAGGGTTTTCTCAACCGCCTTTTTGATCCTTTTTTCACGACAAAACCGTCTGGGAAAGGTACCGGGCTAGGTCTCAGCATTAGTTATGGTATTATTAAAAATCATGGTGGTGTTATAAAAGTTGATTCGATACTACATCAATACACAAAAATGATTATTGAGCTTCCAACCTCCGGTATTTGACATGGACGATCAAACATATCAGGAAAAAGATGCAAGGATTCTAATAGTTGACGACGAAGCCAGCATTCGTCTCACCTTCGAAATGTTTCTGGCCCGAGAGGGATATGGCCCTATCACCACTGCCGCAACATTTGCAGAAGCACTCGATGAAATTCATGCCAACACCTTTGATCTGATAATCAGTGATATTGTACTTGAAGGTGAAAGAGGGACAGATCTCCTCTGTAAAATTAGAGAAGCGGGTATTGAGTGCCCAGTGGTTATGGTTACGGGATTTCCAAATCTTGATTCCGCCGCCGAAGCAGTACGATACGGTGCCTTTGATTATATTTCCAAACCAGTAAATAAAGAAACACTCTTAAAATTTGTCCGTCAGGCATTGAAACATTGGAAGCTTGAAAACGAAAAGAAAAATCTACTCCAGGAAAACGAAAAATTTAAGCGTTACCTTGAAGCAATCTTTGGTTCTGTACGAGATGCAATAATTACCATCGACAATAGGATGAATATTGTACAGCTGAATGAAACTGCAAAGCGGTGGCTGCTTGTCAGTCAGTCAAGTGAAGATTCCAATGGTAGTTATAATAAAAAACTTGATACCTATCAAAACGAAATGGGAAAGGCATGCCTTCAGGATGCAAAACAGGTCCTTGGCAGTAGAAATGAAGTACGAGAACATCAGGTTGAATGTAGAAAAATAGATGGAAATATCCGAATTATTAGTTTAAATGCAGCCCCTCTTGAAGATGGCCAGGATGAATTTAATGGTGTGGTCATTGTTGCTCGAGATATCACCATGCCAGAACCTGAGACGGGAACAAATTCCAGAAACAAATTTCACGGCTATGTTGGTTCCAGCCAAGCGATGCAGGAAGTCTACAATTTAATAGAAAATGTTGGAAAGGTTGACACTGCCGTCCTTGTTACTGGAGAATCTGGAACTGGAAAAGAACTTGCTGCAGAGGCTCTGCATGCAGAGAGTACCAGGCGTGAAATGCCATTAGTTAAAGTTGACTGCGCTGCAATGCCCGAAGAATTATTGGAGAGTGAACTCTTTGGTCATATAAAAGGAGCATTTACCGGTGCTGAAAGAAATCGCGAAGGAAGACTACTGCAGGCCCATAATGGAACATTGTTTCTTGATGAGATTGGCGATATTTCACCTCGAATGCAATTACGATTACTGAGATTTCTTCAAGAAAAAACATTCACGCCTGTTGGGCAAGACAACCCTGTCCAGGTAAACGTTCGAATTATTGCTGCCACAAACGTCAATTTCACAGAAAAAGTCAAAGATGGTAGTTTTCGTGAAGATTTATACTATCGCTTAAAAGTAGTTGAAATAATACTCCCCCCACTCCGTGATCGAAAAGGTGGTATACCGATCCTGGTTCATCACTTCCTGTCACTCTTTAGAAAAAAGCTAAAGCGCAATATTCATGGGATCTCTGACCAGGCAATGGATGCCCTCGCGAAATATTCATGGCCCGGTAATGTAAGAGAACTCAGACATATTATAGAAAGGGCATGTATTTTATGTGATGGGTCGACAATTTCCCTGAAACACTTTCCTGAAGAAATACAGAAACCCTTAGTATCAAAGCAACACCATACACAACCACACCCTGACCAGGGAAGTACCACTACTGCAATCCTTCCCCCTTATATTAGTGAGCGTGACGAAATTATTGATATTCTAAAGAGGGCCAGGGGAAACAAATCCAAGGCAGCACGTATGCTAAACATAGACCGTTCCACTCTTTATCGAAAGATGCAACGCATTGGCATAGCCAGTGATATTGCAAAGACATCGTCGTAACCTCCGCCCCAGACACAACCGTTGCGATTATGTAGCAACAAACAGACATAGCGACACTACCGCAACACTTCACCAGAAAACGCATCACACTCGCAACACATTCCCTTTTCCTCACGACCGGTAAAAGAACACCTTTGCACCAGTACTTTCCTGTGCCAATTGCTACCAGGTGGCACTCTCCCGCCGAACCCCAACTTACCAGCCAAGAAAACCTTAACTCTGGCACGCCTCGTGCATGAACAAATACACAAGATGAAACAAACCTATCACACACTACAGCCGGAGAAACACATGAATAACACAACAACAAATACAAAAGCAAAAAGCGTTGCTCAGGAAAATGTAAGCCTCGAACTCAACAAAGTTGGTGTTCATGTTGTAACTGTCTCTTCGGCACTTTTGGGATGCTGGGCTGTAATATGTCTTGCTTCAGGGATGATAAGCAGTGGAGGACCTGCTGGTCTTGCTTCCAACTTCGTTTCTGCCTTTATTGGATAAGCATTAGTTAATTAACAACTATAGCCTCAGGAGCTCAAAATGAAACCTTCTCAGTCCATCGAAACCGCCACAACTCAAGCAAAAGTAAACGCCATCACTGAAATCTCCAAAGTCAGTGTTGCCTTTATTACCATAACAGCTGGAGCTATTGGATGCTGGGCAACTGTTAGTTTATTTGCCGGTACCATCAGCAGCGGCGGACCTCTTGGTCTGATTCAGAACTTCATTACGACAATCACAGGTTAGCCCACTTCAAATCAGAACTTCTGATACTATACAAGGAATTAAGCTCATGGAAGAAAAAGCAATTACTAAAGAAATCAATAAGGCAAAGACCACTGTTCATGAAATCGAGCATACTGACAGTGAACTTTACAAGGTTGGTATGTATTCAACGGCAGCATTCGCAGCAGCTGTTGGTATCTGGGGGCTCGTTTGTCTCTCCAGCGCTATCCTTGAAAATGGCGCTCCAGTTGAAATGATTAAGAATCTCTACCATGCTATTACTGGTGCTTAATAAAAACATAGCCTTACCTTTTACCACTTGGAAAAACGATGAAAACCGATCGGGCAATACATAAAAGTCAGGCAGAAACACAAACGGATTCAACTTTTGAGATCTCAAAAGTTGCTGTTACAGCCGTGAGTATTACTGCCGGTTTTATAGGTTTATGGGCTGTCGCTTGTATGGTCTCAGGGATCTTCAATAGTGGCGGTCCTGTTGCTCTAGTACAAAGTTTTTTTGGAGCAGCATCTCGCACTATGTAAAGGTTACTCAAAAATATTGTAATATCTTTGTTGTTTTACTGTTTTTTAAGCCAGGGAGATCATATCTCCTTGGCTTTTTTTGACTTATACATACAGATGCTTATATAGTTTAGCCAACAGCAATCTGTAATAGCCCCCTTTCAGAAGAAAAAAAAGATTGCACCTTACATTTTAGTCAAGGAATATAATGGCAATACTAATCCGCAATCTATTCATTTTCTTTCTTTTTACTGTAATACTCGGTGGGGGTTACGGCTTATGGAAACTGGAACACCAGTTACGCACAGTAACCTACAGTGAGTTTCGATATTGTCTTGTAAATCACGACCTTCAATCCACAACATTCACTGGAAACAAACTTATCGCGACCCACAAGAGTGGGGACAGCTATGAAACTACAGTGCCCAATCCGGAAAAACTCATTTCAGAATTACAAGATAGAAATATTCAAATTATCTTCAAAAAAGATCGCTCAGAACAAACTTTTCAAGCAATTGCACTAGTCTACATCATCCTACTGCTTCTTACCGTTATTATTTCCTTAAGCAGAAAGAAAAAACTTGAGGAGGAAGAAAGCAAATTTGCATCGGATAAATTAATTCTACCTGACGATAGGCAAAAACCTGTCACCTTTGATGATGTCGCAGGAATCCCTGAAGCACTTGAAGAACTCGAGGAAGTTGTCAACTTTCTGAAAGACCCAGGGCAGTACAGTCAAATTGGTGCTGTAAGTCCCAAAGGAGTGTTGCTTCAAGGCCCCCCTGGAACCGGAAAAACTCTTCTTTCCAGGGCCATTGCAGGAGAAGCCAAAGTTCCATTTTACAGTTTTAGCGGATCTGATTTTGTTGAAATGTTTGTTGGAGTTGGTGCTTCCAGAGTAAGGGATATTTTTAAAGAAGCTAAAGCTAACGCTCCGTGTATAATTTTTATAGATGAAATAGACGCAGTTGGCGGCAGCCGTGCAGGAGGTGCCACTGCCAGCGGACAGGATGAGAGAAGCCAGACACTCAATGCATTGCTTGTTGAGATGGATGGCTTTAGCACGACTGATACCATTATAGTCCTTGCAGCAACAAACAGACCAGACATTCTCGACCCTGCCCTCAGACGCCCAGGACGCTTTGACCGACAGGTTAATATCCTCCCCCCTGACATCAAAGGTCGAAAACGAATCCTTGAAGTACACAGTGCAAAGGTCGCCCTTGCCTCTGAAATTGATCTTGGTAAAATTGCTCATATGGTTCCCGGATTTACGGGTGCCGAACTTGCAAATCTCGTCAACGAGGCAGCATTAATGGCTGCACGAGAAAAGAAAACATCCGTTGGCCCTCAACATTTCGAACAGGCCAGAGACCGTATCCTTATGGGTGTGGAACGTAAGGGAAGGATAATGTCAGATGAGGATCGCAAAATTCTTGCCTTTCACGAAGCCGGCCATGCAATTGTTGCCAAAACACTACCAGATGCCGATCCCATCCATAAAATAACCATCATCCCTCGAGGACAGGCACTTGGTCAGACACAACAATTGTCAGTAAACGATCGTAGCAGTTATAACTTTAACTACCTCAGAAGTAGAATTGTTATTTTAATGGGCGGTAGAGCAGCTGAGGAGATTGCCTTTGGCCAGCGTACAACCGGTGCTCAGGGCGACATTGTCCAGGCGACTGAAATTGCCACTAATATGATTTGCAAATGGGGAATGAGCGACGTGATCGGTCCCCAGGCAATGGTTATAGATAGTGGCGGTTTTCTTGGCGGCGCTTCCCATCGTCTGGAAATGAGTGATAAGACCTCGGAATCCGTTGATAATGAAATAAAAAACCTCCTTGACTCCTGCCATGAGGAGGCGGTTGTTATACTCAAACAGCAGTATTACATCCTCAAACAACTCGCGGCCATCCTTCTGGATGTGGAGACTCTTGATGATGAGGAATTTGATATTATTATGTCCTGTCAGTTTAAAGAAAAAATTGCTGCCGGAATAAAAGAGACTCACCAGTGTGAAACCTGTCCTGCTGCCGATAGATGTACCCACTCTAAACAAAAAAAAGATTAGGAATGAAGTAATGCGGTCCTTAAAAAAAATGAGCTACCTTGTTTTCCTTGGTGTAGCAATCCTCCTTGGGTTGGTAATAACCCTGAGCTTCAGGCAATACCAGCTTTCAGCACGATATAATTCCATTATCGATCAAAGTGAGAAAATGGTATTCCAACTTCTGACAATCCGGGAACAAATAACCACATCTCTTATTAAGCAGGACTGGAAAGGAATTGCAACAACGGCCAACCAACTCAAAAATCTCAACTCCTCTATTGCAAGACTACAGGAAAACCATCTGATCCCTAGTGAATTCCGACTTGGAATGGCTCGACAGGTTGATGTCTCTGGAATTGCAATTGCTGCAAAAGAAATTCTTAACAGCACAGACAAAATTCAACAAAGCCTGATCCTGCAGGATAAAATGAGGACACTCACAGATTACCTCCTCCAATTTGATAGAATTATTGGAAGTCAAATGCGAGCGAAAGTTGTGGGATTCCAGACCGTAATGATTGGAGCACTCGGCATAATTATCTGTCTGATCAGCTTCTCCCTTATCCTTCTCTATAAGAAAGCACTCGTCCCTCTCCTAGATCTTGGGACCCAAAGTAAGGAGACTGATATAATAGACAGAGGGTTCCAATACCCCCAAAAAACCTGTACGGAAATATCTGTTTTTGTGAATTCTGTTAACTCTTTAATAGAGCAGATGTCCCAAAATCCGACATTTCAACACGACAACCAGACACTAAGCGATGAAATTGGAATTATCATAAATGAAAGCAATAACTTATCAAATGGTATCATTAATTATGCCCAACTTTTAAAAGACACCTATAGAGAAGCCGAAATTGGAAATGAAGAAATTAAAATACTGCAAAACATTATCGATAATGCTGAAAGAATAGCTCTATTGAACAAAGAAATTTGAAATTTAGTTTTGTGTATTTGTGCAATGTTTGGAATAACATATCCTAACATATGCTCTTTTTCAATTTCCTTATAGTATCAATATCGCAACTCTTTTTAGATTTTGGTTTTAATTTTTTTTAATTCTGTGCACTATTTTAGGATTTCATTGATATCTTTTTCACATCTACTTTACCCTTGACAGTGAATAATTATAGCAGTATGCATTCCCTCCAATATGTCCCAAACACTACTTAGTAGGAGCATACCATGTGGTATTATTAGCAATGATTCCCATGTATTATTTTATTTAATAATGTAGTTAAAAGTTTTACTACCCCCTTCATTTCACGTTGAGCCATATCTACCGGAGCACAAAGATGATAAAAAGTCCCTTGTTACTAACCAGCTTTATAACCTTATCCGCCTCTCTTCTGCTTGCAGGGAACGGTCTTGCCAGTGACGAATACGATGTCAAAGCCTATGGCCCGAAGACCGAAATTGTTTGGAACACACCGATCAAAGCAACATTTGAACATAAAGTTCACACCATGGACGCAGGAATTGAATGTTCCAGTTGTCACGACGACATTTTTTCAATGCAGCGTGGAGTTGCCGTAAAGACAAAACGTTTCACTATGAAAGCCATGGCTGAAGGAGAATTCTGCGGATCCTGTCATGATGGTGACACAGCATTTGCCACAGACACCAACTGTATGGCCTGCCACGGTGCTTCTGAAGAGCCAATCATATGGGAAATCCCAACAAAGGCTGCGTTTAGCCACACTCAACACGTTGAAGAATTTGAGCTTGAATGTGCCAGCTGCCACAGTGGAATATTTGCAATGAAAAAAGGAGCAGCGAATGCCAATAAAGACTTTACCATGGCTGCCTTTAAAGACGGTAAATATTGCGGATCCTGCCATAATGGAGACGATGCATTTGATTCTTCAACCCAATGTGAATCCTGTCATTTCCCTCCAACTGAAAAAATTGTCTTTACTCAGCCAGTAAAATCCGTTGTATTTGACCACAATATTCATGTTGGTAAAGCTGAACTGTCCTGTGAATCCTGCCATAAAGAAGTTTTCACAATGAAAAGAGGAACAGTTGAAGGTGAAGCCCTTATCTTCTCAGATGATCCTGCCGAAAAACGAAAGTACCTTGTAAACCTTCATAATAAATTTTGCGGAACATGCCATGATTCTTCTCAGGCCTTTGGGTATCTGACCAGATGTACTGTCTGCCATATTGGTGTTAAAGGATTCGATACCATGAACGGTGATGCTAAGAGCAGCGATGCCCATGGAAAAAGTGGTCACTGATACCTGAACAGAAAGGTATCAAGTAATCAGAAGCAGCCCAACAACTGCATACATAGAATTATTATTTATAGTTATATACATTTAGAGGAGAAAAAATGACTGGAAGGATGGTTAATATTTCAAAAAAATGGGGATTTCACGGCGTTGAAGCCTTGAAAAAAGCTAGCCCCGCTTACAAATTGACAATGGGGATGTTTGCACTTCTTGCTTTGGCTGGTGCAGCTGTTGGCCTTCATGGAATGATTACCGGTTATCATCATGTATATGGTGTGACCAGAGAAATTTCATGGGGACTGCTTATCTCCGCTTATATATTCTGTGTTGTAACGTCAACCGGACTTTGTATTGTGTCATCCATTGGTCATGTTTTTGGTGGTGAAGCATTTATGCCCATCGCAAAACGTGCTGTTTTTATGTCCATCATGTTTATGTTTGGTGGTTTTTGTATCATTTTCTTTGATATTGAAAACCCTTTTCGGATGGCAATCTGGAACGTTATCTCGCCAAACTTTGTTTCCAATATGTGGTGGATGGGTACACTCTACGGAATGTATCTGGTCTTCATGGTTATCGAGTATTACTTCCTGCTTGATCAGAACCATACCCTTTCCCGTTTGATGGGATTTTTTGGTCTCGTTGTCGGAATTGCAGCTCATAGTAACCTTGGAGCTGTCTTTGGAATGCTTCACGGACGGCCATTCTGGTATGGACCTTACCTTCCTATTTACTTTATTTTTTCTGCTGCTATGTCAGGTGGTTGTGCCATTCTCTTTTTCACAACACTTGGATGGAGAATTAACCCTGAGATTATGAATCAGCGGATGGAACGTTCCATCAAGGCTGTTACTCAGGTCACTATTTTTCTTATCTCTGTTATTATTTTCTTCACCATCTGGAAAATCGTTACCGGCATGGTTTCAGAAGGAAAACAACTTGTAATCATGTCCTTTCTTACCGGAGATTATGCTATTAATTTCTGGGTTTTTGAAATCTTCCTTGGAATGATTCTGCCACTTTATCTGCTTATTCGTTCAAGGGGTAACAATTTCAATCTGATCCTCTGGGCAACTGGCCTTATGATGATTGGCATTTTCTTTATGCGCTATGATATCGTAATTCCTGGCCAGATGGAATCCGTATACCACTCACTTGGTGTTGAAGAAGCCAAAGACATGCTGACCTACACTCCTTCATTCCATGAGATCATGGCGTCACTCTTTGGTATAGGTTTTATTGGCCTTGCCTATTTTGCTGGTGAAAAAATGCTTAATGGTCATCAGCTCGAAAAACATGAAATTGTGCCAGAGGGCGGCTATATTTGTCCTGGTTGTGGTGCCATCCATTTCATGGAAGAAGGCGAGAGTGAAGAAGATGCTATGAAGCGTCATCACCGTATCTGGTAAGAAAATGATAGCGGTTCCTCTTTCTACCAGTCATTACTGTTGTAGAAAGAGAACCTCCTGTCACCCAACTGAATGAATATTTGAAAGGATAATTATCCCATGAACTTCCCTAAAATAAATTTTGATAGCTTGAAAAATGAGGGCACATCCTCTGTTAGCCCTCAGGAAAGACGAAAGTTTTTAAAACTTGGCCTTGCTGTTGCAGGTGTCTACGCTGGTGGAAAGGTTCTCTCTTTAACCTCAATCGTCGGTACAGCGCACGCTTCAGGTGGCGGAAATATCGTCGAAAAATTCCCATACAATCCACACTATAGTATGGTTATCCGTCAATCTCTTTGTATCGACTGCGAAAAATGTGTCGAATCGTGCAATAAGACTAATCATGTTCCAGACTATGGGTATAGAACCCGCATTCTGACCAAGAAATACACCGGAACCCTGGATAAACAGGCTGAATTTAT
>Ga0307929_1001352_pt1 | contig 18847 bp, 16 predicted proteins | sample AceLakmetage1330_FD_203160 | JGI IMG/M metagenome (GOLD analysis project Ga0307929, IMG submission 203160) | Saline water microbial communities from Ace Lake, Antarctica - #1330 | ecosystem: Environmental > Aquatic > Non-marine Saline and Alkaline > Saline | place: Antarctica: Ace Lake...
GTATAATCTGCTTCTTTAGTGTACCGAATCTGCAGTAAGAATGTCAAAAAAGAATTGAGAAGATTTCAATATAATTTCCTGACAACCAAATGGAATTTGATGGATTTGAAAAAATATTTACTATTCAACCATTCAAAACGGAGCTGGTTAGAAAGAGATGTTGTTAAGTTGTGAAAGGTGAATAAAGAATGATTCACCTCAGGTATGTTTCTCGTAGTGTTGGAATTGTTTTTTGATTATATTCAAGCGTAGTTATCAATCCAAGATGTTGTTTAATTTGAGAGTCTGGTTGTAAAATGAATATTATCCTGTTTGAAAAGGAAGAGTGTATTGATGATTTCGTTGTTTTAAACGATCATCGTGCAAAACATATCGTAAAGGTTCTGCACCGTAAAAACGGTGAATCTTTACGGGTTGGTGAGATTAATGGAAATTCTGGAACTGGAAGAATCGTTTCAATAGAGACTAAATATCCATTTGTCGTGAAACTGGCTGTGATTCTATCTGATCCCCCGGATTTTCTTCCTGGTATTGACCTGTTGCTCGCTCTTCCTCGCCCCATTATGTTGAAACGAATTCTAAGTCAGGTGACGGCTCTAGGAGTTGGTACCATTTTTTTGATAAACGCCAACAGAGTAGAAAAAAGTTTTTGGGATTCCGGGATTCTCTCTGAGGCCGAGTATCATCCACATTTAATTCATGGACTGGAACAGGCGGTGGATACAAGGTTGCCAAAGATAGAAATTCATCCTCATTTTCGACCATTCGTGGAAGAATATCTCCCGTCGCTTTCAAAGGAGTATGACTCCCTGATTGTTGCCCATCCGCATGGAGAGCATTCTTTGTCTGAAAGTTTGTCAACCAATAGTGGCAGGGTCCTTTACGGAATAGGACCCGAGGGAGGCTGGGTTGATTTTGAAATAGAAAAATTTAAGGATGCAGGACTGCGTGCATTTACGATTGGAAAACGGATTCTCAAAGTCGATACAGCGGTGGTTTCAATCCATAGCAGAATAGCTCAGGCACTGGAAAAAGATGAGCTTTTTTAGTGAATTATTAATGACTATCATGTATCGTCATGGCGATCATAAAATTTGTAGTACTGTTTAGTGGATATGGAGTGTGTGGCTTTGCAGCAATGGAATGAAGTAGAACGGCGGAGTGTCAGAGCAGAGCGCAGGCATTGTTCCGAAAGACGGTTACCCGAGGAACGTCGTTTCGATTATCGTGATGCTCCCTCTCAGGTAAGACGATCCATTAAGTCCTGGTTACGCTCTTTATCGAATGCGCGTCTTGGAGTAGATAGGCGAAAGGGATATGAACGTCGCCTGCAGGACCGTCGTTCCCAGGAATTGCGATCCCTTCTTACCCCCGAAGAGCTTGCAGCTCTTCTTCAGGAGTAGTCTCTTATTCTTTTTCCAAGCGCTTTTTCTTATCTGCCAGTCGTTTGATGATACCTTCCGTTGCGTAGATAAATAAACCGCACCAAACCATTACAAATCCAATCATTTGTGTCCGGGGAAACGCTTCTCCATAGACAAATATGCCTATGCCGAGTTGCAAGGTTGGCGCGAGATATTGTACAATACCAAGTGTCGACAATGATATTTTCTGAGCAGCATAGCCAAAAAACAAAAGGGGCAGGGTTGTTACAATGCCGGCACCCACAAGCAGAAAACGACCATTTGTCTCTTGATGAATAAAATCAGATTGACCATTTACTGCCAGGAAGATAAGCGTTGCAAATGCCGGAATAAAAAGAAGTGAGGTCTCCAGGCAAAGCCCTTCAAGAGATGGGAGTGATGCGGTTTTTCGCAGCAGCCCATATACCCCAAATGTGAATGCGAGAACAATGGCGATCCAGGGAAAGTGACCATAGATAAAAGTCAGATAGCACACTCCTGAGAAAGCAAAAAAGATTGCCAGCCATTGACCGCTACGCAGGCGCTCTTGTAAAAAGAAAACACCAAGCAGCACATTGATCAGTGGATTTATGTAGTATCCTAGGCTGGTTTCAACAATGTAGTTACTGTTCACCGCCCATATATAGAGAAGCCAGTTTACAGAGAGTAGAAATGAGGTGATGACAAAGCGCAATACTACTCTTTTATCCTTTAGAACAGCACGCAGGTTGTTAACCTTTTTCCACATAACTAATAGCAGCAGGGTTACAAGCGTTGACCAGGTAATGCGGTGGCAAATTATTTCAAGGGGAATTGCAGAAGAGAGCGCTTTCCAGTAAAGGGGCAGCAGGCCCCATATTGTAAATGCTCCCAGCGCAGCCAGGAGCCCTTTGTTGTTTGATGTCATTTATCTTTGGTAGTACTTTGTACAGGTGGCGGAGGCCATACATAGACGCCTGAAATTTTAGGAGGAACAATAGACTTTCGATGAGATCCAGGACGTATATCTGTACTGCTCTCCTGACACCAGCTAAAATCTTTTTTTCCACCTGAGTAGCGAACCGCCAGATTCTGTTCCAGTAAGATCGTGGCAAGATCCTGACCGTCAAATTCAACATCGGCTAGCATTCTGAAGTATTTGCCTCTTTCTATTCGGTGCAGATTTATTTCCCTGGCATTTTTGAGGAGAGAATACACTACTTGTTTTGCCTTTTCCGCTTTTTCTTTTTCTGCAGAACATCTTTTCTTCTTTAGTTCTGGCGTATCTATTCCGAGGACCCGTATTTTCATGTTTTTTCCTACGATTGCAGGAGTGTCAGGAATATTAAAAGTGATGGTATCTCCGTCATAATTGCCAACGAATTGAACGTTGTAAAAGCTTTCATAGAGCGGTGAGCTCGAATCTGCCATTGCAGAGCTGCTCAGGCAGTTGGTCATAAAGAGCGAGAGGATAATACATTTAGAGAAGAGATTCATCACAGTAATATCTACCAGTACCAGACAACTTCAAGAGTGATATAGTCATCCTTGGCAAAGCTGAATGCGGGATCCTGGATATCCATATCGACAAAAAAAGATGCATCAAGATTAATTCTAATGGCTTCACCAACTCGGCGACTGGCTTCAACACCAATAATGGTGGACCCGGTATCAATATCACGTATGACTCCAAGCAGGATATTGGTATCATCCATATCATTGACTGCTAAACGAAGCCCTCCCATGATATCATTTTCATAGATTGTCGGCAGCCAGCCGTTATTGCGATCATCATATACATATTCTCCGATGAGCCCTAGATCCATCAGTGTGTCTGCAATGCCAATCAGGGTATATTCAAAACCGAAGGTTGTGGCTGCATAGGATCTACTTTGGCCAGTACGGTAATAGGCCTCTCCTTTAAATAGCCATTCACCTGCTGTCATTTGGAAATCAAGACCGGTTTGCCCAATCTGTTCGTAGTACGGAAAAAGTGTCGCTCCGGTGGCAGCCGTTTGTGACAATAAAAGAACTGGATCCCTTGCGGTACCGTTGAAATAATAGATACCAAGATCCGTGTCGGCAACTGTTGTTGAGTAACGAAGGGAGAGGTCGGTATGGTGTTGTTTGGCATCACTTTCGTATACTGTTTGGTCGGTGTCCACCGGCAGTGGGGTGCGGAAGCGTCCATGAACTCCAGGAAATGTTCGTTCTCTAAACCAGGGGAGCACAAAGGCCTCTATTACTCCCCAATCACGTGGCACAGTGAGGTGCAACATTGGCTGGCCAAGTTTTTCTTCCCCATCAAGTGCTTCAACCTGATCGGTTTGGTTTATGATATCAACAAGGTGGACAAATTCCGTGGCCCCCCAGAAAACCCGGCCAAGACCAAAGGTGATTTCAAAGTTATCGGTAAAGTAGAGAAATTCGGCAAGCCGCAGATCCCCATGGGTACGCTCCTTATCCATACTGTCAACCCGGTAAAAAGCCTCCATGGTAATTTGAAACGAATCAGTGATTTGATGAAACAGTTCAATATTGGCAGCCAGTGATGCAGATTGGTTTTCCTGGTCCGGCCATGCACCATCATCAAAAAAAAGAAATCCCTGGGCTGAGATCTCACCATTTGATTCAAATGCCAATGATGACGATTGCAGCAGCGGAATGGCGAACACAATGCACCATCCAATAAGATATAAAGTGTTCTGTTTTTTAGCGAACACGTTTTAAGCTGGTGGAGTTAAAATCGTTGGCAGTAAGGCCTGTTTGGAAAACGTAATTATTCCAAACCAGAGTTGTTGATTTTCCGGTTTGGTGATTCACCATATTCATGGTATCTGCACGCCAGTATGTATCAAGATATTGCTGATATCCTGAGGCAGTAAGCGTTTTTAAGAGGCTGGCCTTGCGGTCATAGAATTCTACCTTCATCAGGCGGTATTCAGTGGTGTCCACCCATGAAATACGTTTTGTATAGCCGGAATTTTTTATATCAACGGGATAGCTTTCTCCAACAAAACAGAGCTGGCCCTGATATTTCTCTTCCCGAAGGTGTTTATAGGTGTATTTTTCAGTCTCCTGACTGGCTATATCTTCGTAGGCAAATTCACTCCCCATAAAAGAACCGGATTTATTGCGTGAATTGATACGTTTGACACGCTTAAGGGCAGGAAGGTATAGCCATTGTTCATCATCTCCTGTTTTGTGAGAGAAACTCAGGAATGCCGTTCCCTTAACATCGCGCGGAGTATCGAAGATGGAAAGACTTTTATCACCATCACCCGGAGCTTCGAGTGTCTTGCTGCGGATAATTCGTTTACTTTCTTTTCCCTGTTTGTTTTTCAGGGTCATTGTCATATCTGCGGTGTAATCACCAAAGCCATCGTCACGTCTGTCGGATTCCATGGCTATGGCAAGTCCCTTTTCTTCGGCGGTTTCCGAGAAGGCAGAGGAGACGCAAAGAACAGTGGGGATAAGAAAAGAGGTGATAAGTGGGAACATTGAAAAAGAGTTACGAAGGGTCATTTACTGCTCTCCAGTTTTAAGAGAAGGGTCGGAAGAAAGAAAAAATCGAGGATAATCGCCAGGATAATAGTAATTGTGGTCATCGCGCCCATATGGGCATTGATTTGAAATCCTGAAAAAGAGAGTACCCCAAAACCGCCAACCAGGGCAAGGGTGGTTACCCATATTGCGGATCCCACTGTATTAAAGGCGTAACGCACAGCATCTTCACTGCTCATGCCATGTTCCTTGCGGGCCCGCTGGTATTTTGAAAGGAAATGTACGGTATCATCAACCACAATTCCAAGAGTCATGGCAATCATAACAGAAACGGCAAGTCCAACCTGGCCGACAACAATTCCCCAAATGCCAAAGGCCATAAAAGCGGGGGTCAGGTTTGGTACAAGACTTAAAATGCCAAGCTTAATATCACGCAATGCCACAATCATAATAAGTGAAATAAGTACCAGCGCAATAATCGAACCTTTTAGCATTGAATCGATATTTCGTTTCGAGATATAGGAAAAAATTATGGAGAGTCCTGAGCCATAGGTTGTCATGTGAGGGGAATTGAGTTGCAGCCATTCGCGACCGCGGCGTTCAAGATCAAGAATTGCTGCTGTTCCGATATTTGGTGTGGATACGGTCATTCGAGTGGCTGATTTGTCGACATTAATTCGGTTGTTCAGATCAAGACCAAAGGGAAGGTTCATCTCATAGAGAAGAAGGTACTGGGCTGCAAGATCACGTTGCTCGGGCAGCTTGTACCATGACGGATCGTCACCATGCATATTCTGGTTAAGGCGCTTCATTATATCGGTGATGGTGTACACATGTTTTACTTCAGGCTGAGCCCGGAACCAGTTTGCAAAATCTTCAACTGCTTGAAGATATTTCGGGTCATTGATACCACCTTCTTCCCCGGAGTCTAAATCCCAGTCTATAATTTCAAGCCCGGCAAGGTGTTTGGCTGAAAAATCCGAGGCGATTCTAAATGGATAGCTGTGGTCAAAATATTTTATAAACTCATCGTTTAGATAGATTTTTGAGATGCCGCTGCTGGTCAGAATAATCATCAGTAGCATGGACCAGAAGATGGGAGTCCGCCTGCGAATAACAAATTCTGCAAGAAGAATAAAGGCCCTGTTCTGTTTTGAGCGATTCTTTCTGACGCGTATGGGAAGAACAGCCATAAAGGCGGGCATAAAGAATACTGAATAGAAAAGGGCTGCCATAACTCCTAGTGCTACAATATTCCCAAGATCTCTGAAGGGCGGGGCATCTGAGAAATTCATGGTCATAAAACCAATTGCAGTACTGACACTTGTAATAAGAACAGGCTTTACATTCACTCTGATGGATTCTTTGATAGCAGCATGACGATCGGTACCCTGTCTCATCTGATAGAAGACAGTAACAAGAATATGGATGGAGTCTGCTACGGCAAGTGTTAAAATAATAATTGGCGCATTCGCAGAAGCTGGGGTCAGGACGATCCCAAACCAGCCGGCAAGTCCAAGGCCAGTGATCGTCGAAAAGATAATGACAAGCAGGGTGGCAGCTGTTGCCATGATTGAACGAAGAGAAATAATAATAAGAAAGAGAAGAAGAGCAAACATGATAGGAATCAAAGAGCGCATATCGTTTTCTGGCGCTTCCCCAAACGCAGCATCAATCATTACTCCGCCAGTAAGGTAGATATCAAGATCTGGATATTTTTTCTTCATTAACGTGTCGAGCTTAAGAGCTGCAGCATTTATGGAGTGAATTTGATAGCTGCCGTCATTCGGTTTAATAATGTTGATATTGACTGCAGTAACACTTCCCTTTTTATCTATCATACTGCTGAGCAGCATGGGTTGGGAAAGGGCAATGGCTTTGATATTGGCTATCTCTTTATCACTGAGAGAGTGCGAATCGGTGACGAGGTCAGCAACCATCAGGTCATCTTCAAATGCTCTGGTATGCTGATAGTTGCTTAAGGAATCAACTCGGCTCGAATAGGGAAGCAGCCAGGATTGTTCAGTGAGGAATTCTATTGCTTCCAGGGTTTCTTTTTCAAATATATTTCCTGATTTTGGAGCAAGAATAAAAAGAACGTTCTCAACTTTTGTGTAGGTTCGTTCCAGTGCTTCAAGTGCTTGCAGTTGAGGATTTTCCTTGGAGAAAAACATTCTTGAATCGTTGGAAAAACTAAGGAATCGCATGCCGCTCGCAGAAAGCAATGCAATACCGACAAAGCCAATTATAAAGAACCAGCGGTATCGGATTACCATATTTCCTATAAAATTTTCGATTCTTTGCATAGTTAGTCCTGTTTTGGAAGAGTAATTTCTCCACTCTTCACGCCATCTCGCAATAGAGTATCAATACGTGTAATGAGAGTTTTCCTGTGCAACAGGACAAGGTCGAAGCGTTCCTTGCAGATAAAATCAACCATCTCTTTCATTTTGGGTTGTTCTGTGGCGTACCGATAGGTTGTGGTGAGCGCTTCAAGAAAAAAATTGAGGAGCTTTTCTGAGAAATTGTTGGATGGAGCCCTCACGATGTGGGCGAGTCTGTTTTCATTTCAGCAGTATAGAGAGTGAATAGTGAATAATCAATAGAATATTCACAGGGTGGGAAATGAAAAGCCCATATTCTTTAAGTGCAAAGAATATGGGCTTTTATGTGTTGTGTAGTGATCAGGCAGCCTGTTTTTTACTAAAGTAGGTTTTTATCCACATACCACTGAGCAAATATGAATAGAGCCAGGTGGCAAATATGATCGCAATAAAGGCCTTGATGATATCCATGGAGCTTCCGTCCAGGGAAAATCCTGGTACAAATCCGAAGAGGAAGGGGCCAAGATAGAGGAATTTGGCAAATTTAAAGGCGGAAAAAGCCGTCTTCCACATATTTGCCTTGGCAATAGTAGCTCCTGCAAAGGCGGCAATGCACACGGGCGGTGTAATGTTAGAGTCCTGCGAGAGCCAGTATACGATCATATGGGCTGCAAGTACATTCACACCAAGATGGGTAAGTGCAGGTACTGCAACAACGGCAGTGATCAGATAGGCCGCCGTAACAGGTACTCCCATGCCAAGCACAAGAGAAGCAAGAGCAATAAGCAGGATTGTGAGAACTAGTGATCCGCCGGCAAGCTCTATTACAATATCGGCAAAAGTAAGTACCAGACCACTAAAGGTGAGCACACCAATAATAATACCGATAACACCGACGGTTGCACCGATCTTGAGGCTGGATTCGGCTCCTTTTCGTGATGCTTCAAGGAATTCCTTGGGACCAATTCGGGTTTCCTTACGGAACCACGAGATAACGATACAGGAAACAAGACCCAGAATAGCAGAGTAACCGGGGGAATACCCGAGGAGCATAAAAATGGTAATAACTATAAGTGGAATGGTGTAATACCATTCGGATTTAAATATTTCCCAGGCACTGTGTTTTGATTTTTTTCCGACAATATTGTTTTTCTTGGCTTCATAGTGAACCATCACAAATACGGAGAAAAAATACATCATAGCAGGGAAGAGGGCTACCAGCATAATACGAGAGTAGGGCAAGCCTGTAAGCTCTGCCATAATAAAGCCACCAGCGCCCATAATGGGAGGCATAAACATACCACCAATTGAGGCGGCCGGTTCAATACCACCTGCAATATGAGGTTTAAATCCGGCTTTTTTCATCATCGGGATGGTAAAGGCACCGGTTGAGACGGTATTTGCGATGGCACTGCCGGAAATGGAACCAAAGAGACCTGAAGCAATAACCGCAACCTTGCCAGGTCCGCCAATCTTATGGCCAACTGCAGCAAGCGGAAAGTCGATAAAAAATTTCTGGGCACCGCATTTTTCAAGAAAGGCTCCAAAGAGAACAAAGAGAAGAATATAGGTAGCAAGGACATTTGCCATGATTCCAAATATTCCATCACTCTTATAAAAAATTGAGGTACAGAGGGCAGGGAATGTATCACCTGCATGGGAAATTAGATCCGGCATGGAATCGCCGTAGACGCCATAGGAGAGCATCATAACGCCAATAACAACAAAGATAGGGCCGACGACACGTCTTGCCAGTTCAATACCAAGTAATACGCCTATCACAGCAATCCAGGTATCAAGCTGAGTTTCAGCACCCGTTCGATAGTTAATTGCTTCAAAGTTGGCAATCCAGTAGCCAATGGATCCTATGGACAGAAGTATGAGGATGTAATCTATAACTCGTCCAATGGTTGATTTTGAACGGTAGAGAAGAAAAACAAGTACATAGGTAATAATTACATATATCCCGCGATGATACTGGGTTGCAGCAGGGGAAATAACAGCGGCATAGGAGTAGAACAGGAGTAAGCCTACTGCACAGACATCAAAAAGAATCTGTTCAAATCGTTTTAAATCATCATACACGGGGGGAACCTCGCTTGAAGAACTTCTTAGGGCGGAAGGGGAGAAGACTAAAGCAAAACAATAATGATGTATTCACTTTAGTCTTCAGCCTTAAAAAAACGATATTTGTTTTTTATAACACGCCTTTCTCTTTCCAGAACTTGATAGCGCCGGGATGCATTGGAGTAACGATTCCGTTCACACCATTTTTGATGGACATATGCTTGAAGGTTTTTTTCTGGCCAACCATATGGGCAAGCCCCTCGTCGGTATAGATAGTTGTGAGAAGTTGATACACAACATCATCAGATACATCCTTGTTGGCTACCCAAAGAGCAGAATCCTGAAAAGATGGGGTGTCAGTGTCAACACCTTTGTAAGTTCCTGCAGGAACACTAAGCTTTGAGAAGTAGGGGTATTTTTCATAGAACCCGGATGCAACAGCGTCGGCTTCAAGATCGATAAGAGCGATATCGTTGGTCTGTGCTGCCATAATAACAGCTCCGGATGGGAAGGCAGTAAAGAGCCAGAATGCATCGAGCTGCTTATTACCAAATGCAGCAGCTGCATCGTTGTAACCCATGGCGTTACGCTCAACTTTGTCCCAAACGCCCATGTGGGAGAAAAAGAGTTCGCAGTTTGCAAATGCACCGGATCCGGCATTACCAACACCAACTTTTTTGCCAGCAAGGTCTTTAACAGATTTGATACCGGAGTCTGCACGGACAACAAGCTGTGCAGGTGCGCCATAAAGATAGGCAACAGCCAGAACATTTTCATATTTCTTGGTATCATTTTTCATCATGCCATTGGCACCAAGATACACATGTCCGGAATAAACGGTGGCAAAGTCAGATTTTCCTGAGTTTACTTTACGAAGATTTTCAACAGATCCGGCAGAAGATTGTGCCTTAACAGTAAAATCTGCCATTGCTTTAACAGGCTTATAGACCTGAATAGCGTTGGCAACTACCTGAAATGTTCCACCAGCGGGGCCACCACCAAAAACAATACGTTCTTTTGCCTGAGAATCAGCAGCTGTTGCGAATGTCATGACCATACTGAGACCGATCACTGACATCATGCCAAATAATTTGTTCATTTCCATATCCTCCATGGAGAGATTTAGTGAGACAGGAATTCTGTCTCATGGTTTAAAAAAGATGCAGCATAAGGCTGCATAAGTAATAATTGTTTAAAAAGGAAGGTCACCGCTAAAAGCAGTTTCGTAAATTCCGATCACATCTTCAAGAGACGGTTGTCTGGGATTGTTTTCAACAGGTCGGGTTACGGTGAGGGCAATTTTTGCCATTTCAGGGATTGCATCAAATGGGATATTAAGATCATTCAGAGTTTCCGGGATACCAACATCATCATTCAGGTTAAAGAGTGCATCGACACAAAGACTTGCGGATTCTCTAAGGGTGAGGTCGTTGGTATTCTGTCCTAAAACTTCTGCTAAAATAGCAAATTTTTCCATATCCCCTATAAGATTGTATTCGATTACATAGGGTAAAAGGACGGCATTGGCTAGGCCATGGGGGATACCAAACATTCCGCCCATTGGATAGGCCATGGCATGCACGAGTCCAACCCCTGCAGTAGCCAGAGCTTTCCCGCCAAGGAGTGATCCCATAAGCATGGCTGATCGTGCTTCGAGATTGTCGCCATTGGCATAGGCTGCAGGAAGGTTTGCAGCAATAAGGCTGATGGCTTCCAGTGAGTACATCTCGGAGATGGGATGGGCCTGGGTGGATGTATAGGCTTCGAGGGCATGGGTAAGGGCATCAATTCCTGTAAAAGCAGTAACATGTGGCGGCAGGCTAAGGGTTAGATTCGGGTCGAGAATGGCGGCTTCAGGGTAGAGTGGATCACCGTTCATACCACCTTTAGAACCTGTCTTTTCGTTAATGAAAACCGCGGTAAATGTCACTTCGGCACCTGTTCCGGAAGAAGTAGGGACCATAATTTTGGGAACACCTGGTTTTTTTATTAACCCAAGTCCAAGATAATCAACGGCCTTACCGCCGTTGGTGATCAGGATTGCAATAGCCTTGGCAACATCCATGGCAGATCCGCCACCGACACCGACAACACAATCACAGCCAGCTTTTTTAGCAATTGTTCGTCCTTTGTCGGCAAGTTTAAGACCTGGCTCGGGATCGATTTTATCGTAGATGGTAAAGGGGATTTTTGCTTTTTTTAAGGGGGCTGTGATGGGTTTTATTAAACCGGCCTTTACAAGACCCGGATCAACTACTAAAAGAACGTTGCTTCCATTAAAATCTTTTACTGTTTTGCCAAGGTTTGCAATGGCACCTGCACCGAATTGAATTTGAGTGGGTTGCGTCACGGTGAATATTTGAGAAAGGGACATAAATGTTTTCCTTTTTGGAAGTGGTGAAATTGCTGAATTCTTGCTAGATACTGAATCTTATTAAACTCTATATGATATCAAGTCAAATCCAAAATTTAAAATAAAATTGAAAAAGGCACTGTTCAGTAAAAGTGAATTGTGTGGTAGATTTTATTGATAGTAAAGAGATGGTTAGGAATCGAAATACATAAGTTGAGGAACTCATGGAAAAAATAGAAAAAAAGATTATTTTGGCAAATCCAAGAGGCTTCTGTGCAGGAGTTGATCGGGCTATTGCAACGGTTAAGTTGGCAGTGAAAGAGTATGGGCCTCCAATTTATGTTCTTCATGAAATCGTCCACAATAAACATGTGGTTCGGGAACTTGAAATGCTCGGTGTGACCTTTGTCAACGATCTGGTTGATGTACCCCGAAATGCGATCTGCATTTACAGTGCCCATGGAGTATCGGTTGAAACGGAGATGCGTTCAAAGACTCTTGGTCTCAGAACCATCGATGGGACCTGTCCACTTGTCTGGTCCGTGCATAATATGGTTGAAAAGTATTATGCGGATGGCTATGACGTTTTGATTATCGGCCATCATAATCATCCTGAAGTAGAAGGGACTGCCGGACGTGTTGCAGGAAATGTTCATGTCGTGGCCTCTGAAGAGGAGGCCTTAGAGGTTGAGGTGAATGATCCAAGCCGAGTGGCCTATGTTACTCAGACAACGCTTAGTCAAAATGATATTGCAGGAATACGCAATATTCTGTTAGAGCGTTTCCCTGACATAAAAGGGCAGAAGTCAAATATCTGTTATGCAACATTGAATCGGCAGGATGCCATGCGGGAGCTGGGTGAACAGTGTGACGTACTGTTTGTTGTTGGATCAAAAAATAGTTCGAATTCGAATAGATTACGAGAGGTTGGCGAACGGGCTGGTATGCGTGGCTACCTGATTGATGATAAATCCGATATTGAAATGAAGTGGCTGAGAGGCGCTGACACCGTCTGTATTACGGCTGGAGCTTCCGCCCCTGAACGTCTGGTTCAGGAGGTGATACTCTTTTTGAAGGAAGAGGGCTTTAATGCTTTCCAGGAGATGAAAGGGACGGAGGAACGGGTGAGCTTTAAGCCTGCAGTACTTGAAAAATCATAATCACACTATAAAGAGAGTTGTTCTCGTACTTCAGGAAAATTCCTGGAGTACGAGAACAGACTGTTTTATGCCAGGGCCTTTTTGATTCTGGCCATCGCTTTTTCCACATTTTCATAGGAATTAAAGGCGGACAGTCTGATATATCCCTCACCGCATTTTCCAAAACCAGCTCCAGGGGTGCAGACAACTCCTGCTTTCTCAAGGAGCATATCAAAGAATTCCCAGGAGTCGCGTTTTCCTTCGATCCAAATATAGGGAGAGTTGTCGCCGCCAACAAAATCGTAGCCCAGGTTTTTAATCTCAGTTGCAATAAGATCGGCATTTTGTAAATAACCAGCAACAAGCTTTTTGGTCTGTTCTTTTCCTGCATCACTGTAAACAGCTTCGGCTGCACGTTGCACCGGGTAGGATACGCCGTTGAACTTTGTGCAGTGTCGACGGTTCCACAGTGGATGGATAAACTGTTTTCCACCTTTGGAATCAAAGGCTGCGCATTCTTTTGGAACGACGGTATAGGCACAACGTGTTCCGGTGAACCCGGCGTTTTTGGAAAACGATCGAAATTCGATGGCCACTTCTTTTGCACCTTCGATTTCGTAGATGGACTTTGGCAGCGATTCATCACGAATAAATGCCTCGTATGCCGCATCGAAAAGAATCAGAGCCTGATTTTCTTTTGCATAATCAACCCATGTTTTTAATTCTTCTTTAGTGATGGTTGATCCGGTGGGGTTGTTTGGGAAACACATATAGATAAGATCGACCTTTTCTTGCGGCAGGCCCGGTACATAATTATTCTCTTTTGTTGCATCAAGGTAGACAATTCCCTTATATCTTCCATCTTCAAATTCACCAGTTCGGCCGGCCATCACATTGGTGTCCAGATATACGGGATACACCGGATCGGGAATGGCAATTTTTGCGTCCCGGGTGAAAAGTTCCTGGATATTGCCGGTATCACACTTAGCACCATCACTTACAAAAATTTCATCTGCTGAGATATCGGCGCCTCGTGATTGGAAGTCATTCTTTACAATGGTTTCCCGGAGAAAATCATAGCCCTGTTCAGGTCCATATCCACGAAAACTTGCATCTGTTGCCATCTCATCGATTGCCTTATGAAATGCTTCGGTACAGGCTTGGGGTAAGGCACGGGTAACATCACCAATACCAAGACGGATGATTTCTTTATCGGGATTGGAATCCTGAAATTGGCCTACCTTTTTTGCAATATTGGAGAAGAGATAGGATGCCTGAAGTTTTAGATAATGTTCGTTAATCTTGATCATGGGATTATTGCCTCAAGTTTGCTATGGTGAATGGATATGATAATAGTCTAATTGTCGTTTTGAAAATATACCGGAAAGCTGTGGCTGTCAACGGCAACTAAGCTTTTCCATCAGGAGTGAAAGGAAAAAAATGTCTCATACAGAACATTCGGCCATTTATCGCAAAGATTACAAGGTACCAGCTTTTCTTGTAAGTGAACTCAATCTGACTTTCATGCTAGGCAATGATGATTGTGTCGTACTGGCAAAGTCAACGGTTTATAGAAACCCAGCGACACAGGAGAAGAGTACTGAACTGTTCCTCAATGGTGAGAATCTGGAACTGCTCCTTGTTGCTGTTGATGGAAGAGAATTATCTTCGAATGAGTATCGTCTGGAAGAAGAAGGTCTTACACTACAGAATATGCCCGATGAATGTGTTCTTGAGATAAGCACTCGAATATATCCCGATAAAAACACGGCTCTTGAAGGATTGTATCGAACAAGTGGCAACTTCTGTACCCAGTGTGAGGCAGAGGGATTCCGGAAAATCACTTATTATCTTGACCGTCCCGATGTTATGGCTCGTTTTACCACCCGTATTGAGGCGGACAGTAACGATTGTCCGGTTCTCCTCTCCAACGGAAATTTGATTGAAGAAGGGAAGTTGGACGATGGGCGTCATTTTGCCGTCTGGGAAGATCCCTTTCCCAAACCCTGTTATCTGTTTGCCCTTGTTGCCGGTGATCTGGTATCCATAGAAGATGAGTTTACCACCAGGTCCGGACGCAGGATAGATCTGCGAATTTATGTGGAGGCCCGTAACCGCTCTAAATGCGGTCATGCCATGGTCTCTCTGCAAAAAAGTATGGCATGGGATGAAGAGGTGTTTGGCCTTGAGTATGATCTTGATACTTATATGATAGTGGCGGTTGATGATTTTAATATGGGGGCTATGGAGAACAAGGGACTGAATGTCTTTAATTCAAAATATGTACTGGCCAGTCCGGAGACCGCAACGGATCAGGATTATCTTGGTGTTGAAGGAGTGATCGCCCATGAGTACTTCCATAACTGGACTGGAAACAGAGTCACCTGTCGCGACTGGTTCCAGCTCAGTTTGAAGGAAGGGCTTACCGTCTTTCGTGATCAGGAGTTTTCATCGGATATGAATTCACGTCCGGTTCAGAGAGTTGGAGATGTTCGGATTTTGCGCAGTTTTCAGTTTCGTGAAGATGGTGGGCCAATGGCCCATCCGGTGCGTCCTGATTTCTATGTGGAAATTAATAATTTCTATACCGTGACAGTATATAATAAGGGTGCTGAGGTTATTCGTATGATGCATACCTTGCTTGGCGCCAATAAATTTCGTAAAGGGATTGATCTTTACTTTACACGCCATGATGGACAGGCAGTGACCTGCGATGATTTTGTATCCGCCATGGCTGATGCTTCAGGGGTTGATCTTGATCAGTTTAAACTCTGGTATAGCCAGTCCGGGACACCGGAGCTAAGCATTTCGGAAGAGTGGGATGGAACTGCGGGGCAATACAAGGTTAACATTTCTCAGAGTATTGCCTCTACTCCCGCCCAGAAGAAGGAGAGTAAGAAAGCCTTCCATATCCCAATTTCTTTTGGACTGCTTGATCATAACGGCCTTGATATTGAAATCAAAAGTTCGATGCTCGAATTAAAACAAAAAGAAGAGACATTTACCTTTAATGATCTCGCTGAAAAACCTGTTCTTTCTCTGCTACGCGGGTTCTCGGCTCCTGTGAAGGTCCAGTCATGGCAGGAACGTGAGCAACTTGCTTTTCTTATGGCCCATGATTCCGATCCATTTAATCGCTGGGATGCAGCTTTTCGTTTGAGTGAATCTGTTATTCTGGAACTGACCAATACACTGCAGCAGGGTAAAACACCAATTCTTGACCAACTGTTTGTGGATGCAGTGCAACAGACTCTGACGGATCGGGATAGCGATAAATCACTTCTTGGAATGGCGCTTACCTTACCCGAAGAGAGTTATCTTGCTCAGCAGATGACGATAATTGATCCTGGTAATCTACATGAAGCAAGAAGCTTTGTCCGTCGGGAACTCGCGACTGTTCTTCGGGATGACTTTAGAACGATACGGGAAGAAAACAGGAGTGAAGAAAAATATGAGTTAACGCCAGAGGCAATGGGGCAGAGACGTTTGAAAAATGTCTGTCTTTCCTATCTTCTTGCAGCTGAAACGCCTGAACAGGAAGATGTGGATCTTGCCCTGCAGCAGTATTACGCCGGCAGCAATATGACAGATACCATAGCCGTGCTTGCAGCGCTGAGTCACTGTGCAATCCGCGAGCGCGAGCAGTTACTGGATGATTTTTATGAACAATGGAAAGATGAGCAACTGGTGATGGACAAGTGGCTTATTCTTCAGGCTAGTTCAAGTCTGCCATCGACACTTGAATCCGTCAGAAATCTTATGGATCACCCCGCCTTCTCTATTTCCAATCCCAACAAGGTGCGTTCATTAATAGGAGCTTTTGGGGCGAATCATAGGGTGTTTCATACTCCGGATGGTGCGGGGTACAAATTTCTTGCTGACCGGATACTTGAGCTGGACGCCCGTAATCCGCAGATTGCTTCACGCTTGACCACACCTTTTTCGACCTGGAAGCGCTATGACTCTTCCAGGCAGGGACTTATTAAAACAGAGCTGCAGCGTATTATTGATACAAAGGGTCTTTCTGGGGATGTTTTTGAGATGGTTCGCAGAAGTTTAGATGGCTAATCCCTTCTATGGCAGAACAGACAGCGTAACTTAGGTGGATGATCCTCCGGGAGTGGATAGATACCATCCGGAGTATGGCATTCCACACAGAGTTTTCCCGCGGCTTTCTTCTTCATTGCAAAAAAATGTTCGTGGTCATCGTCGTGGGGGAGTCTTGGGGTGGTGACCTCAGGAGCTCTCAGGAGGAAAGCAAGTAGGCCTATGAGTACTGCTACAAATGCAATATTGATAAAGAGTAGGTTCTTCTTTTTGGGTGTAGTCATGAGAAATTTATATGTGTGTATGTTGTTTTTTGCAATACGTTAAATTGCCATTTCAAGCTTGTCAAAACTGATCATACCTGATCGCAGCCCCAGTGTCACCAGTTCTGCCAGTATGGAGTTGAATAAGCCACTTTTGCCACTGATCCTGACCATACGGCTATGTTTGTCATGGTTGCGGATCAGCTGATCCATAGTGGTAGAGTTATGATCTGGATTTACAATCGTTTTGGCCACCTGTTCGCCTGAAATAATCGCAGGATAGATTCCTTCTCCTGTGAGCCCTGAAGCAAGACCGGCAGCATCACCCACAAGAAAAATATCCTTGAAGTGGTATCCCTGGAAGTCATAATTGATATATTCAGCTTTTGCAGGGTGTGGGTCCAGAATAAAACCCTGCTGACTGGCCCATAAAAGAAGGTTCTCTTTTAGCTTAGCGGGTTCCATGGTGTTTCTGTCAGCATAGGCACCAATCGATATGGTTTTTGCATGGGGGAAGATCCAGGCATAGCCGTTTCCAAAGAGGTGGTTGTTCAGGTGCCATTCCATCTTTGCTGCAACGCCGGGAATTTGATAATTTATCCCTATGCCAAGCTGCGTACTGCTTAGCCCAAGGTGTCTTCGGACAAGAGAGCTTGAGCCGTCGGCCCCAACCAGAAAATCAAAGCTGATGCTTTTCTGCTTTCCTGTTTCCTTATCCTGAATGAGTACACTATTTTTTGAAATCTTACGCACCAGTACTCCGGTCTGAATCTCCGCTCCGGCATTCATTGCAAGGCGTGCCATATACTGTCCGAGATTTTTGCGGTTGACGGTTGCTATAATAGGCTTATCTTCTTGTATACAGGTACTTTGAAAGGGGGTCTTGATATACTGCTCAGGGAATGCTTTCTCGGCAAGATCCTTGGGGACACGGCTGATCAATCCACTCCAGGTGATACCGCCTGCACAGACCTTGGGACCGATGGTTTGTTTGCGTTCAAGAACCAGGGTTTGGATATCAGCGTCGGCAAGAACTTTGGCACAGGCAAGCCCACCGGGGCCGGCTCCGATTATAAGGGTATGAACATGCCTGTTTTTCATTTTCAGTAAGGGCGATGTGAAAAATGGAGTAAATGGTTTTTATGCACCACAATATAACCTTTTAATGATATCGGGGCTGTTGTGTAAATGCTTTGAGATTTGGGCTGGAAAATCAAAACATATTATACAATGTTTTTTAATTTAATGGGCATTTGTTTTAAATTTTATCCATTACGTGTTATGGTGAGTTTGGAATGTGGACATATCCTCTTTAAAATAAATGGCAGGCTATCAGGATGATAGGTGCCTCTATGATAATGTCTCCTGATGTTTTTAACAGAGTTAATAACCCCGTAAGGAGTGTGGCTTGAATATCGGATCAATCTTTGATTCAGCTGTGAGAACAGGTGTGCAATCCCAATTGATATCCGACGATTTCGTTGAGGCATTGACGGAGATAGGTTCGTTTTTTATGCCTAGTGGCGTGGTGGCAACTCCCGTTGAGTATGTGGATGACAGTCGCAGCAGTTTACCTCTGCATGGGAATGTATTACTCGCTGAGATAAGTACTCAGCAAATTCTTGAGTGTGGAGATCGCCTTTCGATACGATTGAGCGGGATGATTATTGAGGTTCATCCGACTGAAGCGTACTTTTGAAATAAGTTTTGCAAAAAAAGTGGACATGCGATTTCCTTAATTAGAAGAACCACCAACTAATTCAGGAGG
>Ga0307929_1001355_pt1 | contig 18827 bp, 13 predicted proteins | sample AceLakmetage1330_FD_203160 | JGI IMG/M metagenome (GOLD analysis project Ga0307929, IMG submission 203160) | Saline water microbial communities from Ace Lake, Antarctica - #1330 | ecosystem: Environmental > Aquatic > Non-marine Saline and Alkaline > Saline | place: Antarctica: Ace Lake...
GAACTGCTCGGAGTTGGAAGATCTTCCGTTCGGGAAGCCATCAATGCACTGGCTGTGATAGGGTATTTGGAGGTGCAACAGGGTAAAGGAACTTTTATTCGAATTCCGGAACAGGATCCTTCCATCGCCAGACTCCAATCTGCATTGGAAGCCAGCAGCCTTTTAGGGTTGAAAGAGGTTCAGGTGTTATTGGAATGCCGCTCGGCTGAATTGGCCGCAGAAAGGGTTGAAGAAAATCAGATTCTGCGATTGAAAGCAATAATAGAGAAGATGAAATCCTGTAAGGATAATCATCAGGCTTTTCAATTGGCCGACCTTGAATTTCACACAAGCCTGGCGGAATTTTCAGAAAATACTGTTTTGAGCGAAATGATAAACCTTGTCATCATCAGTGTCGATAGCCGTTATTCTGCCTTTGAAACGGACCGATTGTCTACAGCTTTTATAGATGAGACAATTTATTCTTTTGAAAAACTTGTAGAATCCCTTGAGCAAAAAGATGGAGAGCAAGCCTCCAAATGGATTCAGTATCACGTGAATTTAGTATTAAAAGAGTTTAAAAATATCCTGAAATCCTAGTCCTGGATTAGTTGTGGAATCAAATCCCGATGATATCCTTTTTCCTGTAGTGACTTGAGAAATATTGCCTGAAATTAAAACCAGTGAAGTAGTATTATAAGGAGGAGATTACATGACTAGTGAGAAAGGTGAATGTTATTCAAAAGTCGTTAAAGATGATAATGGCTATATGTTTTCTTGATATGGGGGTGAAAGTTTCAAAATGTCTCCCTTTTATGAATTTACTAAAATCTCAGAGAACTGGAAGAAAAGAAAATCAGGAATATCATGAATTCAGAAATTGTGGGCATTTTGCCAGTTGATATGTGAATGAAGATTAATCAGGGAGAAAAAATGCGGAATCCCATACCAAGAGTGGCTGCCATCCATGACCTTTCCGGGTTTAGCCGGGCATTCTTGACCGTCATAATACCGATACTTTCAACCTTGGAAGTCCAGGTCTGTCCCCTGCCCACAGCGGTTTTTTGGGATCGCCTCGACAGGTGGATATTGTCATTGATTTCATCAAAACATTTGCTCAACCCAGGCAATATGTGGTCGTAGACCCGGTAATGGGTGATAACGGGAAAGCCTACCAGACCATGGGACCGGAGATGCCTTTGCCAGTGTCATTGTCGGCAGCCTCCTGCAAGGTGATAGTCTGCCCATCGCCCTGGACCGGGCAGTCCAGTTTGTCTCCATGGCGATCCGGTCGACTTTCGGCTACAGCAACCCCAGCAGGGAAGGGGTGCTTTTAGAAAAGGTGTTGCCCAACCTCAGGGCACCGGTAACCTCAAGCAGCTATGAAATTATACTGCATGTTTTAGCAGGATTTTTACCTGTAATAGTGCTCATAAAACGGTTGGCGAAATCCATTTGCCTGGCAATTTTTAGAATATGTTTTTGTTCTTTTTTGGAGTACAGGCGGTAATAATCTTCTATGTATTCACCCTCCGGTTCTTTTCCTCCCAGGGTTGCAAACCCCGAGACATAATTTAACGCCACCCATTCCCGGAATTCAAATTCCGATTTTGACATACTGGCAAGCTTTGAAATTTCATCATCGGACATTTCCAGCTTTCTGCCCACGGCAGAGCGTGCCTTCCCTCAAAGCAAGCAATTATTTGCAAATGTGACGCTTATCCGTATTTTTTCCTGAAACACCTTGTCGAGAACCTTTGATGATCCATAAGGACCTTTAAAAAGGGTAATAAATTTATTCATAAAATCCCATATGGATTGAAATTTTCCGTAACGATGAATGTTCATAAAAAATCTCCGCATAGTGTACCTGTGTTTAACAAATCAACAAAACCGATATCCTAATCCCCGTGAATGAAATTATGATACTGCCTCCTTGTATAGCAACTTCAACTATTATGGAAGGAATAAGGTTGGCGGGGGCTGGAAGACGATGCCTTTTCAAAGGCGGGGTGCATACATATTATCCCATGAACGTTCCAGCTGTTCAAAGTGATTTTCAACACACTTTTAATATGCGCTTGCCTTAGGATTGCGCTGCTGGTAAACATCAAGATTATATGTTGCTGATTTGGGCATGGCGAAGCCGATAATAATTATAAATTTTTCGTGTATGTCTGGTTAGGGATTAAAACCTGAGTGCAAAGCATAAAGCATTTGTTGAAAAATATAAACATACAAAAAAATGAACCGGGTGTGACCTGTTCATTTTTTAACAGACTGAATAATATGGCTAAAAATGGATTATTCTAAACTTCGGAAAAAATATATCGAATGGATAAGATCTCAGTTAGTGGGTCCGGCGTTTAATCAGGAGGAAAATTTAAACGGTATTTCACCTATTGACCGTTATCCCACAGGGGTTTTATTCCCGATTGTCAAGGGAGGGGAGGGTATTGATCCGGCTTCCGAAAGTCAATCCATACTTATTGAAGAGGAACTTGATTCCGAGGATGAAACATCCGTTGAGCCTAAGGCTGCTGAACCCTCCCAGAAAACGAATCGATACATGCCGCCTTCTTCTGTCGGGTTCTCTTTTTTTGTCCGGGGTGATCAAATAGAATTCCAGGTTCAGTATTTTGCCGTCCGATATGAAAGAGGTGAAGAACGCGGTGATAAAGGTCGATACCTCAGTCGAAACTGGAAGCGCATTCCACTTTTAAGTGGTGATGATCATGTGGGAAATTATTCAATTGATGGGATTTTGAAAGACAATAAAAGCAAGGGTCCCTTAAAATTTCGCGATTCCGTTCTCCAGGGTCATGCTGAACTTGATGTGCTTTGCCGGCCATTTGCAGATGGCTGGATTGTCACGGTTTCATTGTGCAATTCCAGCTGCGTATCCCTTGATGGCGGTGCCGAGGAATGGAATCATGCCAAAAATGAATTGTCATTGTTTGAAGTTGGGTTGGTTTGCACTTTGGATAAAGGAGAAGTCGGGGTCTATCCCAAGGTTGATCCCCAGCTTTTAAGTGATGAAGAGCAGGAACTTGAGTTGCAGTATACCCACCACCATATCTATGCGTTAGGCCATGGTGCTGCGGTGGACTGGTCATTAAAAAACAAGAGGGTCAATGAAATACGAAGTGAGTTCATCCCGGCAGTTGAGGTTCCCCAGGTCACGGCAGATGGTGGCGGCACCGATGGTGATGTGTTGTGCCTTGAACACCTGGCCTTTTTTGGGCAGGATATCGGTAATCGCGCGGATGAAATGGACAAATTTGTCGATGAATATGGGCGCTGGGTGGCAACTCAGAAAAAGGGTGCCCAAATTTTGTCTTCCCGGGAAAAAAATGCAGGGTCAAGGATTGTTCAGCGCATGGACCTGGCTTTAATGCGCATGAAAAAAGGGGTGGAGCTTCTTCGGCGAGATAAACAGGCTGCCCATGCCTTTGGTATTGCCAATGAAGCCATGCTGTTGCAAATGGCACAAAGTGATAAAATTGCAGGAAAAAAACGAAAAACTAAGGATTATAAATGGCGTCCTTTTCAATTGGCATTTTTATTAATGGTGATTGAATCGGCTGTTAATGAAGATTGTCTGGATCGGGATCTGGTTGATCTTATCTGGTTTCCCACAGGTGGGGGGAAAACCGAAGCATATCTGGGTTTAGTGGCGTTTATTATTGCCTGGCGGCGTCTTACAAATCCTAGTTCCGGGGGCGGCACCAGTGTTTTAATGCGGTATACCCTTCGTCTTCTGACATCACAGCAATACCTGCGTGCCACAAGAATAATCTGCGCATTGGAATTGATCCGTCAAAAAAACGATGGTCTGGGAGAAGAACCCATCACCATCGGCATGTGGGTGGGACAGGCATCCAGTCCGAACACATTCAAGGCTGCCATGGAGATGGTGGCCAAATCATCCCGGGGCAACGGGGATCCTCCGGGAAGGCTTGTCCTTGATGCATGCCCATGGTGCCGCAAGCCCTTTACGGCACCGGAAAATTACCATGCAACCCCATCAAAATTTTATTTTCGATGCACCAATCCCTCTTGTGATTTCGGCGGGTCGGAATCCGGTCGGATACCCTGCAACGTTGTTGATGATGCGCTTTATGCAGATCCACCAACTTTTTTGATTGCCACCATCGATAAATTTGCAAGACTTGCCTGGGAAGAACGGACAAACTCTTTTTTTGGAAGGAACATAAACCGGCCGCCTGAATTAATTATTCAGGATGAATTACATCTTATTTCAGGGGCGCTTGGTTCAGTTGCAGGCATCTATGAGGCAGCCCTGGATACGGTATTGATTCACCAGGGGATTCGTCCTAAATATATTGCCTCCACAGCCACCATTCGAATGGCCCAGGAACAGGTACGACGGCTGTACGGAAAATCAGTGGCCATATTTCCCCCTCCCGGACTCAATTGTGACGACTCTTTTTTTGCAAAGACCATTCCCCTTGAGGTCCGTCCGGGCCGTATGTATTTAGGGTATCTGGCCCCCTCTCTCAACCGTCAGCAATGCATGGCACCCCTGGCCGCGGCATTGCTTGCCGCACCACAAATTTTATTTGGCGAGGGCCAGGTTGATCAGGAAATTTTACTGGAAGCCTGGTGGACCTTGGTGATATACCATGGCAGCTTGAAAGGGGTGGGCAACAGCCACAATCTGTTTAATGTTGATGTGGGCAATTATTTCAAGCGGTTGGTCCAGGAAGCAAAAATTCAAGATATTCTGGTGGATCGTAACCCCAGGCAGGTGGCACAGTTAACCAGTGTTTCAACCGCAGAAGAGAATGCCCGGGTTTTTGCGCGGCTTGAACTGTCTCGGCAAGATGATCAATGCCTTGATGCGGCCCTGGCAACCAATATGATTTCTGTGGGTCTTGATGTCGCCAGGCTGGCATTAATGATCATCAACGGTCAACCCCTTACAACGGCAGAATATATTCAGGCCAGCAGCCGGGTGGGGCGTAGCGAGGTCCCGGGGATGGTGTTTGCAAATTATTACAGGGACCAGGCCCGGAGCCTGTCCCACTATGAAAATTTTCGACCCTACCATGAATCTTTTTATCGATTTGTGGAGCCCACCAGCATAACCCCCTATACGTTTCAGTCAAGACGCCGTGCCCTCCATGCCGCCCTTGTTATTGCCGTGCGCCATGGATGCCCCCATTTGCTTGCCAATAATCAGGCAGCATCCTTTGACCCGGATGTACCGATAACACGCCAGGTGATTGAGACATTAACGCGTCGCTGTTCCCAGGCAGACAAGGAGCGCGGCCCTGAGATACAACGCCATATTGAGCGACTTGTCCAGGAGTGGAAAGGCCAGGCAGATCATTGCAGATCTGTCAAGCGCCAACTGGACTATACCGCTCCCCAGAAAATAAACAACACAAACAGATTGCTCCATAACCATGATGACAGAATCAAGGGCTTATGGCCGACACTTCAATCCATGCGCAATGTTGAAAACATTGCATTATTGAAACTATAATCATGACCCATATTTATATCCCAGTCCGGTTGTCACACATTTTGCGCTATTGCACGGAGGGGTCTGTCATCCGGGGTCCGAAATACTTAATAACCCCCAAAGATATCAGGCAATGGACGGATCACAGCGGTCAGGTTGCTGCCCGCCTGATTCCCTATGTTGATCAAGTTCGCAGTTCCCTTGGGATTGAGCAGGAGCTTCGCGAGCCCCCCATTGCCAAGGAGCTTGAAAATGGCAGTGCAGACGGGATTTGTATCCCTGCCATGCGCTTTCCCTCGTGGATGCGCTGTCCGAACCCAAAATGCGGAAGCCTTTATTGCCAGCCATGGCGTCATCAGCCACAAGGGGTTCTAAAATGTGAGAACTGCAGCAAGCATCCTCAATTGGAACAGGTATCCTGGGTGTCTGTTCACCCGGACGGGCACATGGCAGATGTGCCCTGGCACCTGTTGACCCACGCCAAGGCGGTCACCCGGACCCAAAAACAGTGCCGTGCGGATTGGAACCACTCTTATCTCAAGCTCATTGAAAAACAAGGATCAAAATATGAGCTTGTTTGTGAGCGATGCCGTGCCCGGAGTGAATTCAATACAGGGCAGAGGCATCCCTATGGGCGATTGCGCCGGCAGCCATGGCTTGCAGAGAGCGTGGATGAAACCAGTGAAAATTTGGAGCATCAGAACGAACTTGCCCAGGTGCTGGCTGTCAACGATACCCGGGTGCACAGCCCGCAAACCACTAGCGCATTGGTTATCCCCCCTGAATCGCGTATCCGCAGGGGCAGTCTGGTAGATCTTCTTTACACCAGCACACAGCGGCGCCGGGAAATTGACCAGAAAATGAACCCCCTCCAAAAAAAAAGCCTTTTAATGCGCCTGGCCGATGGGTTTGCCTGCACCACAGCAGAGGTGAAAGAGGCCATCGGGCAAATTAAAAGCGGATATCCGTTTTTTGGCAAACATATTACACCTGGTATTCTTCTTGAAAAAGAGTACCAGGCATTGACAGACCCGATTCCGAACCTCTTTGATGATGAGGATTTTGTCACACGGCACCATACAAAAGCATTTAAAAATCTTTGTCTTGAACGAGGGTCCACCCCTAGGAAAATAGTGGATGCAGTTGCCCAGCTGACTGAAGTCACCCGCCTCAAAGAAATCCTTGTGCTCAAGGGGTTTGCCAGACTGAACGGCACCCTTGTTCCCCCGGATATTGTTGGCGAAACGGATTGGCTGCCGGCCCTTGAATTATATGGTGAGGGTATCTTTTTTAAATTTAAAGAGGAACTGTTGAGTCATTGGGAGAAAATACCAGCCGTTATTGCCCGGGCCCTTCCCCAGGAGGAAAGATTCAAGCGATCCGGAATTGTGCTTGAACCTGAGGTGGTTGTCTCACCCCGGTTTATCCTGCTGCACACCCTTGCCCATCTTTTGATCCGGCAGCTTGAGGCTGCGGCAGGATATCCGGCAGCCTCTTTAAAGGAACGGATATACAGCAAATCAGGAAAAAACCCAATGGGCGGAATTCTGGTGTATGTGGCGGTTCCGGATGTTGAAGGGTCTTTGGGAGGGCTTTCGGAACTGGCAGCACCCAAAAGATTTTTACAATTGTTGACCCATGTGTTTGATCATGCCCAGTGGTGTTCGCTGGATCCGGTATGCTCGGAACACGAGGGCCAGGGACCGGGGTATTTAAATCGTGCGGCCTGCCATGGCTGTGCCCTGATCCCTGAGCCCAGCTGTGCCTATGGAAATGCCTTGCTGGACAGAGGGCTTATAAAAGGCAGCAATGGGGGCGGTGAAGATGCAATCCCCCGTTTTTTACAGACGAAAATTCCCAAGTAGTGTGGAGAAGGCAATATGGCGCAACGCTTATTTGAACTGCCCGGTATCCAGGACCTGAGTAAAGAACAGGAAGCGGCCCGGGCTTTGCCTAAACGAGGACAGCATCTTGTCATCGGCGGGCCCGGGACAGGCAAATCAGTGCTGGCCCTTCTTCGGGCAAGGCGGCATGCAACTGCCAGAGAACCCCATGTTTTTCTTGTCTTTAACAAACTGCTCCATGAAGCCAGTCGCCATCTTGGCGGGAAAAATATTTCTTGTCACCAGTGGATGACCTGGTTTTTTAAATTATTTCGGGAGATAACAAAAGGGCCTGTTCCCAGGCTTGCAGCTGTTCCTGGGTCATCATGGAAGGATATTGACTGGGAAAATGTGATTCACATTTTAGAACAGCAGCCAGAAAAGGCATTGTCATCCCGGCCTGAATATCTGATCATTGATGAAGGGCAGGATATGCCGCCTGAGTTCTACCACGTTCTGGCAAGCCTCGGGTTTGAAAATTTTTTTGTGGTGGCGGATCAGAACCAGCAGATTGTTTCCGGAAAAAACAGCAGCCGCAGGGATATAGAGATTGGACTTGCCATTGCGTCTGAGCAGGTCATTGAATTAAACAAAAATTATCGAAATACGGCCGCGGTTGCAAGGCTTGCAGGGGCATTCTACACAGGAGACATTGCCAGCCCTTTTGTCGCGCCACCCTTGGTAACGCCGCCTCTGGTAACGCCGCACTTGGAAATCGGCAAAAAAGCAAATGTGCCGGTCCTGTTTACCTATAAAAAAAACCAGTTTGAGCTCATGATCGAGCGAATTCTTAAAATGGCCGACAGGGACCCTTCAAAACTTATTGGTGTTATTGCACCTGATAATCAGGTCAGGGATATCTTTTTTCAGGCATTAGAATGTGAAACCCAAAAAATTAAGTTAGACAATGGCAATCCTCGCATCAGAACCTATCATCAAGCGCACCAAACGAGGGTTAATTTTCATGAAGGCGGCATTATAGTGATCAATGCCCAGGCCTGCAAAGGGTTGGAATTTGACCATGTTTTTATGGCAGACATTGACGCATATTATTGCCAGTCCCAAAGCCAGGATGCCCTGAAACGCCTTTTTTATGTCATGGTGGCAAGGGCCCGGGATAATGTGACCCTGCTCAGGTCAGCAGATAATTTTTGTCCGGCCAATTGTATTCTGCCTGAAAATCCCAACATATTAAAACAACATCCATGAGGTATCTATGACGAATAATTCACCCCCCCTGACCGCCCAAAAGAAACCATCATCTGCAAACTGGTATTTGGTGACCAATCATCTGAACCTGTATTATATGATGGGAGCCGGTCTGATTCTGCCGGAAAGCGGGTTTGGTAAAAAATATTATCGAGATCTGTTATCACTGTTTCCCGGGCAGATTGTTCTTTTTGCCGATACAGTCCCGGCCAGGGCCATTGAAATGGTCACACAAGAGGCCTCCCACCTGATTCCCTGCATTGCACAGGTCAACCTGGAAACCTTAACCGGATCTGTCATATCAATTGACCGGCAGGGAAACATCCGGCAGAACCTTTCATTCCCCAATGACTTGGACGGAAATGAGTCTGCCCTGATCATTCCGGCACCCTTGCCCATCTCCTGGGTGGATAAGATATATTTTGAATCCATTGACGCACTGCGCTCGTTCAAGGAAAGCGCCGATGATTATAACAATGTGGATCATCGACATTTTATGACCAAGGTGCATAAACGGCTGTTTGAAAAGCCCAAAAAGGATACTCAGCTCTTTGAGACACAAGAGGCTTTCCCCTGGCCCCATGCAAAGGACAAGATAAAAGATATTCCGGTATGCCTTAACAACTCTTTTGCTGCGGGCGGTATTATGGCGGTACTTCACAAAATGGCCGATAGAAGCCGGTCTGCTGCCGTTGCCTTCCAACTGGCGTTTGATCTTGACACCGATGTCTCGGACATGGAATTAGATCCTTTGATTCACCGACCCTGGCAATGGGTTCCGGATTTGATGCCGGCAACAAGAGGACAATTGTCAGCAAAAATGTTCTGGGGTGCGGTGGATGCCATTGCAGACTGCAATCGAGGGGGTGACATCAATCCAAAAGATGCGGTGTTCGATTTTTTAAAAAATGTGGTGGACACCTGGCAGGGGGTTGCCGATAATGAAAAATTAAAAAATGCACTTCAAAATCTTATTTTGGAATTGGAGTCGTTGAACGGTATTTCTGACAGCACCATATCTCAGTTGCTGGACCGTCATCCCAAATCTTTTTCCAGGGCAGTTATCTTGTTTTTCCTAAGGGATAATTGTCAAGGCTTGCTTGAGTACCACAATGAAAAACTCAATAAAAGCGACACCATAGCGGCTGCCTATCTTTTTGGGGCGCGCGCTGGATGGTTGGCGTTGCCCAATGATTTAAAGGGCAGCAAACCCTTGCAGGATGCAGTGGTTCATCGCATGGCTGCCATGGCCCATGGCCTGTCGGACACCGGCATTGGTCTGGGTGCGGCAACGCCTCCGCCGCCCATATTCCGTGAGCTGTTTAAAATGGTTGACAATAAATGGACCGTAAAACAAAAAAATGCCGCATTACTTTTGTCAAAACACAAACACTGGGATTGTATCCAAACCGTCATAGATCTGGGCAAGGGAGAGTACCAGCTAAAAGTCGGTGGCACAGGTCTTCAGATCGTTATTTCCGGAACTGAAAAAAATGTGACCCATGAGGTGGATCAGTCATCTTTTTTAAAACAATTGGACACACAATTATCAGAACACGAGATTTCCGGCCGTCTCAATCAGGACCTGCGCAAAATTTTTGGCTGCAGCCAATGAAAATGATCCCGTCATCTCCCCATGGGACGCGTAGTATGGCTGAGAAAAGAGTCTTTGATCGGCTGGGCAATATCTTTAATGACGATAGAATGCAGCTTACAGCCTATCACTCTTTGAATCTTACAAACCATAAGTACAAACGGTTTGGTGAAATTGATTTTTTGATTTGCGGAAGACCCGGCCTTTTTGTTTTAGAGGTAAAGGGCGGAGACGTGGCCTGTCAAAAAGGTGTCTGGCATTATACCAACCGCTATGGCGTGGCCAGTCATAGTGTGGAAGGCCCGTTTAAACAGGCCCAATCCGGCCTCCATGGGTTGATGTCTAAACTGAAGTCTCATTTTCCCGATGATGTTTTATCTCAAATGACCATCGGATATGGGGTTCTTTTCCCGGATTGTGAATGGACTCAAAATGGCGCAGAATGGGACAACCATACATGGATTGATTCACGGTCGTTTAACAATCTTGAAGAATGGTTAAAGGACTTGTTTGAATACTGGGAGGAAAAACAAAGGTACGGTAACTGTCCGGACATTTTCATCAATAAATTAAACGAGTATCTAAGACCGGAATTTGAAAGTGTGGAGACCTTGTTCGGACAGATGGGTCATGTCGGCGAGCAGGTGGCAAAATTAACCCGGGATCAAATGGCCTTTGTTGATATTATGGATGCAAACAACAGGGCCCTTTGTTCAGGTGGGGCTGGGACCGGGAAAACGCTTCTTGCCATGGAACTTGCAAAACGGTGGACCTGTCAAAACAAGCGAGTGGTTATGCCCTGCGGTTCCAGATGGTTAAAAAGATATCTTGAAACACGGTTTACCATTCCAGGCCTGACAGTGACCCATATAGATGCCCTTGAGGTTGATGCCCACCGTGCTGGCGTGGCTCAATTTGATGCCATGATCGTGGATGAAGGCCAGGACATTTTTCATCTTTCAAGTTTGAATCAGATGGATCGATTTTTAAAAGGCGGATTAAAACAAGGGCTATGGTGTATATTTCATGATACAAATAACCAGTCCGATATTTTGAATATGCCGGATCCCAAAGCCGTTGAGTTTCTGGAAAATTGTCACCCGGTAAAAATTCCATTGAATACAAATTGCCGGAATACCTTGAATATTATCAACAAAGTCAAAAATTCCCTTGGAGCGGACATGGGAATCACAGGCGCCGGAGAAGGCCCGGAAGTAAGGGAGAAAACCGCTTTTTCAAAGAATAATGAGGTAAAAATACTTGAGGAGGAGCTCTCAGAGATTATTAAGTTTGGAAATATCCCATACAGCAGTATCACAATTTTGTCGCCCCTTCCCTATCAAGATTCCCTGGCATCTCTTCTTCCCCTTGAGTTTACCCGACAGATTAGCGTCCTTGATGAATTTTCCATGCGTAATTTTCCCCCTCAAAAGATAAGTTTTGCACAGATTTTCCAATTTAAAGGACTTGAAAATGAAGCAATTATAGTGGTTGATCTTCCCGCTCCATATTTTTTAAAAGGCAATTATTCCCGGCACTATATCGCCATGAGCCGCCCCCGTGCCTTTTTATCCATAATCTTTGCCGCTGAATGACCCATTTTCAATTGCTTTAGAAACAAGACGGGGTACTGTTGATGGTAACAAACTTATTTCCTTGTTCCAGGGAAGGCGTATCGTCAGAAATTCGCACCTGTTTTGAGTATAAATGCGCCTTTAAAATCAAGCTTAAAACGTTTTTATAATTGGGAATTCGATTAATATAAATACTCCTTGAAAAAAAGCCTCAATTATGTAAGAGATTCTTAACATAAATTAGTGATTGTTCATTTTAAAAATGCGGTTGGATTTTTCGATATGATATCAAATTTTGATAAAGTTCAAATATGAGTGGTATCCAGTTAAAATTTTTGTGCTTGGCTTCGTTTTCACTGTCAAACTATAAAAAATGTGCAAGATATACAGAACCACACAAGTACTTGTTAAAGTGATAACCGAATAGAAAAATAAGAAACCTATGATTCCAAAATACGAAGAAATAATGCTGCCCTTTCAAAAGTTTCTCTCGGATGGCAATGAGCATAGTTTAAGTGAATGTCATGATGCATTGGCAAAACAATTTCAATTAACTGATATAGAATTACGGGAGCTGCTGCCAAGTGGTCGGCAACCTATATTCCGAAATAGAGTCGGATGGGCCAGAACTTATTTAAAAAAGGCTAAACTACTTGTTTCGCCTAAAAGAGCGCAATTCAAAATCAGTGAGAGAGGACTGGATCTGTTAAAAGAGAATCCAAAGGAGATTACTTCAAAATTTTTAACCCGATATGAAGAGTTTGTAGAATTCCAGTCAATCAAAAAGGATAAAAAAGGTAACGATCCAATAGCCCAACCTCAACTTATGAACAACGCTGATCAAACTCCTGAAGAGCTGCTTGAGATGGCACATCAGAAATTATATTCTGGGCTGTCAAAAGAAGTGCTTGAAATTGTAAAATCATGCTCCCCTGCCTTTTTTGAGCGGTTGGTTATCGACCTTCTCATTGCAATGGGATATGGCGGTTCAAGAAGGGACGCAGGCCAAGCCCTTGGAAAGTCAGGGGATGGTGGGATTGATGGGATTATCAAGGAGGATAAGCTTGGCCTTGATGTGATATACCTTCAAGCAAAAAAATGGGAAAATACGGTCCCTGTAAAAGAAATCAGAGATTTTACAGGTGCACTTGCATCCAAAAAAGCCAAAAAGGGAATTTTTATTACCACATCAAATTTCCCGCAAAGTGTTTATAAATTTGTGACACAGGTCGAATATAAAATTATCTTAATAGATGGAGAACATCTGGCTGAGTTAATGATTGAAAACAACGTAGGGTTATCTGTTATTAGCACGTATCAGGTTAAAACTATTGATTCTGATTATTTTGAAGAAGATTAAGACATTATAGAACAAAGCAAATTCACGTAACGATGAAATTTCACTAAATGACAAGTCAATAAATTCTAATTCTTAAAAGCACAACATTTGACATTTTTCTTGCATATGTTATAGCAGGTGTTATATTTAAAGCTTAATATTAAATTCAGAGAAAAGAAGGTGAAGCTATGACCACAGGGTCTGAAAAATTCCCGGAATTAGTTAAAGAAGTACGCAAACAGCTTGGAATAAGTCAGGAAGACCTCGCACATGCTTTGGGAGTGAGCTTTGCAACTGTGAATCGCTGGGAGAACGCAAAAACATCACCTTCGAAGTTAGCTCGAACACAATTTAATTTATTTTGTGAAGATATGAAAAAAAAGGGACGGCTCAATGACTGATCTTCCCGCTAATTTTTCAATCAAAAAATGGCCGGAGGGGGAACGGCCCCGTGAAAAATTGATTCAGTTTGGCGCGGAATCTCTTACCGATGCCGAGTTGCTTGCAATTTTACTTCGTGTGGGTAAAGCTGGATCATCTGCAATAGACTTGGGGCGACAAATCATTGACAAGCTGAATGGGATTAGCGGCATCGATCGGGCGCATGTTGAAGACCTTCTTAAATTTAAAGGGTTGGGACTTGCCAAAACGGCCCAAATTAAAGCAGCCATCGAAATCGGCAAGCGTGTTCGAAGACAGAACGCACGTCCGGTATCTTTTGATTCGGCGGATACCATCGCAGCTTTCTGTTATCCAAAGTTTGAGGGTAAAAGGCACGAAATATTTCTTGCACTGCTTCTTGATGGACAAAACAATCTATTGGCAGAACGTGTTATTTCAGAGGGGATACCCACACAATCAGTTGTCTATACGAGAAAGGTTATGGAAGAAGCCCTGCGTCTTTCAGCAAGTTCCATTGTTGTTGTGCACAATCATCCTTCGGGGGAGGCTTCACCCTCTGACCAGGATATCGAAACAACCCATAAACTGAAACAAGCGGCTGATGTTCTGGAAATGCTTTTACTGGATCATATTATTCTCGGGCAGGATCAGTTTTATAGTTTTTCAGAGCATAAAAATATTTTGATATAAAGGAGCCAATACAATGGCTGGTAATACATATAAAAAAGCAGATGACGTCAAAATTGACGGGAATAAGATTTTCAGTCCTGTTCGAAGAATGTGGCTTTCTTTAACACCGGAAGAACAGGTCCGGCAACAATACCTGACCGTTCTGATTGATGAATACGGATATACTCTGGATCAAATCGACGAAGAGGTTAGTGTCACCGGCAGAGGCAGTGCCCAGGCCCGTGCTGATTTCGTTATATGGCGGACGGCAAAAGACAAGACAGATGAGAAAGCCCCTTTTATCATCATTGAATGCAAATCTGATAATGTAACGATTAAAGCGGCGGATTATGAACAAGGTGAACATTATGCACGTATGGCAAATGCCCCTTTTTTTGTGACCCATAATTCCCGGGAAACCCGGTTCTGGCGAGTGAAAAAAGATAAAATGCCGGGGTATATTGAAGAGATTGAAAACATTCCCCACACAGATGCATCGGACAAGGAAATCAAAGAGTTATTATCCAAACTCCGGGTATTCAAGGAAAAGGAATTTGCTGACCTTTTGCATCAATGTCACAATGTGATCCGTAACCGGGAAAAAAAAGATCCAGCCGCAGCCTTTGATGAAATAGCCAAAATTCTTTTTGTAAAGGTTTGGGTGGAAAGGGAATTGAGTAAAAAACGCAGGCGTAAAAACCTGTTCAGCGTCGATTTTTTGGAAGAGCAACTCGGTGATAACCCTCTGGACATGCTCTTTACACGGACAAAAGAGGCCTATTCCACAGATAAAATTTTTGAAGATGATGAGCGCATCAACCTGAAACCGGCAACCGGTACGGAAATTGTACGCAAACTGGAAAAATATAATTTGTCTGATACCAGTGAAGATATTAAGGGTGTTGCCTTTGAACGATTCCTTGGCCGCACGTTTCGTGGTGAGATCGGCCAGTTTTTTACCCCACGTTCCATTGTGGAATTCATGGTTCATATGGTGAACCCCAAAGAAGGGGAAATCGTGTGCGATCCTGCCAGCGGGTCAGGCGGTTTTCTCATCCGTGTTTTTGAAATTGTCAGAGAACAGATCCTTGCTGATGCAGACAGGCAATACAATGAATACAAAGAAAAAATTCTTCAAGATAAGGCACTCAGCGAGGAAGACAAAGCAGTAAAGCTGCGAAAGCAGTATAATAAAATCCAGAAAACCATTGACCAGCGCACTGAAAAATCCCGCATGTGGAAGCTTTCCAATAGATGTATCTATGGAACAGATGCCAATGATCGGATGGCACGAACCAGCAAAATGAACATGATCATGCACGGTGACGGTCATGGTGGTGTCCATCACCATGACGGATTTTTAAATGTTAATGGTATTTTTGAAGGCCGTTTTGATATTATCCTGACGAACCCTCCGTTTGGGGCGAATGTTGAGCCCAGTGACAAAATCACGGAGCAGGAAACCCTGGTTTCTAAAGATGCGACAAGACGGTATACAGAAGAGTACAAAGACCTTTATACTGAGGCCCAGGCTAAGGTAAAAGCAGCCGTAAACAAATCCATTGCCTCTTTATTTAGTTTGCCGAAACGGTCTATCAAGAAAGGCCAAACAGTTTACGGAAAAATCAAAACCGAAATTCTGTTCATCGAGCGCTGCCTTGATTTGCTTAAACCGGGGGGGAGAATGGGGATTGTCCTTCCTGAAGGAATCTACAACAATCCATCCCTGGCCCATGTCCGGGAATTCACTGAAGACCGGGCTTTTTTAAAAGCCGTGGTCAGTCTGCCCCAGGAAACCTTTGTCAGTTCAGGTGCCAGTGTAAAATGCTCGCTGCTTTTTCTACAAAAGTACACTCAAGATGAAAAGAAATCCTTTGATAAGGCATATGCCCACGCAAAAGCTGAAATTGAAGCAAAGTATGCAGATGAGATCGCAAAAGAAACCGAACGCCTGGAAGCTGCCATTGCTGTAGCTAAGAAAGAAAAAGACATCGAAAGCCGGAAAGCACTGCAAAAAGAGCTCAGGGAATATTTAAAGCTCATGGGTGCAAAGAAAACGGCTGAATCCCGCCAGCTTCTCAAAGACCGATTTGATTACCCCATTTTTATGTATGAAGCGGAAAAGGTGGGAATTTCTGCCACGGGTGAAGAAGATTTAAATGAGCTGTATCCGCTTGATAACAACCCGAAGGACACTGAAAAGACCTGCTTGGAATGGTATCAAGAGTTTTTGGCAGATCCTGAGAAGTTTGCTGAGATGGAGGTTGATGAGAAATGAGTATTTCTCGAACAAAGTTTTCTGTCAATTTCTCCTCTTTGCAATACTGGGATGTAGGTTCAACTTTTCTCACGCTCACAAATACATGCGGTTGGAATGCTGTACCACTTATCGACATAGTAAGAATTAGATCAGAAGAAGCCTCTTCCGAAGAGATTTCAGAAAGGAGAGTATTGCTTTTAGATAGAATCTCCTTTGATGAAGGTAAGATTCATGCGGGGAAAAAAATAAAAACCCGAATGAAACAATATAAAGCATACAAAGGTGACATTGTAGTTTCAAAAATCAATGCGAGAAAAAGAGCGATTGGTATTGTTCAAAATTCAGTACCAGTATGTTCAACGATTCATTTTCGAACATTAATCCCAAATGCTGCTGTTGTTGTCACAAAATTTTTATGGTTAGCCTTGCGTTCTTCGTATTGCAGAAACCAATTTGAAATACTAACAGGGGGGCAAGGCAAGGGTGAGATAAGTGAAGCGAGACTGTTGCAAATAGAGGTCCCATTCCCTCCCTTCTCAATTCAACATAAAATTGTTGAATATTGGGAAGGGACGAAAAATGATGTTGCTGAAACTAAGGTTGCAAAGATAAAAATTATTGATGAACTGAACAAATTCATGATTGAGCAAACTCATAAGTACAAGTTATTGCGCAATTCTAAACTTTTTAGTGCCAGTTTTTCACAAGCTCCGCAATGGGATGTTAAGGCTGGTCGCGCTGCAGTTTTTAAAGAGGCCAATCCAACTTTTATTCGATTGGGAGATTATACTGAAGAATGTGCTGATATGATCAAGCCATGGGTGTTTCCCGAAAAAAAATGGCCAATTTATGGAGTCAACAATAAGGACGGGGTATTCCTTAGTAAGAAACAAGAGACCAAAGATTTCAATGCCGCCTATAAAAGAATAAAAAAAGGCTGGTTCTTTCATAATCCAACACGAGCAAATGTTGGTTCTCTTGGCATCGTGCCTGATGTTCCCGAAGATGCGATTACAAGTCCAGAGTACCAAGTATGGAAAATAACTGGAGGTTTCGACTCTGAATTTATGGATCTGCTGTTACAGACTGAATACTTTCTGACACTGGTAAGTTTTAATCGAGTTGGTGGTGTAAAACAGCGGATGTATTATGCTAATCTTGCAGAAATTCGATTGCCGATGATTGCTCAGGACATTCAACAAAGGTTTTTGGTGCAAAAAGCAGAAATAGAACAAAAGCTTTATAATTTAAAAAAGAAGCTTATTGACTGCAAAAAACAGGTTGAAAAATTAATCCTTGGAACTCTATCCGTGGAGGAACTCTGATATGTCGCGCGGGCGTCAATACATCCAGCTTGAAGGGTATTTTGCCGAAAGTGTGCTGGGCATCTTCCGCATTATACGGGGGTTTGCCGATCTGCAAGATCTGGCGGCTGTTTCCGTGCCCTATGAGATGACCGGTCATGAAACTCAGGCTCAGCGGGTTGTGGGCCACCAGCGTGAACTCAATGAAAAACATGCCCAGGATATTAAAAAATACCTGGAACAAAGTGATAACCGGTTTATACCGGAAGTGGTGCTTTCAGCTCGTGTACCGGTGAACCCGGTGGATGCGGATCGAGGTGTCGTGCTGGAAACCGATGAACCCCCAAGTCAAATTATCGGCGTTCAAAGTGACGAGACAACACCGGTAACCATAAAACGCAGATATGGTAGTAAGACCACCCGAATTCAAACGGTTCGGATACCCCGGCAGGATCTGGAACAGAGAAAGGGGGACAAACTCATTCGCCGCATTGACGGCAATCACCGCCTGGCCCTGGCAGAGCGCCTTGTTGAAGATCCCAACCTGCCCTCCAAGTTTCTGGCACCTTTTTGCATGGTATTGTTGGGATCAGTTGACAATGATGCGGATGATTATGCAGAGTCTCTTATCTTCCACACGATCAACAATACAGCCCTGCCACTGGAATCAGAACATGGCCTGCGCCTTTTATTAGGTCAGAATTCTGATTATGACATGACACCAGAAAATGAATTTAATTACAGCCCGGAACTATACCTGACCCGGTTGTTGTCGGAAAAATTGCAGGGATTGCCCCCTCCTGCTCAGGATCGGTTTGGCCAACGCCCTTTAACAGCACTGTGGGAGGCGGCACGCAACCTGATTTCAATGGCACCTGCTATCGCTGAGTCAAAGGAGGTTATTGATCAGTTTGCCAATGATCTTTTTGCCGGGCTGGCAGATATCATGGTGCGCCTGACAGTCAATCATCCATCTTTGTGCAAAACTTATTCTTTTCTCGAACTGGCGTCCCGAATCTGGAACGAATCAGTCGGCAATCATGAAGAACGTGTCAATTCTTCTGTTCAGTTTCTTGATCGAATCGGAAAATGGTTGGGAAGTGAAGGCATCACCAAGCTTTTG
>Ga0307929_1001356_pt1 | contig 18819 bp, 12 predicted proteins | sample AceLakmetage1330_FD_203160 | JGI IMG/M metagenome (GOLD analysis project Ga0307929, IMG submission 203160) | Saline water microbial communities from Ace Lake, Antarctica - #1330 | ecosystem: Environmental > Aquatic > Non-marine Saline and Alkaline > Saline | place: Antarctica: Ace Lake...
ACAAAATATCCATTCGTACAGACGGCCAATTTGGCCGTCTCTACACCAAAAACAAAATATTCATTCGTACAGACGCGATGCATCGCGTCTCTACCAACAATCATAAAACAACATAATATCATGAAAATACTAATCAAACTAAATGTAGTACTAATAGCAATTACACTATTAACCATTAACTTTTCTTTCGCCCAAACCCCACCTCCGCCAAACGGTGGCGACACACCCGAAGAAGGTGGAAATACACCCGTTGGCGGTGGCGCACCCATCGGTGGCGGGCTGCTTATTTTGGCGGCACTTGGCGCTGGCTATGGTGTGAAGAAAGTGTATGAAATAAAGAAAAGAGAACTTACCGACTGAAAAACATCAAATTTAAATCACATTCTTGTATGAATGATTAAAACAAAAGCAATGAAAAAAACATCTACAAAAAATCAAACTCAAAAAGCAAGCACGCTGCTTGTAATTCTTTTGCTGATCCTCGCGCTGAGCATCGATCAAAGCTTTAGAGTTTTTTCCAAAGATCATGAGTTAATATTTATCAGCCCTACGGTGGTTTGCACTGATAAACTCATTAGCAGCCTGCCACATAGCGCCGAGATTATTTACCTCGACCGCAAAATAAGCGGGCTCGATCAAATCACCAAATATCTATTGCGAAAAGAAGACATCGACCGTATTCGGATTATCTCGCATGGTAACGAAGGATACATTGCCTTGAACGGTGAACTGATTGACGAAGAATTTTTAGCCTGCAACAGTTCTATGTTAAGTTCCTGGAAAGATGCTTTAACAGAAGATGCCGACATTATGCTTTACGGGTGTAAAGTTGCTGCCAACGAAGGTGGCCGTGCTTTGGTTAAAAAATTAGCCGAATTAACAGGTGCCGATGTGGCTGCCGCTACCCGCGAAATTGGTGGAACGCTGGCCAACTGGTCCCTGGATTATAAAATTGGCGAAATTGAAACCCTGGCTCTGAAAATTGAAGGCTATGAGTTTCATCTCGAAAATCAAATTGTTACCAATAATAACAATGATGGATCAGGCTCGCTAAGGCAGGCCATTGCTGATGTTGGCTCAGGTGAGGAGATAACTTTTAACCTCACTGCCGGCGTCGAAACCATTACTCTGGCAACGGAATTAACAATAGCTAAAGACATAAACATTGATGGTAATAATGCAGCAGGTTCGGGTAGCGATGTAATCGTTGATGGTGATAATACCTGTAGGGTTTTTAATATTTCGCGTGATGCGGTTACGCTTACGGTTTCGATTTCAAATATCACCATTCAAAATGGAAATACAAGCGGAGACGGAGGTGGAATCTTAAACCAAAACACCTTAATACTTTCAAACGCTACCATAAGTGGCAATACTGCTAATTACGGGGGAGGAATTTTTTGTGAAAGTGAAAGTTCCAATACTTCAATTTCTAACTGTACTATTTCAGAAAACACAGCATCATATGGTGGTGGAATAGCACTCCCCACCCGCGGCATCAAATTATTACTAAATACTGAAATCGCTAATAATGCAGCAACAAATAGTGGTGGTGGATTATACATTGGTAATGGATCTATTCAGGAAATCAAGGGATGCATTTTTTCAGAAAATAGTGCTGTAAAAGGTGGTGGTATTTCTACCAATAATTTTATTGGAAAAATAACCGGTACCACGATTTCAGATAATTCAGCTTCAGGCAATGGAGGTGGTATTCATAATTCTCGTGGAAGGATAGATGGAATAAATGGATGTACCATTTCAGAAAATAGTGCAGTCAATGGTGGTGGTGTTTATATATATGATGGAAAATTTGAAGTAAAAAATACAATCATTTCCGGAAACACAGCCAACGGTTCACCGGGTGATTTTCATTTGTTTGAATATAATTCAGCTCGCTTAACTGACAATGGGAATAATATTGTTGGATACTCAAATAAAGCTGCCACCGATAGTGATGGCTTTGGTCATGTTGACGATATTCTTTTTAACACTTTACATGGCAGTGGCAGTACCAGTGAAACAAGCTGGAGCAAAGGTGGAACTGAATTGACTAACCAAAACATGAACCTCGCTGCCAATCTCGCCGATAATGGAGGCCCTACCGAAACCCTCGCCATCACCAGTGGCAGCTTTGCCATTGAAGCAGGAATTGCAAGTGCAGAAAATAACATGGATCAGCGCGGATTTGACCGAAATACCCTACCTACCATTGGTGCCTTTGAGTTCTTCCCAGCAGGTATATGGACAGGAGCATTGTCATCCAATTGGGCAAGTCCCGAAAACTGGGACATCAATAATGCACCACTAAACGGTAATAATGTTACCATCCCTAATGGCGCCACCAACGATCCGGTAATTAATTCAAGTGTGGGCGCTTCAGCACGAAACTTGACGGTAAACATTGGCGCAAAGCTTACGCTGGAATCAGGTGGATCACTCATTACTTTGGGAGATATCAACAACAACGGTACAATCGAAATGAAACGAGCCATCAGTGAAAATGCATGGCATTTAATTTCTATACCCGTTGCCGGGCAAACTGCCAATCATTTCCTCACCAGTTTCCTACAAAGCTGGAACGAAAGCACAGGCTTATGGACAGAAATTACCGAACCTACCACAGCACTTAGCACAAAAACAGGCTATGCACTTTGGGCTAATTCCGGCAAAACTCAGGAATTTACATTTTCCGGCACACCACTCACTGGCATGCAAAGCATCGGCATTTCCGCCAATGGCTCGGGTGGTAGCTTTAATGGTGCCAACTTGCTAGGCAATCCCTACCCATCGTCCATCGACTGGGGGCAGGTCAGCGGTTATGGTGCTGTTTATTACTGGGATGGCAGCGCGTATGTAGCCTACCCTGAAGGAACGGGTACTTACGGAACCGGCTCACGCTACATTCCGCCTATGCAGGGATTCTTTATCGTTGCTGAAGGAAACGGAACTTTCGATCTCACCAACGCCATACGCACCCACGAAGGTGCCGGTAGCTTTTACAAAAATGGCAATACACCAAGACTCAATGACGGCCTGATGCTCACTGCCTCAAACGGAAATTACGAAGATAAGCTACTCATCAGGTTAAACGAAAATGCAGCAGCGGGATTTGAGAAACCAAAGGATGCCTGGAAACTACCTTCTAACACACCCGGACTTTCGCAATTATGGTCGGCGTGTAACGATGGAAACCTAAGCATCGATGTGAGACCACAGCAAGAAACTATTCAATTGGGTTTTGCCAACGATGTAGCCGGAATTTACAGCATTTCGATAAAAGAAATCGCGGACATTCCCAAAGCTTTCCTCGAAGACACAAAAACCGGCATTTCCCACAATTTGCAAAGCGGAGCTTATGAATTTACCTGGAACCCTGAGATGGATTTGGAAAGCCGTTTCAAACTGCATTTCAAAGCTGTTGGAATCGAAGAAAATCAAATCAGCGAAAGCGACATAAGGATTTATACTGCCGATGGGCAGATTTTTATCAAAGGGGCTGAAAATGGAAATATGATGGTTTCGGATATGATGGGCAGGACCGTTTTACAGCAAACCATCAGCGGAAGCGAATTAACAGCCATTCCTGTGAATTTGAAAACGGGGGTTTATGTGGTGATGGTGTACAGTGACAGTGGAGCATGCTCCACTGCACTGTACAAAACAGAGAAAGTATTTATAAAATAAAAATAACAAACAGCAGCAGTGGAGCATGCTCCACTGCATTGCTGGCTTCATTTAAAATATAATACCATGAAAAAAATAATCAAACTTACAATGCCGGCCTTTGGCCGTGCATGCTCGAAGCTTTGCTTCGGCACAGCACTAATCACGATTATACTATTAAGCATTAACCTCTCTGCCCAAACCCCGCCACCGCCAAATGGAGGCCAAACTCCAAGTGCAGGTGGCAACAACCCCGTTGGCGGCGGCGCGCCTATTGGTGCAGGATTAGCTATTTTGGTTTCGCTGGGATTGGCATATGGCGGAAGTAAAGTTTATCATATGAAGAAGAAGGATTTGGTGGACTAAGGATCCATTCAGGCGGTGACTTTGAGCCACCGCCTGAATTTATACCCACCATAAATTTGACTCTGATAAGTCTCCGCTCCATGCGCATTTACAATTACGATGAAGGCAGGGACAAACATGTCAACGCCCACAAAAGGCTAACTTGGCCTCACGCCAACTTCTCCAACAGATTGCCACGCTCCGCTCACAATAGCCACGGATTTTTAAAAACCGCGCCAGCCGCCTTCAACTCTAACGCCGAGTTATACGCAAGGATAATTGCCTAAGCAAGCCCTTCCTTTTTGACGTTTCCATCCCGAAATTTCGGGATTGGAAAGTCAGGGACTACCCCGGCAGGGCTTTTGTTTATCAATTTGCCAACAATCCTTATTTGCACATCCACTTTATTATACCAATTGTTAATTGAAATGCGCTAAAAGCCATTTCAATGTGACCTGCTTAATGCCGTTGTAGATTCAAAGCGCCAATATGATTTGAGTGAAATAATGGTGCATTTTGAATCACAAACGGTATCAGCAAATCATCAAAACCTCACTTTAGCACATTTCGATCAATTTCTGACTTCAAGATCCTACTCAAAAAGTTTTATAAAATTTTAAGACTCCCCCTGCATTACTCTATTTAGAAGGATTCCGGATAACTGAACTGACTAAGTCCTGCCCCGCCGAACAATTCACATACTGCCTTCTACATATGTTTCTTTATGTTTGTGTCCGAATGGTTATGCCATTACAATCAAATTAGTCTTAACCCAAATTACATTTTTAAAAACATATTGGTATTATGGTAAATTTTATACGTTTTAACCTGTCAGTTTTATTGCTGGCAATTTCATGCACGCTTTTTGCACAAAACAACGCTTTAGATTTTGACGGCACTGATGATCACATCGTTTCCTCAACTAGTGCAAGCACAAGCGCCAATCAAACATGCACTATCGAGGCTTGGGTAAATGTCGACAGCCAGTCGGAATCCATATTTGCCGGTATTGGCACGGCAACAAGCCTTGGCATAGGAATGAGTTCGAGTGGTGAATTTTTAAGCAAGGGCCAGGATGCAGGTAGTCAAATCCATAACAGCGGGTATGTGCTGGAAACAGGCCTTTGGTACCATGTTGCGGCAGTATTTAATGGCGGCAGTAGTTCACTTTATGTTAACGGGATAGAAGTAAGCCCGTCAACTTCATGCCCAAACCTGGCATCAGGTTCTGATTTTTATACTGTTGCCAGAGGAACTTTTGGTTCAACAGTATATTTTAACGGCAAGATAGATGAGGTGAGAATTTGGAATGATGTACGGACCCAGACTGAATTAAGAAAAAACATGTTTACTGAATTGTCCAACCCTGCCTCTGAAACTGATCTTGCTGTATATTTCAGTTCTAATGAAACTTCAGGTACAACATTGAACGATTCAAAAGGATCGAACCATGGCACACTCACCAATATGGCCGGCACTGAATGGACAACTTCGTCTGCATTCTTTGGCCCAAAAAAATGTCTGGATTTTGATGGATCGGATGATTTTGTTACATCATCAACAATTGCCACTATTTCTACAAAAACAATTTGTGCTTGGGTTAAATTGGATAATACTACGCAAGGCGGAGGAGCAGTAGTTTCCATTGAAAATAATGATGTGACTAACGAATTTGACGCAATCGTTTATAATGAAACCGGTGAAGGATGGGGATTTGGAAGTGGTTTTTGGAATAGAACATCATGGTCAAATATAAACGAAACTAGCACGGAGTGGATACATATTGCTGCTACCTATGCGGATAACGATTATAAATTGTATAGAAATGGAGTTATAATCCTCACACATGATGAGGATGCTGTTTACACTTTTAACAATAATCCAAGAATTGCAATTGGAAAACGACACACAAAATACAGCGGAAGCGAATATCATCTAGAAGCTCAAATTGACGACGTTCAGGTTTGGAACACTGTAAAGACAGCGGACGAAATCCGGGAATTGATGTACACGACCCTCACCGGCAATGAAGGTGGCCTGGTAACATATTATACTTTTGATAATACGGCAGGAACTACCCTGCAGGATTTTACTGGTAATTATGATGGAACATTAACATCTATGGATCCAGCTACTGACTGGGTTTCATCATCAGCGTTTAATATTTGGATGGATGTAAATAATACCAACTGGAATACTGGCAGCAACTGGAGCCGTGGAAATGTACCTACATCCACATCGAATGTGGGGATATTCAACTGGGGTGGCAATAATCCCATTATCCCAACAGGGCAAACTACTCTTCAAAATCTTTTTATAGGCACAGGCGTATCAATGAATCTCTCCGCTGGTGAGAGCTTAAGCATCAACGAAAGTTTACTTACCTATGGAACTTTTTCAGTAGCCTCATCCGGCATGGGAGCATCCGGCACCGGATCATTGATTATTGGCAGAGCAGCTATTGGCGACATCACCTTCCAGCGTTACGTGGATGTGATCGCCAAGGCCGACAAATGGCACTACGTAAGTTCCCCGGTTTCGTCACAGGAAATAAGCACAACATGGTTAGACGACAACTTAATTACAAGCACGCCTGATTATCAGTTTTACAGGTATGACGAATTATACAACTACTGGATAAAATTTGGATCAACAGGAAGTCCTGTTGCATTTGGAGATGAAAGCTTTGTAGATGCCCGGGGCTATCTTTTGACAAGATCTTCAGCCGGACCACTATCTTTCACAGGTGAGGTGAGAACCGGAGATATTACTTACACGGCCACCTACACTGTAGATGAAGGAACGGGCAACAATCTCGTGGGCAATCCATTTACAAGCTTTTTAAATGCCACATCAGTTGCACATGCCAGCAACAACTTCCTCACCGCAAATGCAGCTCTACTTGATGACAGCTTTGAGGCTCTCTATATTTGGGACGAGGCTAGTGGTTATGATGGTTCAAACCAGGATTACAAAGTTATTAGTAACGTCCCAATATCAGTAGGGAATACTGTCATTAACCAGGATTATATTGCCCCGGGACAGGCTTTTATGGTAAAGGTAAATTCCCCGGGCGGAAACCTGCTATTCAATGAAAACATGCAATCTCACACAGGCGCAGCTTTTTACAAAGATCAAAAAGAAACCTGGCCCTCGCTTGAAATAAAAATTCAAAATGCAAATCTGGTAAATTACACAAGCATCGCTTTTAACGAAAATATGACCCCCGGCCTCGATCCATCCTACGATGCTGCCAAGATCAAAGGAAATCCGGAAATAGCACTTTATACACGCCTGGTTGAAGACAATGGTCATGACTTCGCCTTGCAGGCATTGAATTTCCAGAATATCGAAGAACAGATAATCCCTGTTGGTGTGGATATATCTGAAGCAGCAGTATTTGAGTTTTCGGCTGTACAGGAAAAACTCAACAATTACAACATCCTGTTGGAAGACAGGGAGGAAAATGTTTTCACAGACTTGCAACGAGACAGCTACCATGCTGAAATAAGCGAAAGCGGGACAGGGCGGTTTTACCTGCATTTTAAGGATGCCACGGCCATAGGTGAGAGTTCGCAACATTACAACATACAGATCTACGCGTCCAATAAGCAAATCACTATTACAGGCAGTGATAAAGGAAATGTGACAATTTCGGATGTGATGGGAAGAATAGTATTAAAGGAAAACATCAGCGGAAGCGGCCTTGCAACTATTCAGGTAAATTTGAAAACAGGAATACATTTAGTTACTGTTCAAAGTGGAAATGAGATAGTAACGAAAAAAGTTTTTATAAAATAATAATAACAAGCAGCAGTGGCAGTGGAGCATGCTCCACTGCCCTGTCAGAGTTTAAATGAATAACAATATCACACAAATGTAAGCTTCATTCGCGCATTCGTGGCTTTTTTGTTCAGATCATATCATTACTTTATTTATATTTGGGCAGCGATAATTTGTCACTTTTTTGAATTTAACCTACAAAAAACGCTCAAATGAAAAAACTAACGCTTTTGGCCTTTGCTTTTTATGTAATGACATTCTCCTCAGCTCAAGCTCAGGAAATCCAAAAACAAGATGCACTGACTGTTGCAGAAACATTTTTAAATACCCGGACTAACCCTGCTGAAATCCTATCTATCGAAAGGTTTTATGATAAAAAAAGCTGCCTTGCCTGGATTATAAACCTTGAACCTCCGGGATTTGTAATTATTTCCCCAAGCGAACAACTCAGACCTGTCTTGGCTTACTCATTCGAAAGCCCTTGGATAACCGGCGGTGAAGAGGAACAAATTTTTCTTACACTGATGAAAGTTGACCTTCGAAGCAAACTCGATTATCCGAATCAGTCGTTCGCTTACAAACAAAAATGTATTGACGAATGGGACAGTTATCGTAATGCAACTTTTAAAGATTATCGATTAGAGCAGTGGCCTCTCGAAGGAACCACGCCCACCGGTGGCTGGCTTTTCACAAATTGGACACAGGGATCACCCTACAACAGTATGTGCCCGATAGACCCAAACACACATCAACGTTGCCTGGCAGGTTGTCCGGCTACAGCAATGTCGCAGGTGTTAAATTGCATAATCGAAATTAACAATACCCGCTTTGATGAAGGTGACGACTATTACCATAGCTACGGTGCAGGCAACCAATATTGGATAGATGATGATTGGGAGGAATACGGATTTCCTTGTTTTGATACACTCAACGCTTACCTTGATCTTGTCGAGGAAAATTACCTGGGCAACAAACCACTTTCAAATGATGAAATTGCTGCGCTGACCTTTGCCTGTGGAACTGCCCTGAAACAGGTTTATACTTCATCCATCTCCGGCACCTTTGGTATCGAACAGGCGAGGGATGCTTTCCAGCGATTTGGGTTTACCGAATCCAGGTTGGTCTATTCGTCCGACACCTTGCTCAATCGCGACCTTGCCGAAAACATCAAGGAAGGCAATCCTGCCCAACTCGGCCTGATAGACCCACCACACACCGTGGGACACAATGTGGTTGTGGACGGCTACAATAGCGATGAGTTTTATCATTTCAATTTTGGATGGGGTGGCAACTCCAACGGCTGGTACACCATGCCCCCAGCTACAGCCCCATACAACCTGACGGTGATTGAAGGGATAGTGCTGGATATCCGGGGCAATAATCCACATGTTTCGGTAAATGAAATAAGTATTACTGAAAAAAGAATCAGCGTTTATATTAGCGAGGGTAATTTATTAACGGTTGTAAATAATTCTAATAAAGCAATAAATCCAGCAATAAATCTGTACGACGGACTTGGAAGGCTTTTAACCCATACATCAGCCAGCCTCCCTGCAAAAGGTAGCAAAGTTCAAATTTCTTTGCCTTCAACATACTATGGATTGCTTGTTGCACAGGTAGTTTACGACGCTAATTTATCGGAAACTTTTAAGTTTATAAAAACCAGGTAAGGAATCCGTTTTTACTTTCCGTAAACAATTTCCGCTTTCATTCGTTTCTATGGAGATGAAATTCTCTGAACTGCAGAAAATAATTTCCGTATTTACCCTGGCAACGCTGTTAATCTTAACAGTTTCGCTATCGGCCCAAACACCGCATCCCATCCTGAGGTATTTTACTGGGAGTGTAATTGACGACCAAGTGAGATTGAGTTGGGTGGTTTATGGTGGCAGCACCTGTAATGGGATCATCATTGAACGATCAACTGATGGGACAACCTTCGAGGCCATAGGCGATATAGCCGGAATATGTGGATCACCCGACACGGACATCCCATACGTTTTTTTGGATGAAACCCCGGTTTCAAACCAGGTGAATTATTACAGGCTCGAATTGGGCAGCCAGGGTTATTCCACCCCGATCGCCATTAATTTTGTCCCGCTCAACAACGATGGATACAACCTAAGGATGAGCAGTGGTGGTGGATCAGTAAATATTTTCTTTTCGAACGAGAATAGGGAAGTGGCAAATGTAGGCCTGTTTGATGTGATGGGCAGAAGCATCTCCCAATCCTCCACACAGGAATCATACATCAACATTCCGCTCAATTCTTCACCGGCTGGCATATACATTTTTCGCATCCTGGTTGATGGAAGCCAGGTTTCAGGGAAATTCTTTTCACCGAAGTAAGTTGGCAGATCGCAGCCGGCAGTCTTCAGTGCAGTGAGGAAAACTAGTATCCAACTTCGTGCCAGCAGGACCAGAATTTACCCGCCATCCAACCTTTTCTTTCCGTTGATAGCCGTTCGAAGTTTGATGGTATTTTTATAATCAACCTGACCATAAAAAATAATGATTTTTAAAAGTCAAGATTGAATTAGTGCATTCGATAATCATTCGTGCATTAGTGGCTAAAAAAAGCCAGCCACGAATTCACAAATTGAAACTACGAATTCACGAATTGAAATTATTACCGTAATATAGAATTATCGCATTGTTAATAGACGTTTCAAGGTTCGCCAGCTGGAGAACGCTTGAAAGTCAGAGGCTTGACCTTGGAACGTGCGGAGCACTTTCAAGTGTCAAAACATGGATGACTTAACCCTGGAGTGAAATCTTAAAAACAGGGCCGCCATCCCCTCGTACCTCGGGGCTTGCATCCCTTCACAAAACTTCGAACTCGATTTTGTCACTACAATATTTTTTCACTTCCTAACATCTGTCCCCGCAATAGCGGGATTTCGCTTCACTCAACTTCTGTCATCCGTCATCTGTCATCCGTCATCTGTCATCCGTCATCTGTCATCCAAAATATGTTTCAACCACCAGCACTTTTCTTCCATCGAATTCGTTTATCTTTGCAAAAAAAATAAGCAGTATGGCCAGTGATATAAACCGCGCAAAAGATGACACACAAGTGAGGATAGGAATTACCCATGGTGACATCAATGGGATTGGATACGAAATCATCATCAAATCGCTCATCGATAACCAGATCATCGACCTGATTACCCCGGTAGTATTTGGTATTTCAAAAGTTGCTTCCTACCACAGGAAAACACTTAATCTTCAGGATTTCAATTTTAACCTGATAAAAAGGGTTGACACGGCAAATCCCAAGCGTCCGAATATTGTGAATATTTACGACAGGGAAGTGAAGATAGACCTGGGCACCTTAACCCCAATTGCCGGCGAAATGGCACATCTGGCACTCAAAGCAGCCCTCAGTTCACTGGATCATGGTGAAATTGATGCCATCGTTACCGCCCCCATCAACAAGAAAAATATCCAATCGAAAGAATTTAACTTTCCGGGCCATACCGAATTTTTTGCTGATAGGTATGATGTTAATGATTATTTGATGCTGATGGTTAGCAACGACCTGAAGATTGGGGTAATTACAGGCCATATACCAATTAAGGAAGTATCCGCTGCCCTAAATGAAGATTTGGTTACACGTAAAATAAAGATTATGCACGATTCGCTCAGGCGTGATTTTGCCATTCAAAAACCAAAAATTGCTGTGCTTGGACTTAACCCACATGCCGGCGACAACGGATTGTTGGGGTCTGAAGAACAGGAAATACTTATACCTGTTATCAATAAAGCTCAGGAAGATAATATGCTGGTGTATGGCCCCTACCCTGCCGATGGTTTTTTTGGCACACCCAACTACAAGCAATTTGATGGCATTTTGGCAATTTATCATGACCAGGGAATGGTTCCCTTTAAAACTTTGGCTTTCGAAAGTGGCGTGAATTATACCGCCGGCTTACCGATCATACGTACTTCACCTGCCCACGGCACTGCTTTTGATATAGCCGGCAAGGATGAAGCTGACGCCAGCTCAATGCGTGCAGCAATTTACCTTGCATGTGATATTTTTAGAAACCGTACCGATTATGATGAGATGAACGCCAATCCCCTTCAATCGAATAAAAAGGAGGGTTCCCGCTATGACAACGGAAACCACGTTGTTTAGCCAGAAATGGAGCAGACAGCCATTTCATCAAGTAGCAAACTAACATCCAATCATGTCCAATTACAGGTTCAGAATTTCAGAGATTAACGAAATAGTTAAAGGTGAACTTATGTCGGGCATGAAAGCTGATGCTTTAATCAATGACATTCTCATCGATAGCCGTCGCCTTTTCAAAGTGGAAAACACCCTGTTTTTTGCACTAAAAAGCAAACGCAATGATGGTCATCGCTACGTGGGTGAACTTTATCAAAAAGGCCTGAGAAACTTTGTGGTTTCTAACCCCGATTTAGATATTTCCATTTTCCCGGATGCTAATTTCATTCTCGTTGATAAAACACTTGATGCATTGCAATTGCTTGCCACTGCCTACCGCGAAAAGTTCAACATTCCTGTAATAGGCGTTACAGGCAGCAATGGCAAAACTATCGTGAAGGAGTGGTTGTACCAGCTGCTGTCAGTAGATCAACGGGTGATTAGAAGCCCTAAGAGTTACAATTCGCAAATTGGTGTTCCACTGTCAGTTTGGCAAATGGACAGGGACTATGAAATTGCGATCTTTGAAGCAGGTATTTCTGAGCCTGAAGAGATGAACAGGTTGCAACAGATCATTCAGCCAGGCATCGGTATTTTTACCAATATCGGCGAAGCACACAATGAAAACTTCATAAATAAGATTCAGAAAATCGGGGAGAAACTAAAACTTTTTACAAAGGTTGAAACCTTGATTTATTGTTCCGATCATGCCGAAATCCAGGAAGTAATCATCAAGTCGCAAATACTTGATGGCAGAAAACCTTTCAGATGGAGCAGAAAACAAGAGGCTGACTTGCGCATAAAAGCAATCACCAAATCCGGAAAAGACCAATCGGTGATTGAGGCACTTTATTGCGAAAAACAAATTTCAATTAGCATCCCTTTTATTGATGAGGCTTCCATAGAAAATGCCATACATTGTTGGGCTACGATGCTCTACCTCGGATACGGTCAGAATATAATCGCCGAAAGGATGCTTGCCCTCAACCCCATTGCCATGCGGCTGGAGTTAAAAGAAGGCATCAATAATTGCACAGTAATCAACGACAGTTATAATTCTGATATCAATTCACTGGCTATTGCCCTTGACTTCCTCAATCAGCAAACCCAACAAAAGAACAAGACCCTGATCCTCTCTGACATCCTTCAAAGTGGAAAAAGTGACGTTTATCTTTATGGTAAAATTTCTGATTTGATTGAACAAAAGGATATCAAAAGGCTGATAGGCATTGGCCCTGCCATTTCGAAACAAGCTGAGCAATTCAACATTGAAAAGAAATTTTATAAATCAACTGACGATTTCCTTCGGGCATTTTCGTTTACAGGTTTCCAAAATGAAGCTATTTTACTTAAAGGTGCACGTATATTTGAGTTTGAGCACATTGGGAAGGCCCTGCAACAAAAAGCCCATGAAACAGTATTTGAGATCAACCTCAATGCCCTCGTTAATAACCTAAATTACTACCGATCGGAGATCAAGCCTGAAACAAAATTGATGGCCATGGTCAAAGCCAGTTCCTATGGCAATGGAAGCTTTGAAATTGCCAATGCCCTGCAATTTCATAAGGTTGATTACCTTGCTGTGGCTTATGCCGATGAGGGCATTGAATTGCGCAAAGCCGGCATCACCCTTCCCATAATGGTGATGAACCCTGATGAGGAGAGTTTTGACGGTATTATTGCCCACAACCTTGAACCTGAGATTTACAATTTCAGGGTACTCAAAATGCTTGAAAAAGCCATCCGGCGGAACATCATCCCCCGCAACAAACCGGTAAAACTTCACCTGAAAATAGATACAGGAATGCACCGGCTTGGCTTTGAAGAAAAGGATATTGACGTATTGATTGAAAAAATCAAAGCCAATACCAGGTTGTATGTCCAGAGTATATTCACACACCTGGCTGCCAGCGACGACCCTGCACAAAAACAATTTAGTGAAACTCAAATCAACAGCTTCATAAGCATCAGCGGTGCAATATCCCGGAAATTTGATTACAAAATTTTACGACATGTCCTCAATACGGCCGGCATCACTGCTTTCCCACATGCACAATTTGATATGGTGCGGCTTGGTATCGGTATGTATGGCATCTCACCTGATGAAAAAGACCAGCACCTACTCGAAAATGTGAGTACTATGAAATCGACCATTTCACAGATAAAAATAATTAAAAAGGGAAATACAATTGGTTACGGCAGATCGGGCATAGCCGGGCATGACATGAAACTTGCTACCATCGCCATTGGTTATGCTGATGGCTTAAGCAGGCAATTGGGGAATGGAAAAGGACACCTGCTGGTTGACGGAAAACTAGTTCCGGTGATAGGCAATGTGTGTATGGACATGTGTATGATTGATATCACAGGCTTAGATGTAAAAGAAGGCGATGAGGTGATTATATTTGGCAAAGAAAGAAGTATCTATCAGCTTGCCGAAGAAATGGGTACAATTCCGTATGAAGTGCTTACCGGAATTTCGAAACGGGTGAAGCGGGTTTATTTTCAGGAGTAAATATGTTTGCTTAATTAATAACATCATGGATTTAACAAATTATGATAAAAATAAGTTTTTCAAAAAGGTAGCTGAACTGCTGAAAGAGGCCAGAAGGAAAGTTATTAGCAGTATTAATAAAACCATGGTCATTACCTATTTTGAGATAGGGAAAATGATAGTCATAGAAGAACAAGGTGGTGAAAAAAGAGCTGAGTATGGCAAGCAAGTTATAAATGAACTTTCGAGCCGTCTTACAAATGAATTTGGGAAGGGTTTTTCTCAAAGAAACCTGGAGCAAATGAGGCAGTTTTACCTTATTTACTCAAATGCGCAGACACTGTCTGCGGAATTTATACTGAGTTGGTCTCATTACCTAAGGTTAATGAGGATTGAAGATGAGGAAGAACGGCGATTTTATGAAATTGAGGCTGCTGCAAACAATTGGAGTTTAAGAGAGTTGCGAAGACAGTTTGATTCTGCGCTCTACCAACGGCTGGTATTGAGCAAGAACAAGGATAAAGTTAAACAACTATCGATTAGTGGACAAATTATAGAAAACCCCAGAGACTCCCTGAAAGACCCATATATCCTTGAATTCGTTGGCTTACCTGAAAAAAGCAATTATTCGGAAAGCGAACTTGAACAAGAACTTATTGATAAGCTTGAACATTTTTTATTAGAGCTAGGAAAAGGCTTTACCTTTGTGGGAAGACAGGTAAGATTTACGTTTAATGATAGACACTATCGGATAGATCTGGTTTTCTATAACAGATTATTACAATGCTTTGTATTAATTGACTTAAAAATTGGGGAAATTTCTCACGAAGATTTAGGGAAAATACAAATGTATGTGAATTATTACGACAGAAATGTGAAGCTTCAGTATGAAAATAAAACCATAGGGATAGTACTTTGCAGGGAAAAAAATGACACATTGGTTGAAATTACATTGCCTGAAGATAATGACCAGATTTTTGCTAGCAAGTATCAAACTGTTTTGCCCAGTAAAGAAGAATTAAAATGGTTAATTGAAAACAGAGATTAAGCGATAAACTTTACAATTGTGTCACCTTATGAAAAACAATCTCCTAAGTATCATCATCCCGGCCTATAACGAGGAAAAGTTTATTGCAATAATTCTTGAAAAAGTACTTGCCGTAAAGTTGGATTACAATTACGAAAGAGAAATCCTGATTGTTGATGATGCCTCTTCTGATCAGACCAAAGAAATCGTGATTGAATTCATAAAAACCCACCAACAAGAAGAGATCAGCCTGATTAGCCAGCCATACAACATGGGAAAAGGAGCTGCCATTCATCAGGGTATCAAAGAAGCATCGGGTGATTACATCATCATTCAGGATGCCGACCTCGAATACGACCCCCGCGAGTACAACTTATTGCTTAAACCTGTCGCTGAAGCCCAGGCTGATGTGGTGTATGGCTCGCGTTTTACAGGTCATCAACCACACCGAATATTGTTTTTCTGGCACTCCATCGGAAACAAATTCCTCACCTTCCTGTCGAATATGTTCACCAACCTCAATCTCACCGACATGGAAACCTGTTACAAACTCTTCCGGTCGGATATCATTAAAAACATCAAGCTCAAAGAAAACCATTTTGGCTTCGAGCCCGAGGTAACTGCAAAAATATCGCGCATACCGGGCATCCGCATTTATGAAGTTGGCATTTCATACTATGGCCGCACTTACGACGAAGGCAAAAAGATCAATTGGCAAGATGGCATGAGGGCAATTTATTGTATTTTTAAATATAATATATTTTCGAGGTAGGGAAGTCGATAGTCAGCAGTAGGCAGTTTCTCAGTGTTCAGTTATTTTTTTGAATCTTGAATATCGAACACCGAACGCTGAATCTTGAAGTTAAGAGAAATAAAAAAAATGAGATAAAACTTATTCTAAATTCACTAATAGTTCTTCCTTCATTTCGATCCCGCACTTGCGGGATTCGAGATTCGAGATTTTCTTACGTGAACTGAGATAGAAAGAATATCTGGCCAAAAAAAAAAACAATCTTACGAATAAGACACACCCACAATCATTCAACAGGAATCATCCATCACCTGTCATCCGTCACCTATCATCCGTATTCAGGGCTGCCATCCCCTCTTACCTCGGGGCTTGCCTGCCTCGCCGAATGAACACCGATTACCATTCACCGATCACCGATCACCGATCACCTGTCACCCATCACCCGTGCCGAGGCAAAGCCTCGTGCATGCTCGAGCATAGCTCGGCATCACCTGTCACCTGTCCTCTCCCAAAAACATTTTTCCCTTCCTTTTAATCACTTTGGTTATTTTTGCCGGCTCAATCAAATCTGGATATGGTTTTTAGCAGTGTAGTATTCCTTCTGTATTTTTTACCAGCTTTTCTGTTGGTGTACTATCTCGCTCCGGTGAAGCTCAAAAACTATGTTATCCTGGCCTTCAGCATTTTCTTTTATGCCTGGGGGGCGCCGTTGTTTGTATTTGCTGTAGTAGGTTCTACCGCACTCAATTTTTACATCGTTAAATGGATGTCGCTGGAGGGTGATAGGAGCGTTAAGCGCAAACTCATGGCACTTTCGGTTTTCCTCAATCTGGGATTATTGGGATACTTTAAATACGCCAATTTCTTTATTGAAAATGTTAACGAGCTGATACTCCAGCTTAACATTGGAAGTTCCATTGAATGGACGAAAATAGTGTTACCGATTGGAATTTCATTTTTCACTTTCCAATCTTTAACCTACTCGGTGGATGTTTATAGAAACGTACACAAGCCACTCAAGAAACTCAGCGATTACATCCTCTACATCATGATGTTCCCGCAGATGATTGCCGGGCCTATAGTTCGCTTTAACTGGATTGCCGATCAAATTACACATCGAAAGGAAACCAACGACGACAGGCTGCTGGGCTTTTACCGCTTTGTCATCGGGCTGGCAAAAAAGGTGTTGATCGCAAACGTAATGGGTGCCGAAGCTGACCGGATCATGGCCCTCGATATTGCTGGCATCGATTCAACAACAGCCTGGCTTGGGATCCTTGCTTACACATTCCAGATTTATTTCGACTTTTCAGGATATTCGGATATGGCCATTGGGATTGGCAGGATGATCGGTTTTAAGTTTCCTGAAAACTTTAATGATCCATACGTTTCACAAAGTATCACCGAATTCTGGCGGCGCTGGCACATCACCCTGGGCGCCTGGATGCGCGATTACCTCTACATTCCGCTTGGCGGCAGCAGGGTAAAAACCCGGCGCCGATTGTATTTCAACCTCTGGTTTGTTTTCCTGGTATCCGGCCTCTGGCATGGGGCTTCGTGGAACTTTGTAATCTGGGGAGGGTTCCATGGCCTTTTTCTTATCCTTGACAGGTTGTTCCTGCTAAAAGTACTTGAGAAAATCGGTAAATGGCCGGCAATGATATTTACCTTTTTTGTTGTTATGATGGGCTGGGTTGTATTCAGGATTGAAGACTTCGATACAGCAATGATTTATTACCAACGGCTTTTTGCATTTGATTTTAAAACGTGGATATTGCCCGGAAATTACCAGTTTTTCTTTATTCTGATCCTTGCAACATTCTTTTCATTTGTTACCGTTTCAAAATGGGGACTGCGGCTTCAGGATTTGATTTTTTACACGGATTACAAAATAAAGGGTAAGGTAATAATGATGGTGATTTGTGCTATGCTTTTTGCTTTAGCACTGGCATCCATAACTACTTCAGGCTTTAACCCGTTTATATATTTTAGGTTTTAGGGGGGGGGAAATGATTAAATATTGAAAGAAGGGGTATAAGGGCAATAGGGTGCATAGGGGAAATAGGGTTTATAGAGTATTGCGAAAAGTTGCTGGGGAGGGGGACATAGATTGTCAAATTTATACTTTCATGTGCTATTTTGAAAGAACATTGAACATCTTTCAAATCATCAAAAGAATGTAATTATGACAAAAGAAAATGCAATAAAGCTATTTCAAGACCAACGGAATCCGGTTTATTGGAACGATGAGCAGGAAAAGTGGTATTTTTCTGTCATAGATGTTATTGGAGTTCTGACTGAAAGCGAAAACCCAAGAAAATATTGAAGCGTCCTAAAAACGAGGTTAAAAAAGGAAGGAAGTGAAGTGGCTACAAATTGTAGCCGTTTGAAATTATTAGCAAACGATGGCAAAATGCGGCTAACTGATGTTGCAGACACAGAACAATTATTGCGTCTCATTCAATCAATTCCTTCTCCTAAAGCCGAGCCATTTAAAATCTGGCTGGCAAAAATGCAAAAGAGTTGAGGATCAACAAATCAAAAGATGATAATATTAAATTAAAAAACAAAAACTAAGC
>Ga0307929_1001359_pt1 | contig 18797 bp, 12 predicted proteins | sample AceLakmetage1330_FD_203160 | JGI IMG/M metagenome (GOLD analysis project Ga0307929, IMG submission 203160) | Saline water microbial communities from Ace Lake, Antarctica - #1330 | ecosystem: Environmental > Aquatic > Non-marine Saline and Alkaline > Saline | place: Antarctica: Ace Lake...
GAAACGGCTGCAAACTCAGAAGAAATCGTAGGAGAAATTGACACCCGCAAGAATGCGGGATATTAACGGGAAAAGTGTTGCACTTTTGGGCCGCCGCCCGCCGCACTTTTCAACCGGCGTTTACACGTCGACTTTCAGATTTTTATTTTTGCTCATTTCCATCTCCCTAGCTCAGTTGTTTTCAGTTCGTTAACTGGCTAGGAATAGAGCTAGAGCCGTTCCGGTTGGTTTTAAGCGGGTAAAAAGAAAGCGACTAACCCGCTTGGGGATAGCCGCTTACAAAAAAAGCCGCTCAGAACGAGCGGCCGATTGTTTCGCCGCAGCAGAGGCGGCGGTTGATTTAATGTTTGATTCTAACTGTTTCGTTTGCGCCCCGAGGGGGCGACAGGAAGTAGCCGCGCAAGGCGAGCATCTTTTCGGAGCGTTTGGAGATTTTCATGAATCCAACTGCGCGACTTCGAGATGTCAGATTGTCCAGAAATCTTCGGATTGCTCAACCCTTGGGCACAATAAAAGCAGACCCGGCGAAGCTCACCTCCGATGCCTTTTTCGTCAAGGAGCGTTTCGAGCTTCGAGGCCACAGGCGGCTCCGGTTTTTCCCAGCGCCAATCTTTCCGTAAAGAGTCCCTCATTGCGCCAAAAAACGCCACGCTGGGGCTTTTAGGCCGCTTTTGCAGGCTCTGCATACCGCTTTGGGCGACGACTTCAAATCGCAACTTTTCGTCCAAATTTTTATAGATTTCAATCCATCTTTTCAGCCAGTCAATGGCTTCACCAAGCGTCGCAAGGTATGTCTCATTATCTGGACAAGAAGCCCCAATACATTGTTTATATAGCGCAGCATGTAACATCTGGATGTTAAACAAACGCCCGGTGTCACCGGTCAGTTGCGGGAGATCGCTGATCCTGATGGAAAAAGGTGCCTCGTCACCGCCGTTATCGCCCATTAGACCAAACAAGAGTGCACAAAGCTCGACCGCACTTTGGGGTTTAGAGCCGTCACGACAATGTTCCGCAGAATACGACTCAAGAGCAGCTAAGGCAAAAGCTGCAAAATCCGCCCAAAGATCAGCATCAGCACCCATGATTGAAAAATCGTCCAGCACATAGGTGCCAGACGAACATGAAAACCGCCAGTGGTCGCAAAGATTCTTTAGGTCGCGCATGTTTTGCGGGTACTCCTGGAGGAATAACGCGCATAGCGTCCGCAAAGAAATTCCCGTAAAAGTGCGACCATCGCCCAGAAAAGCTGGACGGCTAAGCAACCACGGAATGTCGCCTATGCGCTGCCGCAAAGGCGGCAATGCGACTTCAAATTGAAATCGCGGTGGCAGATCATGGACCAGAGCATCCTTTATATTAGCGTTTGTGGCCGCAAAGATGCGCGTAACGACCTTTTTGCCTCGATCAGCTCCTAAAGGGAGCAACTCGAAAGACTCCAGAAACCGCAAGAGTTTCTGCTGCGATGCCCGCTCAAGCGCACCGATCTCATCCAAAAAAACAACGCCCCCCTCATGCGTCTTCAATAGACCGAGGCGGGAATCATTGGCACCTGTAAACGCACCCTTTACATGACCGAACAAATCTGAATCTGCTCTTTCTGCAGGAATCGATGCACAGTTTACCGAGACCCATTTCCCGTCAGGAATTCCTGCCAAATCGATGAGATGCCGGGCCAGAGAATCCTTTCCGGTTCCCGTTTCGCCTGTGATGAGGACATGCGTCTGCATGCTTTGAGCAACCCGTTTAAGCTGCCCGAGTGAGACAGAACTATGCTTTCCGGTCATTTGGGCCGGCAGAAGAAACTGCTGACCATCGACATAGATCACCCGATCTTCAACAGACCCTGACTCCATTGCTGACTTCCTTTCCGGTTTTGCCGAAGCGACCGCTGTTGCGGCAGTATTATTTTCGGGTGGCTTGTTTTCTGAACTACCGGTCGCTTTCTTTTCATCCTCGCCGAGCATCTTTTTTACATGGCCAGACATCCGCTTGCGATACTCCTGCGCCCGCTGGATCGATGTGTCCACTCCCGGTCGAAACAGCTCGATGAAAGCCCATCCAGACGAGCCCTCTTCCGGTTCATATGTTTTCTTGCTGTGGACATAGCGTTGGACTGTGCTCAAAAATTCTTCGGCCTCTGGCCCAACCCAGTCCCATTCTACATCCGCAATTGTACTGGGGTACAAATCAGGGAAAGCGGGTTCAAACTTTGATGGAAAATCAGAAAATTCCGGTGTATTCGCCAAGAGGTTGCTAAGATTCTCCGTAGCCCACAGGTATGAGGAGTTCAACTCCAGATCAATCTGAGCGCCCCAACTCGCCATCGAGACGGTGGATTCGAGCATTTTGTAATAGGCCTGCGCCAACATCATAAGAAGAATCGGGAAGACGTTTTGACGCTCCTCCGGCGGCATTTCCGGGATTTTTTCATCCTCGCTTGGCTTTTTTGAATTACTACCCATCTCTTCCTTCACCTCAATCTCGGGTCTAGTCTTGCAAAACTTGTCAGACCGTTGCAAATTCAAACCCGTTAAACAAGCATCTCAGCGCAGAAGAGTCGACTTCCGGGAGTATTCATGGAAAAGGATAGAACCGCACCAGAGACACAGGCACCCGACAACATAGAGGCGTCATTTGACGCGTTCAAATCCCTGTCGGACAGCATCACGGCGGCCACCCCGACCGATGCCATAGAGGGCATTATCAAGCCTATCCTAACCAACGTCCTCGAATGGCAGTCCGAGGAACTGACGCCCTGTAAAACAGTAACACCCCCTCATCGCTGCATACGCCTCTGCATCGATGGCGGCTCGCGCGCCGCCGTCATCATTCAGGACGAGTCTCTGGGCCTTACTGGCCGAAACGCTGATCGACCCTATCGGCTCGATGGCCCTGTTCTTGCCACACCGGAGGCCACTAACGCAATACGCCAGGCCTGTATGGTCTGCGGAATGAAAAACTGCGAGCTGGCCATCATCACAACTGGCTCCGAATGGATTATTTTCCGTGGCAACCGGCTGGGCGACGGAAAAGATACCCTGGAAGGTTTGGCCTTTGCTTTCCCTGATATGGAGGCCGTCAAACAGCATTTTAAGTTGTTTTATGATCTTTTGGCGCGCGGCCCTGTCACAGAGCTTCGATACCGCGCTCATTTTCAGGAAGCCGAGGGGCAACCAATCCGATCCCGTTCATTCGGGAAAGTGTTGCGTATGCCACATAGTCTCCGCCCCCTTGATCGCGGAAAACTAGCGGCTGACCTCGATCGAGTGATGGACTCGTTCTTCAAACGGCTGGTGGGCGACAAAGACCCAGAAATGCTACTAAAATGCTTTGTCGTCACAAAGGAAAGCGCCATCGCCGAAGATAAGATCGCCCGAATCTCCGAGGAGCTCGTAGGCCGCATCAAAACTCTGGATACTCGCACATCGGACACATTGGGCGAACTCATACACAAAGTTCAGGTTACACATAACAACGAATTTGTGCTTCTCGTGGGAACAAAAGGTGCGGGGAAATCAACTTTCATTGAACGGTTTTTTGACAGCGTTCTTGATTCCGGAATCCGCGACGAATGCGTCCGCGTCTACGTGGACATGAAGAAATGCTCCGGTTCAGAGCACCGAGTCATCGAATGGCTCAACGACACGCTGCTTGAAAAAATGGAACGGGCTATCTATGCGGATAGCGATCCGGACTACAATGAATTACTTGGCATGTTTTTCGACGAGTACTGCCGCTGGAGCAAGGGCCCCTATAAACACCTCTATGAGAGTGACGAATCACAATTTAAAATCGAATTTGGACGCCACCTCGAACGCAAAAGAGTGGAAAAGCCACACGATTACATCTGCCGGCTCATGCGGCATATTGTGAACAACCGAAAAAAAGCGCCCTGTCTTATTTTCGACAACGCCGACCATTTTCCCATCGAGTTCCAAGAGCGGGTCTATCAATATGCGCAGTCGCTGTTTGAAAGCACCACATGTCTTGTCATCATGCCGATCACCGACAAAACCAGCTGGCAACTCTCACGCCAGGGGGCTATGCAATCGTTCGAATCAGTCACCTCTCTTTTCCTACCAACGCCATTAGCGAAAACGGTGCTGGAACAGCGCATTAAATATCTGGAGAGAAAGTCCGCCGATGAAGATGAAGAACGTGGCCGAGGGTATTTTCTTGGACAGGGCATCCATCTCGAACTGACGCAACTGAAGGCCTTTGCCCGATGCCTCCAGCAAGTATTTATCGAAACCGGCCGTGCATCCCGCTGGGTTGGCAGCCTTTCAAACCACGACATTCGTCGCAGCCTCGAACTGACCCGTTCAATCATGGCATCCCCATACATCAAGGTTGATGAGCTCCTGACTCTCTATATCACTAAAGACGCAGCGGCCATTCCCGAGTATGACATCCAACGAGCGATTATTCGCGGCAACTACAACTTCTACCCCGTCGACAGCAACCAGTTCGTGCAAAACATTTACTCACTACGCACAGAAATTGGAACATCCCCGCTCCTTGGCCTGCGCATTCTTCAGGCCCTTTTCGACGCCCACCACCGCGAAGTCCAGGGCACAGAATCCTTTGTTGCCGTCGCTCAGATATTCGACTACTTCCAAGCCACAACCATTGAGCGTCGAGCGGTCTCCCTTTGGCTCGATGCCATGTTGAAAACAGGCCTCTGCCTCAGCTACGACCCAACCCATACGGGCATCGAACAAGTCCAGAAAGTTGAGATTTCTCCAGCCGGACGCCAGCACCTTCTTTGGGGGGCGAGCGACGAAAACTATATTGGCTCGATGATGGAAGTCACCCCGATAAACGATCCGGCTACTTACGACACGATCAAGAACGCCCCGCGAGACAACAAAACCATCGAGTGGGTCATGAAGACCGTGGCCTTTACCCAATACCTTCTCGACGAAGACAAATCATACGTCCAAATTCCCGATCACGAATCCTACCAAGGACAACATCGACTAACCAATTTGCTGGAAGGAGCGAAACAGCGTATCGACAGAAAACGGGAATCTATACTGCGACAAAACGAGGCCTATCACCGCCAGCGCCGGAACAACCAGCGCAAATCACGTTAAGTTTTATTTGGGCAATGAATCGCGCCCGCCCAATCATTTGTTGAGGGGAACAAAAAACCCTGCTAATTATTTAATTAACAGGGCAGTTCATATTGGTTTTGGCGAAAATTAGGCAATACAATGCTTTCGTGACGCTTCTTCGCTCTGTCTCCGTGCCTCACGGGTTTTATCAAGCTCAGGTCGAAGCTTTTCACCAAAACTAACGCGGAAGTCCTCATAGTCCTCGCTGGATGAGAAAAATGGAGTGCCTCCATGTGTGTCGCAGAAGATTTCTACTGTAGGACTCATCTTATACCTCTTTCAAATTCGAGCGATACATTGAATACGGTTGATTTCCTAGAGTCAAGTTGAAGTTAAGTAATTTCTGAGGGTCGTTCAAGGAAGAACCGGCATCAATTAGTAGTACTTCGGGGTAATGAATAGCAATCCAGCCCTCCGTTTCTCGAGCATTCCTCGTGGCATCCCATATGATCTCCCCGAGGACGTTCCCTTTCCCATATTCCTCAGGAGTAGATAGTTCGCAAATCCAAATAAAATGGGGAAGAGGAAGTTCTCTGTAAGTGCTCTCAACCTTTGGGTCACCCATCCCTCGGGAACTCACCTTCTTTTTGTAGGACTTCACCGTTGTTAGAAACATTCGTAAAATAAGCGGTTCTTTGGCTAACTCAGGGGAGAGTTTTTTAATACCCACAATCGGATCATCCAAAATATTGAGAACAACCTTTTCAAAATTTTCGGCTGTTAAAAATACTTTCTCCGCCAAGCCGACGACAACTTCCTTAATATCTGCGAAGTTGATGCCATTATGAGTCGTGCTTGTTTCCGAAATGTATTGGTAGGGAATATGATTATCATCATTCACAGTAATGCCATTACAGAAATTAGATGAAAAAGTGGGGGATGTAACCGCTGCCAGTGGGCTAAAGTCTGAGCTATGACCATTAAGAACAACCACATGCCCGGGGATGACCGCCAGAACCGGAATTCCTGATTCAACGTATGTATATAAAATCCGCCTGAAGGTGTCTGGATCAAACCCTGCTCGGGAATAGGTTATGGGAGACAAACCAAGACGTCTCAGTGTTTCTGCCAGCTGCCATGTGTACAAGCCATCAGCAGGTACGACTCTGCTTCCTACCGCATAATCTTGAACCAAATTACTAATTTGCGAGGGATAACTTTCAGGATAAATGGTATACTGATTACTAAAATAACGGGCCATCATCCACAAAGCGGACTGCGCGCAAACGGTAGCATCTGTATCCTGACTAATGAACGGAAACCCCTCGACCTCCAGCTCCGTCCCTTGCAGGCTTACCTTTTCCTTACAGCTGCAAACGTAAACGCCGAGGCCTGTGTAATTTTTAAAATCAATCAATGTGCGCCCAATACTGTTGGGGCGAGTCGGCCGAATCACAGAATATCCTAAATAATTTTCCTGAATATTCGCGGGCTCTTTGAGCTCATCAGGTGAAACTTGGCGATTAAAAAAATGAAGCCGAACGCAACGGGAACCGGGGGTACTGAATCGCTTAGAGTGAAAATTAGAAAAGGTATCCCGATAATCCTTATCGATGTAATGATGCTCAACGGCAACACATTTTGTGTTTGCACTCAGAGCGGTCTCCAACCGTCCTTGGCCGGGCTGATCAAGGTACTCGGAACAAAGCTGACGAACAGAATTCCAGTCATCCGTCTCATCAAAAACAACGATTGGCAATAAACTGTTTGGATTGTGAATCATGTCTTTCCTTTATTCATTCGACATCCCCAACCACCTGAACCTGCCCGTTCATGAGCATCGGCAGCAAAAAGTCCCGCAGGCTCGTTAGTTGCTGGTTTTCAAAAAGAAGCTTTTGTTTTTTCGCCTGAATAGGCGCAGCCAGAGCATTGAAGTTGCTCAAGACCTCTGGATCAGGAACAACTGCCCAATAAGCGTTTATAAAGGAATCAAACAACAAGTTTTTGATCCCACTGGTTTTTCCCTCCCAACCAAACAAAATTTTATGATCATAAATCGATGACCATAAATTAGAAAAATAGAAGACAAGCTCCGGGTTGCTTAACGAAAAGGCCCGGCAGAAATTTGAGCAAATTACTGGGCTATCAAATCTCGATAAAACATCATCACAAATGAACGCTAAACGGCCTGTAGATTGAACGGGACTTCCTCCCGATATTTCGACGATGAAGTCATTTTGTTTCAAAAGCTTATGGCAGTTTTTCTTTAGGATGAACCGAGTAGGTGGCTTTAAAGAACCCTTGCCGTTCAACCCATTCAAATCAGCCCCGCGCATGCAAAAAACCTGTTCCGTATAATTTCCCTGCGCACTCTCCTTGCCCCAGTCTCCACTTTTGTCAGAAGCAATGAGACCGGCCAAACTGTCAACACCCCACCCCTCGGGGATTTCGCGTTTTAGGGTTTCGTTGTAGACCATTTTCCCGCCAGAGGATTTGTAGGGCTGGCCGTTGGCGTTGGAAAAGTCGAACTGAACGAACCAGTAGTCGTAGAGCGTTTTGGCCATCGCCTCCAGCTCCCCATTGATCCGGTTGTTTATTTCAATCTTCGCGTCGAGCGCGGATAGGACGGCGGCGATCTTTTTTTGCTCCTTAACTGTCTCGGGAAGCCATAACGGCAGGGCGTTAAGTATTTTTTGATTCAATGAGGGCATAATAGAGCCAGAGCTGTTTTTAAGCAGCCAATGACCGATTGTTGGAATGCGGAATTGATAGCTGACAAACAAACTATTTATTGAATCACATAGCCGTAGCCGAATTCCATCAGAGCCAAGAAACCAGTCCGATTGTCTATCCGTCACTATTGAGTTGCGGTCGATAGCGCCCTTTCTGCCAAAAACGATATCTCCTGATTTTAAAATGAACTGTGGAAGTCGACTTGTTACTGACTCTGGAACTTTTGGGGTATGATCTGAAATCTTAATGTAACCACGCTGAATCTCGCCAACAGAAATCACAGGAACGCCATTCTCTGAATACTCGGAGGCTTTAAAAACCGTTCCGAATGGCCCTGTTTGGATGTTTGCCTTGCCGGTTTTCTCTAACTCGCCCAGCGTGGTCTTCGGCCAAGCTTCATTCATACCTTAACCCCTTGAGCTGATTTTTGATTTCGGTTTCAAGGGTTTTGGATTCGGCAAAGAGAGAATCCAAATTGCCGGTGAAGGTGTTCATTTTGGCCTTAAACTCTGCGGGGGTGATGTCGATATATTCGATTTTCACATCGAAATATTGCCCGGCGGAGAGGGAGTAGTTTTTTGCGGCAATGTCGGCGTACGAGACGGTGACGGAGAAGTCGTCAATGGCCTGCTTTTTGTTGAAGGTGTCAATGATGCGATCTTCCTCTTCGTCAGAGAGAACCGTCTTTTGATTTTTGCCGTCTTTGACTTTTTTGCCGAGGCCGGAGGCGTCGAGCAGCACGACATCGCCTTTGTTGGTGTCGTCGATAAACACAATCGACACATTGGTGCCCGTGGTGGCGAAAATATTGGAAGGCATGGAGACGACTCCGGCCAGCATTTTCTCATCGACCAGTTTCTGCCGGATTTTTTTATCGATCCCGGACTGGGCGGTGATGAAACCAGTCGGCACGACGACGGCGGCTTTTCCGCCGGGCTTGAGCGAGGCGATGATGTGCTGCAAGAAGAGCTGGTAGATGGCCATTTTGTCTTTGGCTTTTTTCGGCACGTTGGGAAGGCCAGCAAAGAAGCGCTCCTGATTGGCTGGGGTGTCGAGATCGTCGCGGAAGTCGGAGAAATCCATTTTAAAGGGTGGATTGGAGACGATGTAGTCGAATTTCCGGAGAGCGGTTCCCTCTTTGTGATACGGCAGGAGAATGGTGTTGCCTTGGATGACGTTCTGGATGGAGTGAATCAGGCCGTTCAAAATGAGGTTGAGGCGAAGCAGGCTGGAGGATTTTTGGGAGATGTCCTGCGAGTAGAGGGTACAGCGGTCTTCGCCGATGGCATGAGCAAGGTTCATCAGCAGGGTTCCCGACCCAGCGGAGGGGTCGTAGGCACTGGCGCCCTTCACCTCTTCGCGCACCAGAATGGCGGCCATGATTTTGGCGACGGCGTGCGGGGTGTAGTACTCGGCATATTTTCCGCCGCTGTCTTTGTTGTAGTCTTTGATGAGGTATTCAAAGATGGTGGCGTAGAAGTCGTACTTTTGCGTAAAAATATGTTCGAAGCTGAACTCGACCAGCGTGTTGATGACGGCGCGGCAGAAGTCGTCGCGCTTGGATGCGTCGGCGATATATTCGCTGAGGCGGTCATCAAACAGTCGGATTTTCGCACCTCCGGCGGTTTTGACAGCGAAGATGTCTGTGTTGGTGGCTGCAATGTCGAAGAGAGTGTCATCGAAGAGCTTAGCGAAGTCGGATTCATTCTGCCTCTCGAAGAGTGTAGCAATCAGGTGGCGCGACTTGAGTTTGGCGGTGTTGCTGCCCAGTTGCAGAAGAAGCATTTCGTAATCATCGTTCGGAATCTGTTTAACGGCCTCTTCCCAGGAGTCGGCCTTGGCGAGGGCCGGTTCGATTTTCTTCAGCTCAAAGGCAAATTTGTCATTCAGGAATTTGTAGAGAAAAACCTGGGTGATAATTTTAAATTCATTGCCGTCATTGCCCAGCCCGTAGGAGGCGCAGGTGGCTTTGAGCCGGTCGATCAGCTCTTTGGTTCTGGTTTCGAAATCGCGTGTTGTCATGCTACGAGTCCTTGGTATTCGCGGCGGTATTCATTCACCACGAGTTGATTGATAAATTTTGAAACTTCAGCGTTTAGCGGAAATCTCCGCTGCGTTCTAAACTGGTCGATCACCAGACGGATCATTTCTCCGTCAAAGTAGCCTTCGTTGTTCATGACCGCCGGGTTTTTCAGAACAAACCGGTCGGCTTCTTGTTTTACACCTATGAGGGCATCGTGAACCTTGCGTTCCTGGGCAGATAAAGCGGCGCTTTCCATCAGGCGTTTGTGAATGCGGACATATTTAGCGTCGTGATGATATTTGGCTTTCAGCTCTTCGTTCAGCCGGTTGAGCTTTTTGACCCGTTCATAAATTTTGCGCAGGGTTCCGATGTTTTGAACGATTTCCTTTTGGGTGACCTCGTAGAGATGTTTGTTTTTAAAGAGACGTTCGAGTTCCTCACGCAAGGTCACAAACTCCGCATCTTCGGGGTCGATATTGCGGGCCATCGCTTCGCGGGTTTTGCGCAGCATGCCTTTGAGTTCGTCGGCGAGCTTTAGCTCTTCTTCGCCGACTTTGGTGAACTTGAAGATGATATCTTCGAGTGCTAGATTGAGCAGCTCGGCGGTGTCCGCGCCTTTCTCCATATCCTCTTTCACATTGAGCAGTGCGAGGTGGTTGTCGGCCTCTTTGTAGAGGTCGTTGAGTTTTCGGAAGTCGAGTTCGTCGAGCAGGTCGTACTGTCCGGAGAAGCGGATGATGTTGTACAGCTCCCGTGCACAGACCAGCGCTCGTTTGATCTCCATCATTTCCGCCCGATCCTGAATCTGGCTGATCTGTTGAGAAAAGACCTCGGCGTTTTCAGTATCGAAGCGGAACAGCACATCTTTGATGGATTCGATGTCGGCCAGAATCTCCTCTTTGGATTTGAAGAGTTTGGACCATTCCGACTCGTCATCGCCGAGGATTTCGTTCAGCTCTTTGAAGTAGTCCTCGTTGGTTTTAGCGAATTCGCTTTGGATGTCGGCAAAGTCGACCACATACCCGAAACGGTGGCCGTTATAGGTGCGGTTGACGCGGGTCAGCGCCTGAAGAAGGTTATGGGCTTTGACCACGCGGTTGAGGTAGAGCTTTTTGAGGCGCGGGGCGTCAAACCCTGTCAGGAGCATATTGTAGACAAACAGCAGATCGATTCTTCCGGCTTTGAATTCACCTATCAGATCTTTGCGCGTACCCTTTGTTCCTTCGTCATGAAGGATCAGTGCCGCAGTCAACGGTTCCGATGGTTCCTCGCCCTTTGCGTGATAGGGTTCCCCCGGCTCTTCAGCAATGGCTCCCAGCACTTCCGTTTGAACCGTTCCGTATTTTTTTCCAAAAATTTCCGCCAGCATGCGGGCCTGCGGTGATGAATCGCAAATGACCATTCCTCCGATGGTCTCATCGTCGAGTCGAATGCGGCTATTTTTAAAATCCTCAACGACATAATCGATCAGCGGCTCCACAAACTGTTTTTTTGCAAGCGCGTCCCGGCCTTTGACTGTCCCTCTGGGGACACCGATTTCATCCAGCGCTTTTTTGAGCATGATCTTGTAGTTCGACTGAATATCTTCCCGGATCAGGCGCAAGGTGTAGCCGTCGGCAATCGAGGCGTTGTAGTAGTATTTGTGGATGTAGTCACCAAACAGTTTTTTGGAAGCGGTGGTTTCACCCAGCAGCGGCGTGCCGGTGAGTCCAATCTTAATCGCTTTGCGGTCTGACTGCTCCAAGTTAGCAAGGAAGCTCCCTTTGGGGTTATAGCTGCGATGCACCTCATCGAGGAAATAGATGCGCTGGACGTCCACGCAGTAATCCTGCGTGCTGACCACATTTGGGTCATCCTCAAAGCGTTGAATATTGACGACGGTGATTTCCGGTCGACCTGAAGCATTGTGAACGGCGCGGGTTTCGCGAATTTCTTTTGCAAAGGCGTCTCTGGAACTAATTTCGTGCACAACCAACCCACGGGCGGCAAATTCCCGTCGGGCCTGAATCAGCAGGTCGATCCGGTCCACAATGAAATAGAATTTTGGGATGACGCCTTTGCGGCTGTAGTAGTTGGTCAGGAATTTGACGTTGTAGAACGCCAGTGCGGTTTTTCCGCTACCCTGGGTATGCCAGATGATTCCTTTGCGCTCGCCGGCGTCCAGCTTCTGCTCAATCGCCTTGGTGGCGAAAATCTGCGGGTAGCGCATGATGTGCTTCTGGATGCCGGTTTCTTCGTGAACAAAGGCAATGGAGTAGTTCAGCAGAAATGCCAGCCGGTCGGGGCTGAAAAGCGAATTCGAAAGCCGGTTCGTCGGACTATCCGGATTTTTGTTAGTTAAAAACTCGGGGTTGTGTTTGATCACTTCCAGATTGTTGTCTTTCAGCACAAAATCTTCGAGCGCTTCATTTTCAGGCGTCAGCAGTCGGTCAATATTTAGATCCTGCTCTTCGCGGAAGTAATTGAATTTAACTCCATTTTGCGAAGGCGTGGCGTAAAAAGCCCCCTCGATCGGCTGTGGAGAGTCGCTGTCGTACTCCATATTATTCGAGAACACCATCACTTGAGTGGCATTCATAAACCGCCGGAACTTAGGGTTTTTGAAACGGGCATCAATCCGATTCCGCTCCGCCAAAATGCCTTCTTTATTGTTCGGCTTCTTGACCTCGATGAAGACCAGCGGCATGCCGTTAATCAGCAATGTAATATCCGGACGGAATTCTTCATCTCCATTTATGCATGGCAATTCCGTCAGCACATGGAAGGAGTTGTTGCTGAAGTTTTCAAAGTCGATCAGCCGAGTGCCTGATTTTTGAACCAGTCGTTCGTAAAAGGCTTTCCCCATATCTTCGTAGTCAAGCAACAGAGAGGTTTCCGCCAGAAGTCGGTTCAGTTCATCGTCTTCAAACTTTCGGTTCGAATTGATCGTCCGCACACTCTCCCGAAAGATTTCTGGGAAAATGTTCGTGGAAACGTCCCATTCCGCAGCGTCTTTAGAGAGATACGTGTAGCCAAGCCGCGTCAGGTGAAGAATAGCAGGAAGCTTAACTCTGGAGTCCTCATTAAATGGCATCTACTCTTTCCCTTCTTCAAAACCGTCTCCAGCGTGATGTTCCAAATACTGGAAACTTTTTAACCCTTTTTTCCAAGGGGTGGAAGCCTGCGACGAAACAATCTGAAAAAGTGAGGAACGCGGTCAGGTTTCAGAGGGGCGTCTTTGGTCTTTCTTAAACCCCAGCTTGTTGATGGCCGCATAGTCTGCAAGCAGCGTGTCCTGCAACCGTGTGCGTCCGCCTTCTTCTACGCATTTCTCGTCGATGTCCAAAAACAGAGGCACCAATCTGGATTCATCGGTTTTTTCCCGGTGGAGCCGGGCCACCGCCAGCAGTAGAACCCGAAGACGGTCGGCGGCGGTTTTGACGTCGATTGATTCGAGTATTTCATCGAACGGCGGGTCGAGCGGTTGTCCGCGTCCGCCAGCGGTGACAATATCGATCAGCGCGGCTTCCAGCTCGGGCAACGTCCATTTGCTAAGGCCGTGCGCTGGATCAGCGGCAAGAGCCTCGGCAAGGGGCATCAACTTAGATCGTTTGCCGGCCTGAACGGCGGCGGACATCGACTGCCCCAGGCGACAGCATCCGTCCCATAGGATCGGAAGCAACCAGCACAGGAAGGTGAACAGCAGTTGCAGGAAAATCCAGAGCATCTGCGCCAGAAACACGATCAGGACAACGGCGGCCTGCACCACAAAAGCAGCCAAGGCAAAGATCGCATAAACCATCTGGATGGCGGCGGCGTTCTTTCCGCGTATCTGTACGCCTCCGAGTTTTACAGATGAGCGGTTGGGCTTCATCCAGTTGAAGGTTCCCAGCGCATTTTTAGAAGAAACGCTGAATCCACTTTTGGACAGGTTGAGTTTTGTCGGCCCCTTGCCGTACCGGCCCCGCAGTCGAAAGTTTCCGTTCTGGAATCCGGCATTGGTGCCTTTGGTGATGCGGGTGGAAACACGAGCACCATGTTTCGAGTTGGCGGTGATATTTACACCGGCAACGCGGATCTGTTCCCGGACGGCCACTCCGCCAGTACGACTGACCCGCAGGTGTCTGCCCCGGTGTTCAATCCGCTTCTGCCTGCCGTCGCTGTCTTTTTCGCCAATACCGAACATGAGACTTTTTTATCTTTCTGCCATCTTTAGGCAAGAGCAAAAGACCCGCTCGATTCTGTCAGCGTACCGGAGGAAATAGTTCTCATATTTTTGATGCAAGAGAACTGCTGGCAATGCGACTTCCAACAGGTCAGGCAAAAGACTATGAATATTTTATAGTGCTTTCGTGTACTTGCAATCAAGCTCTCGCCTTCGTACAATTCCGAAAAATATGGGGAATTATTATGGCTACAAATCCAATTGGAAAAGGCACAAAAACCATCGGTATCAACATGTCGAACAAGATGGCAAACGATCTAGAGAAACGTTCCAAGTCGATGCATATCAGCAAAAGCAAGTACTGCAAGATCATCCTGCAACAATGGATTGATTCTGGTAAGAAGCTTCAGCTTGCTGAGAAGTGATAGCGGGTGTTTCTTGTTGGTTCTAGATTTTTGAGGGCGTGGTAAGACGCCGCTTTTTGGTAGCGGGTCGTTTTACTGCGTCCTTTTTTAAAACCTTCATAACATACAGCTCAGACTACGTGGGATACTACGGGTTTTGACCATTAAAACGCACCTTTTTTCAGAAGGTTTCACATCTGCTTGACCCTCATCACAATTCGTGTACACTATTCATTGCTAGGTAGATAGATGAATCAACCTGCAACGTGCTGACAATAAAGCACTCGGTTTAAATGGATTCGGTTAGCCGGAAGATGACCACCGCAAGCGGTCATTTTTCCGGTGAGCAACCTCACCAGGGCACCTGCCCTGTTTTTCCTTCATGAAATTTTCTTATTTTCATCATTTTTCCTTAAAAAGGTGAGTTGTCCCGTAGTTTTGGCTGTTGCGGGTCAGCAAGCGCCTGAGGCGGCGAATGAATGGCCTGCGGCGCGAGTGGCTCTGGCTGAGACGGGGCCAGCTTTTCAGGGGCAGCCGCAAGGGGTTCAGAAATTTCTTTTTTCCCACGACTCACATCGCGGGGTTTGCTCAAATCAAACAGGATCATTTTGTACTCCTCACTCCATTCCGCATCAAAGGATTGAGTCCGTTGCCCCTTATAGGGAATATCGTGGAATTGAAGAAATGCCTTTGCAGAAAAATGCCCCGAAGGTTGTTTTTGCTGACTGTTTTCACGTGGATAACGAATGATCAACTTGATCGCTCCTGGAATCGACTTATCACTAGTCGGCTTAACCCCGACAATTTGTGCCTCTTTATCGTAATGCATAACAATGTAAGAATCCTCATCCAGCAATTTAAATCGCTTAAGCGCGCCCGAAGAAACGCCTACTGTACCGTTCGGTCTTACACTGAGTTTTGCATCAAAATTTGACCCTACGTCTGTAAATGGAACCAGATTTAGCATAATGAACTCCTTTAATTTTTAAAAACATACTCTCGCATACTCGTCTTGTCAACCGGCATGTCATCTATTTTACACAGCATGTTGTATTTTGCCCTAAGAGTCACACGCAAGTCGTCCGTCCCGATCAGGTCATAACGTTCAATTATAAATGAACAATTATGGGAATATTTCATGATAGGGACTAAAGCGCAATTATTCGAAAATTCGGATATATGCATATTTACACGCCTCGCGATCATTTCTATCGCATAACTATCGCCAGTTTTCACGCGCCGTCTTGTTTCGGCCATAGGGAATTCCTTGTTAACGATTTGACAGGGAATAAACATAGGCCATGCCTGTGGATGTAAAAAGGCCAAACGTTTCCAACCCTCGGAAAAAGGGGCATCATTTTTTCCAACCCTTGGAAAGCCAAGCACTTCCACGCCGAAGTTTTTTCGGGGAAATCATGCTTGGAAGGGTCAGATTTCGCGGTCAAGGGGCGAGATTATGATCTAAAAGCACGCAGGCCCAGAAATGATTAGATAATAGGACCGATACCGGCACTGATTGAAGAAAGACCCGTCGGTGGATCTGGCTCCTTATTACAACCCCATCAGCCCGGTCATGGCCTGAATGTAGGATTCTGGCTCATCGTACATAAATAAGACGTGGTGATTCATAAACTCACTCTTGTCCCATCCACCAAATTTTCGAAAAAGGTCACGATGACGGGTCGGTGAAATGATAAAGGAATTCAGCACAACGGAATCATCCTGCAGGCGGTTATCCTGAATATCCTTAATCCGTTGGTGAAACTGGATCTTGCTATCGCCTGGACCGTCCGAATGGCGCAGCCCATGAGGATCGGCAAAAGAGATATACTGCTTATCACCATCCAGCAGCCAAAGGACAAAGTCGGGATAGAAATTGCCTTCATCAAAGAAGCTGATGCCCTTACCGCGGCTCTGATTGCGAAGCACATAGAATTCCTTGCCCTGTAAAAAGCCGTCCTGTTCTGCGCTGCACCAGATCTTCATGTCCTCGACAAACTGTTTTTCGTGTTTATTCAGGTGCGTAGGTTTAACGGTGATCCCTACCACGCCCTTCTTAACATGAATGAGTGGCTGATAGAGATGATGGCCAAAATTGAAGATGGACAGATCACCGGCCTGGTATTCCTGAAGGTCTCCGGCCAGCAAGCGTTCTCCGATTCTTTGGAGATCTTCAATGAGCACATCGCGGCTCTTTTCGATGGCTGCCTGATAGGTCACGCGCAAGTTTTGCAGGAACTGCTTGTTAAACCGCTCCTCAGGGTCATCGATGGCTTGCTGTATGGTGCGGTATTCCTGATAAGGCCCTTCAAACTCATCCTTTTTGAAGTCGTAGTATTTCCGGCAGTAGCGCTTCAATAGATCAGACGCAACCTCCTGCCAAAGTTCAACGCGACCAAAACCTGCAAACTCCAGCATGTGATCAGGAATAAAGAGCTCGTACCAATCCGTTTGATCCAGCAGTGCCGTCACCGACGCTCGGCTGATTTCTAGATTATACATGGCGTTCTGCTTCTTGAAACGAAGCAGCTCGATGTAAAGACGGTCATAATCGAGAAATTTCCGGTTTGCCAGTTTCAGAAAGGTCGGCTCCATGGCCAATTCGTCATCCGTATGGAGGTCGAAACGACGCGTCTTACTGTCCAGCCGGCCAAACCAATCGGCAGAAACCTTAGTGCGGATTTGATCATAGCGACCGAAGACCGGACGCTCATTCGTCTTGAAGTCAGGCATATCCCTTTTGGGCAGGATGATCTTCAGATCGGTACGAGCCAGATTTTCGATGGTCGGCAGGGTAATGGTCTCGATTTTTCTCTCAGAGGTAACATCCTCTTCATCGATATACTCGTTGAACACCTTCATGTAGTCGGCGCGAATACCGAAAACATTCAGGGTTTCCAGCTCATCGACGAATTCGGGGTGCTCGGCATCCGTGATCCCGCCGCTGCGCTTCAGCGAGAAATCAAGACCCTTAAGGCGTACGCCCCGGCCAAACAACTGGATAATCTGAGAACCTTCGTTGCGGCCGATGTTGACCAGCCCCATGCAACTGACGCGCCAGCAGCTCCAGCCTTCGGTAAACTTCTTCGCCCCTACCAACAATCGAATCTTACTGCCCGGCTCCTTGATTTCATCAAACAGCGAGACGGAAAACGGTTGCTCCGAGCAGATGATGCGTCCCCCATGGTTTTCTTCGAGCATATCCCACAGTTTCTTGGGTTCCCCGACGTTTATTACCCCAAAAAAGTCATCGCCATCGCCCACCCGCAAACCGATCTCGCTGCCACTACCTTTGAGATGAATAGCACGCAGTAAGCCTCTGCCCGTAGAATTAAACACGACGGAAAGGATATCGAGAAAAAGACGGCTCGGGGATTCTGGCTCGGTGATGGGGAACAGGCGACGCACAAAGTTAAAGGCGTTGCGAAAAACCAGGCCATGATCATCACGCAATTCATCACGCTGGCGGAGCAAAAGATCCAATCGTCGAATACTTGTGGCGTCATCCGCCACAAAATCGGCAAAGAATTTCAGCGCCGTCACCACATCTGTATCTTGCTGATTTTGCCTAGCACCCGTAACGGAACCTCCGACAAACACCATCAGCGGATCATCGAGCAGGTATGGGGTATACTTCCCATGGTTGTCCTTGTATAGCCTGCACTGTTGGTAAAATCGTAGTAGACATCCTGTGAGGTAGAGCTTGTTTTGCTCTTCATTTATGGCGGTTGTCTCTTCTTTGAAATTTACAATATGAAAATCCTTACCATAGCCATCGCCAAAGAAGAATTTATAGGAATAGTCCATCAGTACGCTCTTGGCATAAAGCTGGCCCATCTCCGTCTGCTTGGCTCCAGAAAGTGCATTTACGGACTGCCCAAACGTGGCGGAATATTCAAATGAGAAGCCTTCGGAACAGAGTTGTTGGCGCTTTTTAAACCATTCATCTCCCCCGGTCCCACGATGGCCCTCATCGATCATCACCACATTGTTGCGGCCAAATTCGGACACCGCCACGGTCTTTACCTTGGACGTATCCTTCAGCTTAGTGATTTCGATGACTTCGATTACGGAGCGGTTGAACAGGCCGGAACCATCCTTTTGATACCGCTGGGCGGGGATGCCCGAAGCCGCGAACTCCTCCAGATGCTGATCGGTCAATCCTTCGTTTGGAGTCAGCAAGATATATTTATTAAAGTGCCGCTCCAGTTGGCGCTTTTTCAGATAGAAATCCAACTGGCGGATATTGCAGTGCATGATGAGGGTTTTACCGCCCCCCGTAGCAATCCAAAAGGCCAGCTTGGTCAGATCCGCTTCAGTATATTCATCGACCTTATAGTCAACGACAATTACAAAGTCACCTCAACGACAATTACACTTACCGGTTGACGACAATTACTCCATCCGTTCGTTCGGGGTCTTTTCTATGTGCT
>Ga0307929_1001360_pt1 | contig 18784 bp, 14 predicted proteins | sample AceLakmetage1330_FD_203160 | JGI IMG/M metagenome (GOLD analysis project Ga0307929, IMG submission 203160) | Saline water microbial communities from Ace Lake, Antarctica - #1330 | ecosystem: Environmental > Aquatic > Non-marine Saline and Alkaline > Saline | place: Antarctica: Ace Lake...
TTCGCTCATAACTAATTTTCCTCCAGACAACATTGAGTCGGCTTGAGTCTTTGTGGTTTCATATGGTTTGAGGAATGTGATCACTCCATCTATACGTGCTAAGTCATACGCTCCAAAGTGATCTTCTGTTTCTACTTCTCCCGTATTGAGATCAGAAGTATCAACAATTTCCAAGAGTCCGCTCCGATGCAGTTCTTGCATCAAGATTTTGTAGTGTGTTCGGAATCCTGTCACCAATACCTTTTGAAGTGCTACCTTAGCCATGGTTTAAATAAGTTCGTTAATAAAAAACAAAAATGCGCTTGATTGCACTTTGTCCATTTTCTTGTCTGCTTCTCCTTCTAATGCTTGAGATTCTTTTTTTCCTTCTGTTACGAGTTGGTCGTAAACCCCTCGCATTTCTTTTTGTTTCTCCACGAGTTTCCCCTTTGCTTTCGCTCGAGATTTTTCTAAATTTTTAGTTCGTGTTTCTGCTAATCGTTGGTGTTCTTTCTGAAGTTCGTTCTTCTTTTTTTCAAGCGCTTTTTCAATCAATTGTTGCGCTTCTGCTTCAGACTTTTGAATGCGGGATAGGAAATCGTCGCTCATATATATGTGTAAAAATTTATCGCGCGTAGTTTCACAAAGTTTCGGATATTGTCAACTGAAAAAACATGTTTTTTTCTCGCCTTTCCTCCTTCCTTTTTTGTGTGTCAAAACAACGAGCTTCAATATTATTACATTTCTTATATAAATCTAAAATCTAAAAGTGCTATCGAGTGGGGGTTTGGGGACGAAACCTGTCTGAGCGTCATCGGGACTCGGCAATATTATGAGATGTTAATGTCAGCGAGTTTTTTTGTCCCCAAAACTTTTTGGTTCTTTTTGGTTACAAAAAGAACGGTCCTGCCGATATCAAACAAGATAATGGATCCCACATATTCCTTTGGAATTCTGGGATGACGGGAAGATGTGGAATTGAAATTATCTTCACTTTCTCTACAATCCTTCTCGAAATGAAAAAACGAACTTTTTGGTGGCTTTCGGCAGGACTTGCAGTGTTAATCGTTGCTTCTGTGCTTTGGGTTTTTGCAGAACCAATTCAACAATTCTTTACGCATCAGGTTTCTTCTGTAGGAACAAAAAAGCTCGAAGGCGTAAAACGACGAACTTCTTATCAAGGACGATTGAGGGAAGCTCAGAAGCTCATTGATCATGAGTATTTCTCATTGGCGACTATCGAACTCTCAACAGCGATTCAAGAACAACCGGACGTTATTGACCCCTATTTATTATTAGGAGAAATTTACATCCGAACACGAGACACGAATAAACTTGGAAATCTTATCGCCCAGTTGAAAAAGTATTTCCCAGACAGTCCAGATGTTCCCGTACTGGAAGGACGCAAACTTATAGCAGAAGAAGCGTTCTCTGAAGCCTTGGCATTCTTTGAACAAGAAGGGGCGGCACTGAGTCCAGAGCTGAAGTTTTATCACGCGATTCTCCTTTCCTTGCAGAATGATCACAATGGAGCCATAGCACTTCTCGCGAGCTTGCCGAATCCATCTGAAAAGGCCCAAGCCGTACATCAAGCGTATGGTGAATTCAAAAGATTAAATGAAGGAAAGAATCCTCATCTTTTTGGACTTTTAGGAAAGGTATTGGCGGAATACAATGAAAATATTTTGGCACACAAGTTTGCTGAGATCGCAATCAAAGAAGATATCGATTACGTCGATGCGTGGATTGTGCGTGGGTTTGCCAATTTACAACTCGGGGAGAACGAGGTGGCGTTGCAAGACTTGCGACACGCGTATGAGCTCGACCCAATTCGTCCACAAACGCATTACTTCCTCGCGCTCGCATTACACAAGGTTGGAGAAGACGACGAAGCAATTCTTTTCTTTGAGAAATCACTCGAGCACGACTTTGAGTTTAGTGATGAAGTTCGTTGGAAGTTAGTGGAACTCTTCACCGCACAAAAGAACTATGACCGTGTGATTGAATTGTACACAGACCTCCTTGATACAGATTCCGAACCACAGAAATTTGTTTCGGCTATCCACACAGCCGTTGATATACTGCAGAAGCCTGAGTTGGCTTTGGAGTTTGCAGAGCGACTCATCCAGGATGATCCTGAGAGTTCTTTTGCACTGAATATGTATGGCTGGGCACTGGTCGTGAACAAGAAATTTGTTCAAGCCGAGAAGGTGCTCACAAAGGCTGAACTGATCGACCCAGAGAATCCTCGAACGTTTCTGAATCTTGGACTTCTGAACGAGGAACAAGCTGAATTTGCAAAAGCAAAAGAGCTCTACAAAAAGAGTTACGATCTCGGGAAAGATTTAGAAGGAGAAGCCGCAACGGCTGTTACCAATCTCGCTGCCGGGAAATACAACGAACTCCTGGCTCGTACAGAAAAACCCGAAGAACAAGAAGCACCGGTTAATCCGAAGAACTCTCCTTAGAAAAATTATAATTCCCCGATTTATTCGGGAACCTTCAAACTCTCTCCTTCTTCGTCATCCCAGAATTCCAGAGGAATATCTGGGAAAGGTATTTACCCATTCCTTGTCATTCTGAGCCCCCAATTTCTTGAGGACAGGCTCCGCCGAGGAATCCCTTCCTCATATCAAACAAAAAGGGATCTCTCCGCTGCGGTCGAGATGACAAAATTGATAGAATCCCTATTTACGCTGCTCTCCTTCTCGAGAGAAGCAAGATTCCTCCCCCCGCGAGTACCGCAATAATGATGGGCCAAAAAGGAGCGGTTCCTCCTGATTTTTCAAGTTCATCTGGTGCGGGCGCTGCTGTATGCATTGACCCTGCTGTCATCGCAAAGACAACGACACTCGGTTCACTTTCATTTCCCGCTGCATCAATCGCAATAACTTGAAAGGCGTATTCATGATCATCAGAAAGTCCATCAATATACCATTGGGTTCTGTTGTCTGGAGTGAGATTGGAATCTTCATGTGGTCCTTCCGTCCATGTATCAGTATCACTAAAGTCAACTCGATAATTCTTCACACCAACATTATCTTTCGCTGGTGACCAGAAAAGTGTCACTTTCCCATCCCCTCCTTCTGCAGAAAGATTATCAGCTGTAATTGGAGCAACTGTGTCTGGTCCTCCGTTCCCATTCCCATCCCCTCCTGGGATTTGTTCGTCTCCTGAAACAATAATAATAGCGGCATTGGGAAAGTCTGTTTGATTCCCAAGAATATCTGCCGCATTCGCATCAAGCGGAAATTCTCCGCTTTCTTGTGGAGCATTGAGTGTTGCCACAAATGCCTCTCCTTGCATTTCGTGTGCTGTTAAAATTCCTTGAAAAATAGAATTTGCTCCCGACAGTGGTTCATCTGCTGTAATCGTTACCGTAAATGGTTGTCCTTTTTCCAAATGCCCCTCTGGTGCAACCAAAACCGAAATATTTTGTGGTGGAGACTGATCTATACGAATCGTAATTTCATTTGAGACAAGGCTGTCATTTGCCGTACAGACTGCTTTGAATATATGCATTCCATCTCCCAATCGTGGCGTCTGGTAGAGGAAATTTCCTCGCACATCAACATCTAATCCTTCTACAAGCAGTGTTGGTCCATCCGTGATTGTAATGGCGTCACACTTCTGAGCTTCTCCTGTAATCGTCACTCGTGCTGAACGATACGTTCCTGGTCGTGGCGTAATTAATGAAATTGCTTCTTCTCCTGGTGGAATCGTAATGCTGTCGCCCCCGAGTGTTACCTTGAGTTCTATTTCCCCAGCTCTTCTAAATTCTTCGAGCGCATGGACGGCCAATGTTTGATTTCCCGGTGTCTGAAATGTAAAGGCAAGAAAGAAGGTATGTGATCCTTGATCTTCTGCTGTAAATCGGTAATCCGCTGGCAAATCCGCTCGGTCATCGCTCGATGAAAAACGCACTGTTCCTCTATAGGTTGGAACAACCTGTCCTTCTGCATCTCTGGCAATAACTTTTGCCGTAATATTCTGTCCAATAACAACATCTGTTTTTATGTTTTCAAAAGAGAAATACGCTACGTCCGCCCCTCCTTCGTCATCGAAGAGTGTTGCTTTGAGATATTCTCCAAAACTTTCGTCCGACGCCCCTACTCCCTTGAGTGGCGAATCTGAGAGAAAGAATACAACCTCTGGTTTTTCAAATAAAAGCATCTCCCCCACCAACACTGAGATGGTTGAAACCCCTGGAGTGCGGGAAGAAATCTTTCCGTTCACATATCCATATTCATCGGATGTTCCTCCTGCGATAACTGCATCTTCGTTCCGTGTTGAGAACACTTTCACGTTTTCTCCGACCACTGGATTTCCAAAGGCATCTCTCAAGGTAACTGAAAATCGAGCCTCTACTTCTCCATCGGCTTCGATTGATTTATCACGAAATGCAATTTCTGATCGATACGCGGACACGGGTCCTGCAAACACATGGAAGTCTTGCGACACCGTATCGATGTCACGAAATACATTGAGTGAATAATCACCCGCTGTGTGAAAATGCAAGTTGTGGAGTGTTGATCGTAGGATTCCAAACTCATCGGCTTGCGCTGTCATTATGACAGAATTTTGCTGTGGACGAACGACCTGCAGGTCGACTTGTTCATTTGAGAAAAGCCCTGAAATACGCACATCAATATCCTCTCCTGCAATGCTATTGGGTACCGTCACCTGTGGAGTCGCTGCAAAAGTAACCCCTCCTAAGAGAAGTAATGCCGAAAGAACGCCGAAGATTTTTGTTTTGAGATGCATTTTTTCATTCCATATGGTACCACAAATGCAGATTTTCAAAAAATTTTCACCAAGAAAAAAAGGCTCAGAGATCTGAGCCTTTTGTTTTCACTAACCTTTCAGTTCTTAGGATGTTTTCTTGGATGAGTGAGAACCTATCAAAGATGTTAGTGGAACCGCCAAAAGTGCAAGTCCACTAATTCCAAGACAGAATGCCATCGTTCCACTATTGGCAACTGTTCCTATTCCTGCAGGAACAACTCCAAAGTAAACTAATCCCGAGTAAAGTGCTCCAATCAGAAGCAAAATACTAAAAATTACTATTCCTCTCATTGTATTGATTTTTAAAGAACGATCGGGCTCGTGGGCTTTTATAGAAAAACTCACGAACCTTCACGTTGTGAATTTATAAATATAAAAGTTAAATCATTCTTATCCCTGAATAGCTTTTTTGTCAACAAGTCTTCCTCTTACTCTGCCAAGGCATTCACTTTGAAGTCCTCTTGCATTGAAGCAAAGACTCTTTGCAGGTTCAGGGCTTTGTCCTGAACCTCTCGTTTAAAAACACATATTATTTGAAGTAAAATATAAACATGAGGAGCAAGACACAGCCTTGCTCCTGCGTAAGATTTATAAATATAAAAGTTAAGCCATCTTTATACCTGAATAGCTTTTTTGTCAACAAGTCTTCCTCTTACTCTACCAAGGCATTCACTTTGAAGTCCTCTTGCATTGAAGCAAAGACTTCTTTCGCAATTTCCTTTCCAATTTCATGAGGGACATCACCTCCTTTATGATCTTTCCAGTACCATTGAACCCCTTTCATCTCTGGGTATTTTTTCAAAACGGTTCTCACCTGGTCTTCGACAAAAGCACCTGCATTTTCTAATTCACTCTCTAAGATTTTCATCCGCTCTTCATCTGTTTCATCCTTCAAAAGAATTTCAGCTAACCCTGTTCCATCTCTCAGTTCAGTGAAGTACTTTCTCATTAATTCTGTCGATTCATTCACCACCTCTGTTCGTGTTTCTTTTGATAATTGCATTATGGCTACTATATCCACTTTCATAGACCTGTCAATTCTCCGCTCTTGAAGAGAGATATTAGTCGTTCTGTGAATCGTATTGCCCCATGGAGGCTTTGCTATTCATCTGCGCACGATGACTCAATGTGTTTTGGGCTTTGGCCGTATCCCCTTCTCCAAACATCTTGAGTGCAGATGCCTGCAATGCTCGTCCGTATGAAAACGTAAGTTTCCAAGGCGCATCTGTGCATGCCTTATTGATCGCATTCAAGTTTTCTGTTGATTGTTTTTCTGTTTGTCCACCAGAAAGAAATGCAATTCCTGGCACATCGGCAGGAACACATTTTTTCAATGTTTCCGCTGTCATCTTTGCAATTTCTGATGTTCCCGCTTGCGTCGGACAATCTTGCCCAGCAATAACCATTGAAGGTTTCAAAACAATTCCATCCAAAGCAACTCCATGATTCTTGAGTTCTTCAAAAACGATTGTCAGTGCTTGTTCTGTTACTTCTTGGCATCGTTCAATAGTATGATCTCCGTTAAGGAGAACCTCTGGTTCTACAATCGGAACCAGTCCTTCTTGCTGACACACCAACGCATATTGCGCCAATTCTTTCGCATTTGTTCGAATACAATTTTCAGTTGGCAAATCCGTCCCCTTTGTGGCGATAACCGCTCTCCATTTCGCAAACTTTGCTCCTTGTGCTGCATATCCTTTTAATCGATCTGCGAGTCCATCAAGACCATTTGTGTGCTTCTCTTCTTCAGATCCTTCGAAGCTCGTGAGTCCTTTGTCGACTTTGATTCCAGGAAGAATACCTCGACTCAAAAGAAGTTCTGGAAATGTTTTTCCATCATCTGTTTTTTGACCCAATGTTTCCTCAAAAAGAATTACGCCTCCAATATAATTTTCAATTCCTTCCGCTGAAAAAAGCATTCCTCTATATAACCGTCTGTTTTCTTCTGTCTTTTCAATTCCAACAGAATCAAATCGTTTATCACAGGTTCCAGTGCTTTCATCTGCAGCAAGGATTCCTTTTCCTGTTTGAACCATTTTTTGAGCGATTTCTTGAAGTGTCATCTTTTTTGAGGGGTAAAAAATAAAAGAATATCGTCACAATTTTAATACGAGAAGATAAAAAGACAAATTTGATTTATCGAACAAAGTTAAAAGCCCTTCAATACAGAAGGGCTTCTAAATCAACAAAATTTCTGAGAATGATTTTTAGTTACTCCAAGTTCCCATGTTCCATAACAGGGAAAATCTTAAGGTGTTGGCCAAAGGATGATCTTTTTCAAACGGTAAAAGATATGAAAGGTCCATTCCAAAATCATTGAATCGAACTCCGACTCCTGTCGTAAAAAATTTACGATTCCCTTTTCGAGCACTTTCGTGAAAGTACCCGACACGAATCGTAAACTGATCATGGTACCAATACTCCGTACCAAATCCGAGAGTGAACTCTGATAACTCCTCTCCGAACCCTCCTGGCGCGTCCCAAAAAGATTGGAAAATCCCTGGTACTACTGAAACATTGGGATTTTTTCCACGAATAATATTACCTTCCTGGTCATATTCTGGTGGGGTTGGAATGAGTAATTTGTTCACATCAATCAGAAAAGAAATTCTGTTGTAATGATCCAACTCTAATGTAAGTGATGGACCGAACCGCAGATTCGTTGGCAAAAATTCATCATTATTATCGCCATAAGAAATCTTCGCTCCAATGTTGGAAACATTAACACCAAGGGCAAACGTGCCATCGAGTTTAGAAAAATAAATTTTCTTTTTCCAATAAAGAGCAATATCTGCTGCAATAGAATTACCGGCTTTCGATTGAACCCCTCCCAAGAATTGTCCTTGAGAAAGATCAGAACGAATATATCGCCAAGCAATCGCCATCGACAAATTGTCTGATAATTTTCGTGCGTATGCAACATCAATGGCAAACTCATTGGGATTATATGTTCCCAAAGATGCTCCATTGTCATCAGTAAAAGGAACATTCCCAATTTTAAGATATCTCAATGATGTGGCAAATGTTTGACCATTGCCGAAGTGGCGAAAATAATGGGCAGATGCAAAATAAATGTCTGTCGCAGTATTTTTCAACCATGGTGTATAAGAAATTCCAATTCCTGTTTCTCCGGGGGCAAAAGCATATTTTGCCGGATTATAGTACATACTATAAACATCCGGTTCCGAGGAAACTCCCGCATCGCCCATAGCACTTCCTCGCGCATCAGGCGCAATAAGAAGAAATGGAACGCCGAAGCGCAACATGTTATTCTCATTTTGTCCCAATGTGTTCTGTGAACGCAAAGGAGACAACATCACCAATGTTAAAATCAAAACAATGGTGGCTTTTAGTACTCTCATTTTTCGTTTCATATTCTTTACATTTAATTTATTTTCGATTACTTTTTTATAATATTTTTCAGTAGTGAGATCCCCCTAAGTACCTCAAACAAGAGATGCCCAAAGGCATCTCACCACTGTCATTCTCCGAAATTTCAAAGATCTTGTCTCCGTTGCTCATATGGCAAGAGAGAACCCTTTACTTATATAACGTATTCATAGAAAAGTCAAGCACCTGAGCTAGAAATCCCTTGGCATTGTTGATTCCACCACTGTCATTTCTCCTTTTTTGTCTGGATCTGGAAATTCGAGCTTTCCGGCATGGAGTAAAACTCTCTCTGACGGTTTTCCCTTATACTTCGTGTCGCCTACGATTGAGAATCCAATGGCGGATAAGTGAACTCGAATCTGATGGGTTCGTCCTGTGGGAATGTTTACTTTGAGGAGCGATGTGTCTCCTCTCTTTTCAATGACTTCAAAGAAAGTAGTCGCTGATTTTGATTTCTCCGATGAGGAAACTGCCATTTTCTTTCGATCTCTTGTATCGCGCAAAATCCCTCCTTCTATTTTTCCTTTTTGTGGAGGCGTCCCCGTAACAACCGCGAAATAGGTCTTTATCACCTCTGTCCAATGCTCTTGAAGGTATTTGTGGGTAGCGTTCGTTTTGGCAACAAGAAGCGCTCCTGAGGTCACCTTGTCCAACCGATGGACGATTCCAGGTCGGGGAACTTCTTCGTCCATGGACGAGAGTTTTTTTCCAAATTGGTGCACCAATGCATTTACGATTGTGTGTCCTGATCGGTCACTTGGCGATGGGTGAATGGAAATTCCTTCTGGCTTCTCAATCACCATCCAACTTTTTGATTCCGCAAGAACTTTCAATGGAAAATCCCATGGTTCGATATCTGTTGTAGAGATGAGTGTTTCTTCTTCACATTCCACGCTCCATTGCTGATCGATCTGCGCTTTTGCATTGTTTTTTTTCTTCTGCCCGTCACAAAAAAACATTCCCTGTTTCTGCCATCTCGTCCGAGAAATATCGGGAAATTTCTGCGCACAGAGCACGTCTATTCGTGTTCCTGATTCTTTTTGAGTAACGGTAAATGTAGATTGTGTCATGAGGTTTGGAAATACTTCTTCCACGTCGCGATGGCGAAGAGTCCTGCCGACAGAGTATTGGTGACAAACGTTCCGAGCGCAAGCCCTAAGATCGCTTTTTCTGGTGGGAAAACTTGTAACGCCAAGATGGCAGCCGTTGCGGTTCCTATGGAAAGCGAGACAACCCAAATTTTCATCGGTGTTCGCACATCATCGTTCGCAAAAAATACACGTGCCAATACCGGAATCGTACAGGCCAACGGCAAGGACGCGATAATCCACGCGAATACCAAGGCTGTATTGTGAAGCATCTCTCCCGAAAGATTAAAGAGGATGCGTAAAATATCAGAAGCAAAAAACACTCCAATCAATGCTGTTGGAATTGTCGCGATAAATATCCACTTCAGTGTATCGGTAAGGATTTTCCTCTGCGCGGGAAAGTTGTTTTTTTGTTTTGAAAATTTTGGAAAGGCGGCATTTGCCAGTGGTAGTCCAACAATAGACAATAACACGTGTCCCCAGTTGGCACCGATCGAGAAGGCTCCTACCGTTCCCATCATCAAGAAACTCGCAATCCATACATCGGCCGATTGGCTGATTTGGAAGGCGGCACTTGTTGCGAGACGAGCGGAAAAATCCCCACTGAATCGCTCCCAACTTTTAACTGGTTTTTTCCAGTAGAATCCAATTCTGTTTCCAATGAAAAAGAAGGCGATAGCGTTCGTAAGTAGATGAAGCAATGCCCCCGCGATAGCGGCAAATCCAACGGACACGAGTCCGTAGGTTTCCGCAAAGAAATAAATCCCTACCGCAATCGCTCCTGTATAGAGAATCGGTGCCATAGCAACCGATAAGAATCGTTCCTTCAGTTGCATCGATGCGGAAAACACAGCAGAGACCGCGAGTAAGAACACTGATCCGAAAAGGAGCTGTGCAAGCTCTGCAATTTCTGATCGTGCCACAATATCAAATCCTGAGACGAAGATGCTTACAAAGAATTCTGGGAATATTGCTCCCAGTCCACAGAGAAGCCCAAAGAGCAGAATGACTCCCCAGAGAAAACTGGAGAAAAACTGCATACGTTCTTTGCCTTTCAAGCCTGCTGCACGCGGGAGAAACAATGTCGCAACCGTTCCCCCGACAAGCAAAAAGAAAAAGAAATCTGGGATGCGGAACGCCGCAAATACGAAATCTATTTTTTCACTACCTCCAAAGAAATCGACCAGAAATCGATCACGCAAAAACCCAAGAAACTTCGACGCTAACGCCGATCCCATAAGCAATGCTCCGCCCGAGGTAAGTATTCGTTTCACGTGCTTCAGTGTGCTAAAAATTCACCTTTTTGCAAGAGGAAGTTCCCCTCTCTCTGTTGTCATCCCGGAATCCCAGAGGGATATCCGGGATCTAACCATAAAAAACAAACTATACTAAAACCTTGAAAATACTTATTTACATTTGCAGGAGCAAGGCTATGTCTTGCTCCTTGTGTTTCATTTTCAGTATAAACAGGATTTGATTTTAAACATGAGGTTCAGGACACAGCCCTGAACCTGCTTTAAAGAACAGTCCTACCGATATCCATGTTTGATAAAAGAAGGGATTCCTCCGTTTCAGTCGGAATGACAAGACGAGTCGTCTTTTAATAACACATCACGTCATATCGAAGATAGTTCGAGTTACGACTCCGAGTAAGTTGATACTCTGGAAAGAGCGTATCATTGTTATGCAGTAGCTCACTTGGGAGATGCAAAATCCTCACTGGATTCTCCTCTTTTGTTAGCGTAATCATTTTGTTATATGTTTCTCGACTTTGCTTTGGAGCATATCCAAACACATGAATATCTGCTGACATATTTCCTACTTCTAATACCGAACGAATGATGACACGTACTCCGTTTCGGCACGTATTTTGTGGAATAGTATAATCTTCTGTTCCCTTTTGGTTTGTTTTTAAAGTAAATTCGTTCATCCCATTTGCAAACATATCTTTTTTTGGAACCACTACCTTCTGGACGCTTCGAACCGAAATGGATCTTGGTAGTTCGGCTTCGGTACTAAAGAAGTTCGCTGTGAGATAATCCTCCGCCTGATCAAATGGAACAACATACGTCACTCCTACAAAGAGGACGAGAACCGCAGCCAGTTTTAATGCATTTTTCATAGTACTGTTTTTCTCATAGTACTGTTCTCCTTTATTTTTTTCAAATTATTATCTTTTACAAAAACTCGTTTTCTTGATTTTTTACAATTTCCTTGGAAAATGTTTTTGAAAATATGGATACACTTAAAGAAGAATTTCGAAATATTAAAGACGCAAATAAATCTTGGCGTGAACGCCGAGTAAAGCGATACATCATTGCCGTAAAAAACATAATTCATGAAAAATATGGAGATTGTTGGGAAAGTGCTCCCTGGGTTGTTCAGTTTTTACCGCTCATCGTAAAACATTTCTGGCACCTCCATCTTCTCAATGCTGTAAATCCTGGACTGGATGGTTTTTCCGGGCTCACTGGTATTTCAAAGAAAAGTATTAATGATCGACTGAGTGAAGCGTTTCGTCCTGATAATTTGTTTTTTAAAAAAGTGCCAACCACCACGCAGGTTCTCAACGCCTTCGAAGAAAAATACAAAAGAACCCTCTCCTGTCCCATCATTTGCAAACCCGATATTGGAGAACGCGCGACTGGGGTGACTTTTATTTACTGCGATGAGCAACTCCAAACATATTTAAAAAATGCCCAACCAAATTTTATTTTGGAAGCTTTTTGCGATACGAAACGCGAGTTTGGATTATCGTGGATTCAAGATCCAGAGTCAGCGGAATACACCATTGTTTCGCTTGTGGAGAAGCAAATTCCTTTTGTTGTTGGTGATGAAAAACGGACACTCTTATCTCTTGTCGAGAACAAATGTGCATCTCTGGGCGTTGCTCCAGAAAAAATGGAAAAAATACTCTCTGGGTTTTCTCCTCAGGAACAAAAATCTATCCCCTATAAAAGAGAGGAAATCACAATTGTGCGAACCGCGAGTATCAGTTACGGAACAAAGTTTAAGAAAATAAGCATTCCAAAGGCGAGTCGGAAAAAACTCTCTGATCTCATTGATAAAATGATCGCCGAAAAAGACGGGGTCTTTGTGGGGAGATTTGATCTCCGTGCAAATAGCGTGGAGGATCTTCTCCAAGGAAAAGTAAAAATAATCGAACTCAATGGTATCGGCGGTATGCCATTGGAAATTTACGAACCGCACCTTTCTATTTCAAAGAAATACGAAATCTTGTTCGCTTATTTCGAAGATGTTCTCGCCTTTGCGAAGAAAAATATTGAGTACGGACGGGGTATGCCAGCCAATCGACTTGCTGTTCATAAACACGTGTACAAAATTCTTTTTAGCAAAGAAAAAACACAGGAACTTCCTGCCGATTTGAAGGAGGATTTGAAGCATATTCTGAAGCTCGTTTTGGGACGCGGAAGAATCTGATAGAAGGGGGTAATGTGTATTGACAAAGATGAATAAAGTCTATATAATAGACGAGATAAATAAAAATACTGACCGCATTGTCAAAGAAGGAGAGGGGGGGATAGAAAAGAAAAGGGGCTATGTATTTCTTTCTAATGGTAGTGGTGATTTATCGAACGGTCTCTTTTTTGAAGATCGGACGCCAAAAACGTTTGCTATGGCACAGTCCTTTCAAGAAGTGATGAAAAAAATAAATAGTATGCAGCACGAACAGAAAGATGCAGAAAATATAGCCGAGGCAGAAAAACGAATTGCAACACTATTATCGAATGCGAGGACGATTGAAATAGGAAGGGTGAATGATTCGAATCTCTCTACAGATTCTGAAGAGAGATTCTCCCATCTATTGGTTAATATTGAAACTGTTATTCGTATTTTGGAAGCAATTTCAAAAAAGTAGACTGAAGAAATGATATTTTTCTTAAAAAGAGTGCCCCCATCTCTGGAGCACTCTTTTTTGATTTGTATTAGGTGAAGATTATTTAAGCGCGTCTGCTTTTTCAGTAGCCACTACTTGTGGCAAGAGCGTTGTTCGTTTTTCGAGTACTTTCTCTGCAATCTCAATCATATCTGCATATTGAGGATGTGCTGCTTCAAGTTCTTCTTGAAATTCATCAAGAATGTCGAGTGTTTGTATGAGCGATTCAAGTGCGCCCTCTCCGTAGTATTTCTGACTGATAATTGAGAGTTTATTCACAAATGTTTCGTAATCCGCAAACATCTCTGTAAAGTCCTCTCTTGAAATCGATTGAAGTGCTTTTCGTGTCTTTCGTTTTGACCAGTCTCGTTTAAGATTTGGATCAATTATTTGAAAGGCCATGAAGATTCGTTGGAAATCTTCTAATTTCTCCACTTTGAGGTGAAGATCATTTGCTTTGTCTATTTCTTCTTGTGTGAGGAACTCTTTTACCAAATCTTCGTAGTTTACAACGTTGTTGTAAACCGTATTGATATCGGCAACGAAACCTCGGTAGTCCAAGTCTGTGAGACTATCAGCTGCCGGAAGTGTAGCCAGAAGTTCTTTTGTTGTTTCTTCCAAAACTTCCCTCGCTCCAATTGTTTCGTCTAAATCTCCGAAATCTTTTCCAAGATTTTGTTCTACTTTTTGTACTTGTTTTTTTGTAGCACCCGCATTAAATGCGGCATTTCTCGCACTTCGTACACTTTCTAATTCTTCAGATTCATCGGTATCAATAAGGCCTGTTAGTACTGTCTTATATTCTTCAAGAGCGTGAAGGACTGTTACTGATTTCTCGATATCAAGGAACAGAGAAATATTTTCGATATCACCTTCTCGATCCATCATTCGCACATTATTTACATATTCAAGTGCTTCTCGATATTTATCACCAAAAACTCCTTCAAGATCTTCAACCGTGAGTGATCCTCGATCTGCATTCACGAGAACTGGATCATTAATCATTTCCATTGCCGTCACAACGTTTCTCAAGATTTTTGTTTCCTCTTGGAAGTCTTCCACGATTGGTCCGTATTTTTTCTGAATATTTTCTAGTTCTTTTTCTAATTTTCCTGGATTACTAGAAAGGGTTTTTCTCGCTTCTTCTGTGGCAATCTCCATTGCATTTTGTGCATCATTTCCATCAATTTCTCGTTGATCTATTTCTCCATTCTTAGTTTCAATAGAACCATTAACACTTTCTGCAATTTGCATTCTCGCCCATCTTTGTTGTCCTTCACTTTTTTGTATTGCTGCCTTCATAGTTGAAAGATGCAATGTACAATATTCAAAGAGACCACTCTCTTCATCGAGTCCCTCCAAAGAAGTTTCTAGGAACCATTCAATGCCTGTAAAGTAACGTCCTTCTTCTGCAAGCAATTCATAAAGATGAGCTCTAGTTACATTTTCTTTTTTATACTCCTGTCCTATTTCCATTTTCAATTTAGCTGCTTTTGTATACATACCTCTTAATTGTTGGCTCACGTCTACTGAATCAGGATCCGGATCTGGTTCCATTCCTGGAGCAAAAGCATCGGCTCCATAAACAGTCTCAGCAAGTGCCTGATCAAATCCAATAGTGTTTTCTACATTAGTAGATGTCTTTTGAATTACATTATCATCCTCTCTTTTGAGGTGAGTTATTTCTGTTAGATCGCGAGGAACACTCACGTCTAAATGCTGACTTTGATCGATATCGAGTACCATTTTTTTGAAAATTAAGATTTTTCATGCCTCTTATAAACTATTTATAAAATATTGTCAAGTCTTTTTAAAAGAAAATAATATACAAAACAACCCTCGTTCTCACGAGGGCTCTTATATTTTTGTAAAGAAAGGGTTCTTAGTTAAGATCGTATTCCTTTTTCCATTCCCCAGAGAGTTCTTCTTGAGAAAAGAGATATTCTTTTCCGTCACATGTAACTGTTATTTTTGATGGATCAGTTTCGCTTTGAGAACCATGGACCTTCTTATTATAGAGTGTCGCATAAGGAATCTCCGTGTTGAAAGGTTCCGTATATCCCCATGCAATAGCACGCATCGCTTCTCGCATAATAACACCCTGGTCCTCTTCAGAAAGATCTGATGTTTCCTGTATTTTTTCAAAAAGTTCAGTTGCATAATCTATTCTTACCCTTGTTTCACGCATACCTTCTATTTGTGTTTCTTCTACTACCACTGGTGTTTCTGTTACTGGAACTTCTTCTACTGGTACCTCTTCTACTAGAACTTCTTCTACTGGCACTTCTTCTACTGGAACTTCTTCTACTGGTACCTCTTCTACTGGAACTTCTTCTACTGGTACTTCTTCTACTGGCACCTCTTCTACTGGAACTTCTTCTACTGGTACTTCTTCTACTGGCACCTCTTCTACTGGAACTTCTTCTACTGGTACTTCTTCTACTGGCACCTCTTTTACTGGCACCTCTTCTACTGGAACTTCTTCTACTGGTACTTCTGATGTTATATCATTCCCTGTTATTTCTGGCCCAACAAGACCTTCTTTCTTAATTTCTTCCTTCCTTACTTCTTCTCTTTCCATTTCTTGTGTTGGTGTCACTTCCAATAAATCTTTATTGTTTTCTCTAAATTTATCAGCGGCCTTTGTATTTCCTTCTGCTTCTAGCTCCTCAAGCTTCCTCTTTGCTTGTATTTGTCTAAAAATCTGTCGATATTCTGATTCAGTTACATCGTTATTCATGATGTCATATGCCAATTCTTGAGAAATTCCAAATTCTTTGAGTTTTTCTTCGGTAAGAACAGGAATATTTCGACGATCAAGTCCATTTATTTTTCTAAAAAGGAGTTTTGATCCTCCTAACGTGTTATTAGTTACGATAGCATTAATACCTTCTTCAACTTTCACAAATAAAGGATTATCTTCTCTATTTTCGTACTCACTTGGTCGTTGTTCTAAGAGTTTCCAATGAATATCTTTTATTGATCCTGCGCCTGGTACTCCATTTTCCCTTGCGTCAAGTATAGAATTCACAACTTCTTCGACTAGTTGTCGTTCTTGTCTCTTTCTTTCTTTTTGATCCATACCTTCTGGTGTTTCTTCAGGTTTATCCTCTGGTTTGTCTTCTGGTTTATCCTCAGGTTTATCCTCTGGTTTGTCTTCTGGTTTGTCTTCTGGCTTATCCTCAGGTTTGTCCTTATCACATTTAATATTATTTGTTATCTTTTCTCTCAAAGCATCAAGTTGATCCTTTGTTGTTTTTGTATCCATAATCACTTCGATAATGCTTTTTCCTTTCTCATCTTTTCCAAGACGAACTTTCCATCCTGGTTTAAGCGCGTTTGCTTCTACCAAGAACATCTTATCTCCTTGTTTTTCCATTTTGTCATTGAAATACTGAACCTTTGTTCCCCATCCGATATCTTCTGCTTTTCCTGCTTTTTCCATTCCAAAGGCAATTTGTCCGAGTGTGTTTCCTGCTTGCGCAATAACCATGTCAAAATCTCCTCCTTTTTTAATCTCTTCTGCCAAGGTATTCAAGAGTTTGTTTTGACTCACTGTGTCCCATGGAGTGTTCACTTCTTTCTTACATTTGCTATCACGAATAGTTCCCGTTCCGTCTTCAATCGTTACTTTGTCACTTTTTCGTACTTCCTTTTTTCCATTGACTGTGTGTTCAATCTCACCAGGATTGTAATCTTTTTTTTCTTGATAAAGGAATTTCCCCCATGAATCGCCGGAACCGAACATATTTAGATTTTTCATGTTTTTTAATGAAAATTTCAGGATATCTTACCATATCTAGAGAAGAAAATCAAGAGCTGTTTCCGTCTTGTCATCCTGATATCGCAAGATCACGAAGTAATTCATTTCAGGATCAAAACAAAAGGTTCTTAATAGGAATTATAACTGGGAAAACTGTTGAATAATATCAATGCCCCGCTAGCGCTTTCCTATAGGAAATAACTTCTTCATCTGACCCCGGAACAAGCCCAGGGTGACAAAAAAAGCCCTGCATTGCAGGGCTCCTACTGTAAACTCTAAACTCTTCTAGATTTTAATCCGATAGTTTGCTTCTCCTTGCAATGTTCGAAACGGTCGCGTTTCCCATTTATTTACCCGGTTCGCTTTTTGTATCTTGTAGGCTCTCCATCGTTCAAGATCGCTCTTGTATCGCGGAACACTTACAGGGCTATTTAATACCGGAACCCTGTTCACAGAGCTATCTGGCATAACGAATGTATTCCTTGATTGAATTGCATTTCGAAGTTGGGCTGCTCTGTTTTGGAAGCTTTGTTCCCATGCTTCTTGAGAAGATTGAACGAATGCTTCGTATGGAGGGTTGAGTGACATTTCAATTCGGATTGTTCGTCCTCCTGTTCCGTCTCCATTATTAATCTCAAGTGTTTCCCCTCTGTTGAAGAATCGATCGTTTGCCCATGGAGTTTTATCATCCGTTACGTACATCTCGTACGCTGGACTTGATGCACTCTCAACTCGAACGGGCCTGATTCGTGAGACCCCTTTTGCAACGGTGTATTGCAGTGCGACTCTTCGAACTCCTAGACTTGTTGGTCGTGGTTGTGAAGCTTTTCGAATAGACAGTCGTGGCAATTGAATTGGCAATGGTTGGGAATTGAGACCGTAATTTCGATTCACGCTTACGTGATCTCGAGCCCATACACCTCCTTTTCTCCATTGTGGGCGAATCCAATCTTGTCCGCCAGGGATTTTCATTGCTTCTTCTTTTGGATCAAAGGCAATGGCTTTTTCGATACCCATAATCGCATTATGCGCCCATCGGTTTCTGAAGTACGTTTGTGGATGTGTTTCTATTGGTTTTTCCACTTCTCGTCGAATATTTCCTGATCTTTGACTTCGTTCCCCTCTGTACACAAACTTGTGTGTTCGTTGAATTCGAGAGTTGAGGTAATCAAGAGAAAGTTTTCCTGGTAGATATCCCGCAAACACTCGAAAACCATTCCGATTGATGTAGGTCGTTACTCGTCCAAGGTATCCTTGGTTTATTCGTTCAATGTCGGCGATACTTCTACTCATGTCCCAGAACTTTCCAGAACGAGCGTAGTCGTCTCGTCGTTGTCCAGAGAATCGATTCCCTGCTTTTCCAGAACCACCTCCTGAGCTCATGCTGTACACCACTGGTGGGGTTGGTGGGTTTGGATCTTCATCGACAATAAATGATCCCAATGAAAGAATGTTACTTCCTTCGTTGTTTGCATTTACTACTCGAACCGTACAGTCGCTATATGATTGTCCATTTACGAGAGAGTAGATAACAGTGTTGTTACCAACGATGGCATTCGCCACGTCTCCGTTTCCACATGATCCCTCGTAGGTAATCATTCCCGCTTGTGTTGAGCTGAATGTGTAACTTGGTGTTGTTGTCGTAGATGGTGTTGAGATTGGTGTTACTTCTGCAATCACAGGAGGATTCGCTCCTGTATTGATAAGAAATGTCCCAAGCGAAAGAATGTTACTTCCCTCATTGTTCGCATTTACGAGTCGGATTGTACAGTTTGTATAATTTTGTCCGTCGGTAAGGGAATACGTTACCGTATTATTTCCTACTACTCCTACCGTTGGCGTTCCCTCTCCACATGTTCCACCATACGTAATCGTTCCTGC
>Ga0307929_1001364_pt1 | contig 18726 bp, 19 predicted proteins | sample AceLakmetage1330_FD_203160 | JGI IMG/M metagenome (GOLD analysis project Ga0307929, IMG submission 203160) | Saline water microbial communities from Ace Lake, Antarctica - #1330 | ecosystem: Environmental > Aquatic > Non-marine Saline and Alkaline > Saline | place: Antarctica: Ace Lake...
GAAGCCTGTGAAGGTGAAGGGGTAAATAAGATTGCCATGCATTTTCTGCCAGATATTTATGTTGTGTGCGAGACATGTCATGGAAAACGTTACAATCGGGAAACACTAGAAATCAAGTATCGTGGGAAGAGTATCCACGATGTTCTTTCAATGACTGTTGAAGAGGCATTGCATTTCTTCAAGAATATTCCACCGGTACAAAACAGGCTGCAAACATTATATGATGTTGGGCTGACCTATATCACTCTTGGCCAGTCATCTGTCACTTTATCGGGCGGTGAGGCCCAAAGGGTCAAGCTTGCCAAGGAATTATCAGGCAGGGCAAGCGGTAAGACACTCTACATTCTTGATGAACCAACAACTGGCTTGCATCCCGCAGATATTAAGCATTTATTGCGTGTTTTAGGGCGGCTGGTTGATAACGGAAATAGTGTTGTTGTTATCGAACATAACTTAGATGTAATCAAAACCGCCGACTGGGTAATAGATGTGGGGCCCGAGGGTGGAGAGCATGGAGGCAGTATTGTTGCAACGGGAACTCCTGAGAATTTAGCCTTGGCGGAAGAGTCATTTACAGGGCACTATCTAGCTAAGGTCCTTGCGGAGTAACCATTTTTACTGTTTAATAAGAAAGTTTGTTTTGAGGTGCCCATGGTAATGGGCGACCATTAACTGAGCATTTAAAAATTTATTAATTGAGGTAGCAAACAGATGGCAGAAGAACAGGGTAAGAACGTTGGTGCAGAGGATGAAAGTCCAGTTTTTCGTATGCAGAAGATGTATATAAAAGATTTTTCATTCGAGAATCCAAATGCTCCGAGTGTTTTCCAGGCACCGAATCAGGAACCAAAAGTGGAAGTAAATCTAAAGCTGACTAATAAAAAGCTCGATGATGATCACTATGAAGTTTCACTGCAGATTACTGCTAAAATTGTTGATAGTGGTAATGATGATAAAATCATGTTTATTATGGAAATCGAACATGCAGCCGCATTTCTGATGAAGAATATTCCTGAGGAACATATGGAGATGGTACTTGGAGTGGATTGTCCGACACTTCTTTTCCCATTTACCAGGCAGATTGTAAGTCAGATTTCAGTTGATGGTGGCTTTATTCCTTTTCTTATGGAGCCCATTAACTTTATGGCTTTGTTTCAGAATTCAAAGCAGGAGAATGCTGCAGCACAGAATTAGAGTTTGGTGGGACAGGTCTTGTGGTCAGTCGATACAATTTCTGTCAGTGTGCAGGCATAAAAAAAAGGCTCTAAAAGCGATTCGCTTTTAGAGCCTTTTTTTATACTATGGTGTGTAAGTAAAGAGTTGTTACAGACCTGTTTCTACAAAATTATCGATAAGGGTATTCACACCTTTATGAATCGCTTTGTCAAACAGCATGTCGTATTGACGATCTGCATAGACGGATTCCGGTGAAACCTTAACATCAACTCTATTAGTCCATACAAGGTTGCCTGTGGCTGCTTCCTGAACCCATATACGCATTTGCACTACAGCCTGATCAACCTGTCCACCATTTTTTGCGATATGGCCAAGGCCTGCACCAACAGCACCCCAAACGACAGCCCCACCGATATTGTTATTAAATCCAAGTGTATCACTATTGTATCCGACAACAGCTCCAAGGGTTCCAGGCCCGAGCATATGTCCAATATCATCATAGGTGTCGGAACGAGCGAAACCGTTTAATGTCTGATTACTTAAGCCGAGAGTAAAGGGCAGAATACCTTTTTTCCAGGGTACCCAAGTGGTTTCTTCTCTGGTTTTAAATTCAAGGAGTCGACCGCGAACAATATAATCAGCATTAAATGTACGACCTAGCTTTGCAACGGCCTTCTGATTGAGTGCATGTGTTCCAGGACTTGCAGAAACTGTTTGACCAGAGTGCGTTTTCTGATCTTGAATATAATATTTCAACTGATTTTTCATCACTTCAGACCATTCATTGTTCAGCTCATCAGAAAGACTTGAAGTGCTGTGTTCATCGTAGGGGATGACACTGACAATTTCTTCTTTAACCAGGTATCCAAAAACATCTTCCTGGATAGCAAGGTTGAAACCGTTAGCTACTAATCTGTCGGTGATAGCTTCTGAAACAGATAGGTTCCTTCTGTAGGCACCAGCGATGGCGTCTGCATTGGTATAGTCAGCAAAAGGGAGGATAACGACAGACATTCCTTTTCCTGGGGCATTTGGATTTGGAGGGGCTGAAACATAAAGAGTTTCCTCAACAGTATCGCCGCAACCCATAATGAGTACTGCTGATAGCAGATAGAAGATGTATTTGAACTTCTGCATAATTTTCTCCCTGAAAATTCTTATTAGATCGTGGTATTAAAGTTTGACGAAGGTATTATATAATTCTTGGTTTGAGTAGAATAATAAGTTCTCGTTTTCTACTTGTTTTCTCTTCATAACCAAAGAAGTATTTAAAAAATGGGATGCCGCTGGTTCCTGGTATGAAGGTTCCATCACTGTCTTCAACATTTGAGATTAACCCACCAATTACAAGCATTTCACCATCTTTTACTCGTACTGTAGTGCTCATCTCTCTAACATTGATAATTGGTAGTCCAACCTGGCCCAAACCGACGTCTCTGTATTCAATAGGCTCTTCAAGCTCAGATGTAACTGGTACAAGGTTTAAGATGATCTCTTTATCATCGAGTATATTCGCTGTTAAGGCAAGACCAACACCGGAAAGAACTCGTTCAGTGTTGACCGTATAAGATACCGTACCAGTATCATTGTTTACATCGGATTCAATACTGTCGATATAGGTAACGTTACGGCCGACTGTAATAAGTGCTGGTTGACCATTAAGGACACTGAGTTTGGGATTGGAAAGTATTGTTGTTTGGCCCTGTTCCTTCACGGCATTGAGGAAGGTGTCCATGGTAAATGCAGCAAGCGATATAGCTGCTGCGCCGCCTTCTGTAATAACTGTGGCAATGGTTGTGGAGGCCCCAAGTGCTGAAGCTGCCGTAGAACCTGCAACATCTACAATCGTATTTGAAAAACCATTGGCACCAGTATCAGCAGTTAGTGCATCATCAAGGAGGTTGTCATAGGTTTGGCTTCTGGAGTTTGAGCTGTTTCTTGTATCCGTGACGTTTCGTGACCATGTATCAGAAAATGACTCATTTTCACTTGATGTATTGGTACGGCTTCTCGAGGAACCGGCGCTGCCACCAACGGTGAGGTTTTTTAATAACATATTCCAGTTAAGACCTATAGAAGAGCTGTCATTGAGGTGAACTTCAATAACTTTGGCTTCTATGGCAACCTGCTTATATAATTCTCTTTTAAGATTTTCAAAATAAATTTCAAGCTTGTCGAGAAGAGGTCTGGGAGCATGAACCGTGATCAGGCCGACTGGTTTATCAATGGTATATTTATTGCCATCGGCAGAGACCATTCTTGTTGCGCTTAGGTTTGCAACGGCTTGATCCTGGGAACCGGTACCAGAGGCACTGACGGCCATACCAGAATTATTCATTACAGCAGTCGTTCCCGATGTGGTTCCAGCCTTTGTTGTCCACACATCAAGGATTGCTTTCATATTCAGCTCAATATTGAGCCAGATATCAAATTCATTCCCTCTGGAATCCAGACGAATTGTTCCTTCGATATTACTGGCGGCATCATTACTTCCAAGTACATTACCACCGGTTGCGGTTTCGTAGAGTTGTTTGGTAAAGGGCATGGCAATATGAAATTGTCGGGTTTCTTTGTAGTGAACTACAATTGTTGACCCTTCCATTTCGTGATAAAAATCAACCTGTCGCAGGAGATTTTCAATGGCATCATAAAAATCATCATTTGCACTGATATCAACATCAACAAGAACATTCTGGTCAACATCACTTGCCCAGGAAACGCTCATCTTTTTTAATGCTGCCAGTCGTTTCAGTATATCCCATAGAGGTTGAGGCCCCTGGGTTGAACGAATTGAAGCACCTACTTTGAGCGATACATCATCGACAATTTCTTCAATATTTTCGTCGGTTGAGGTGTCAACCATGTATGTTGGCTGCTGGTATTGTACGGGGAGCTGCGTTTGTTCCTCTATCATTTCTACAGGTGCAGGAGGAGCATCCGGAAGCTCTGAATCGTTTTCTCCCTTGTCAGGAACACAGGAGGTGATAAAGAAAGACAGGAGAAGAAGGTAGCTCAACTGCACTATTGGTGTTTGAAGCTTCATGGAAAACCCCTTGGGCATTATAGAAGATATTTTTAGGCTCATCTCTACTTGGTTCTTTTGAAATTTATTGAACAATCTGATTGTCCTTTATCGTTAATCGACCGCGGATATATTTTTTTAGACCTGGAACCAACTGGTACCCAGAATACAGTAATGCTTTGTATTGATCTGTTGCTTTTTGAGTAAGTCCCATCGTGTCATAAAGCCTGGCCTTTGCAATCATAGTGTCGATGGTATCGCTGTAGGTATCAGAGTATTTGTTTAGCAGTTTTAAGGCCGCTTCAGGTTGTCCTTTCTTTTCACTGAAAGCTGCATAACTCATAAGGGCCTCCTTCATTGGAGGGGTTCCGTTAATACTCTGTGAAAAGAACTCCATAGCTTCTGGAATTTGATCCATATTTGCTGAAGCAATAGCACCATATAGGGCTGCCTGATAATCATTTTTGTTGACCTTGAGTGTTTCTTTGGCAAAATAAACAGCTTTTGCGTTCATTCTGAGATCGACAAGATAGAGAGCAGCAAGTTTGTTTGAGATTTTGGCATTTTTTGGCCACAACTTGAAAGCCCTTTCGTACACTTCAACGGCATCTTCTATATCATCATTTTGTTCTTCTGCTCGAGCCCTGCGGAGTAATTCTTTAGCCTGCATGACTTCTGCTGATTGGTTTACTGACCGTTGGATAATGAGAGCTTCCTGCTGTATAACTTCAACATCTGCTTCAAAGGAAAGGTTTTCCGATGCCCTTTCAGGCCATGCAAATTCTTTTTTTGCAGGATAAATGACAACAGTGTTATGACGCTCCACTTTCTTCAGATTTTTTAAATTCAGGATGATGTCGAGAGCGAAATCCCAAGGGACATCACTCAAAGCAAGAGTCAGAGACCCACTTACTGATTCATCAACTATTAAGTTGATACCACTGATCTGACGGAAGAGTCTAAAGACATTGTGGAGATCAATTTTATAGAAATCAACACTGATACGAGTAGCCTTGTAACCTGAGAATTCGAAAGAATCCTGCATAGCCTCTGCGGCAGTAACAGTCTCTTCAGGTTGAGATATCTCACTTAATGCGGCTTCCGATGAATCGATAAGGGCATCAAGAGTTGGATCAGAAGCAACGGCTTCAGTCTTTTCTTCTTTAAGTACTTTTTCAGCTGTCTTTTCGACTGCTTTTTGGGTTGGTTCATTAATGGTCACCAGTAAGCCCTGTGGCACTGTTTTAACAGCAGAGGAAAAGAGTTTATCCGATGCTGCATCAAATACAATTCGCACTCCGGTACCGCGTGTTGCGACACGAATCTTATCAAGACTTGTTCCTATACTTTTTTCTCTTACCAGCTCAGACCCATTGATGTTATTGATATCAATATACATGGAATCTGCAAGGCCATTACGTCCGGTAGCAGTGTCCTGTCGGAAATCTTCAATCGGGGTATCCGCCTGAAAGAGGATTTCTGTTTGTGTATCATTTTTTCGGACAACGATATCATGTAACACAGGTATTGTTACCGAGGTTGCCTCTTTATCTGTCTGAGGTGGGGCTTTACTGACAGAATCCTGAGGAAAAAGGCGAATGGAGAGATCGTTTTCAATCCGGTCAACTTTGTAGGTATGGCTTTCTGCAAGTGTGATTTCAAAACGTGTAATTGATGGGCTTTTGTCCTTCAGGGTGTCAACCTTGATGGTTGCAAAAGTATTTTCAGGGATTATTGCAGCGAGGTCAATAGATTCATTGAGCTGCACTTCAGCAATATCCAAAACCAGGCGTGCCGGAGAGAAAAGTTCATACATCGTGTATGCAGGCGCGCTATCACCTTTTAAGACTATAAGCAGGCTGTCATCCTGCAAATTCGATTCAATTGCTTGGATGGCGTAAGCACCGGTTTTTCCAGGGCTGTCCGCTGCCTGGACATTACCCGTCAGAAGAAGGAAAACCGAACAGAAAATAGCCAAATAGTATCTGGAGAGCTTAGTATACATTTTTTATTCTTCTCCCTCTTTCTTGAGGAGCATTACGATCTTGCTTGTTAATTTTTTGCCGGCTCTGGTAAAGGCGGTCTCTTCAATTGTAACTTCATTGCTTTGGATGGAAGTGATAATTCCACGTTTTCCAATTTTCATACCCGCGTGGAGAATATATCCTTTTCCCGTGGTGTCTTCAGCCATTGCAAAATCATTACCCTCAGCCATAACGATGGCTACAAGGTTCAATTGTCCTGGTTCAAAAAGCTGCATACCGGATAATTGCTCATTTATTGGAATTATTTCATTAATATTTGCTGATGATGCTTTTTCTGAAATAAATGGTTGAAAGGGATCAGGGCGATTCTCAATCTGATATTCGAAAAGTGTTTCCAGGGATTCCTTGGGCAGAGTCAAGGCCTCCGAAGGTGAACCTTTTTCTACGGGAGCAGCCGGGAGTGCAAGTGCCGGTTGGACACTGCAAGCCACACCTAAAAGTAGAAGAGGTAATAATCTGGGCCAAAGGCGCCTTGTTTTAATGGTGAATGTTTTCATAAGTGAGCAATTTATTATCTACGTTTTTTTCTCTTTTTCTTTTTATCTTCCGGTTTGCTAACTTTTTTGTTTGTGAATTGATAGGTAACAAGGCGGCAACTGGAGTTAAGTAGCGTCTCAGAGCCTTCTTTTTTAGGCCCTCCCATATTGATATTTGCTACTGTTACTATGCGATCCAGATTACTTATCTGGTTGAGGAAAATTCCCATATTGTGGTAAGGGCCGCGAACTTTAATATCAACCGGAATTTCAGAATAGAAATCCTTAGGAATATCTGCACTTGGTTTAAAGGTGAGAAAATCCAATCCGGATCCGCGTCCTAATGCTGAAATATTGGTTAAGAGACTTGGAATTTCCTTTTCCTTTGGAAGTAACGTTGCAGCCTCTTCAAAAAGTTCCTCTGTTGCATCAAGTTCCGCCTGTAATGTTGCGCGGTTGGCCGCTTTTGCCTTTGCCCTTTGGAGTTCCTGAGTTATTTTCACTTTTTGTTGAGTCAACTTAGCACTCTTTTCGTACTGTGGCTGGAGCCAGAGAAAATAAAAGAGAACCACGGGGAGCAAAAAGAGAAAAACCGCCAGGGCAATTTTCAGCTTCTTATTAAGTGGGATGTATTTCTCATCTATGAAGGTCGCAAATGCGTTTGTCTTTTTCATATACCGCGGTGTTTACTATGAGTTCTAGTTTGCTTTTTTCTCTGTTTTTTCTTTGGGACTTTGGATGGAGCAAGCCAGTGAAAAACTTTTCAAATCTCGTCCTGACACCTTGGCTAAGGTAGCATTTGAGAGATTAACCCCACTAATATAGGGGGATTGTTTCAGAGCATCCATAAACTGTGCAATCGTTCTGTTATCCAAGGCAACCCCTGTTAATGACAGGCTTGCTCCCTGTTGCTTAAGTGATTTAAGCCACATTCGTTTGGAGTCTACTTTTTTGGCCACCTCATCCAGGATATGGACAGTTACAGCCGAGTCTCTTTTGAGTTTTTTGATGATTTTGATCTTATTTTCAAGATCATTTTTTGCCTTTTCCAGCCGTTTCATTTCGGCAAGAATAGGAGCATATCTCTTCTTTTCCTTTTTGAGTTGTACAATGGAAGACTCAATATTGTTTATTTTGGTAATTTGCAGGAAGGCAACGGCCCCCAAAATAAGAAAAAGAAAGGCAAATAGTGTGAAGAAACTGATTATCTGATTGCGTGCCTTTGCACGTTTTTTCAGCTGACGTATGGGAAGGAGATTGATTCTTAGCATAATTACAGCCTATATAACCGATGGACGGATGGCGATCCCAGTTGCAATTGCCATTTCCGGCCCAATATTTTTCAGATAATCCGGATCAATTTTCTTTGAATTGACACTCATATTGCCAAAGGGGTTAAACAGTTCCACTGGTATATCGGTTTCATTGGCAAGAAAATCAATAAGGCCTGCGACTTTCGATCCGCCGCCACTGAGAACCAGGCGGGCAAGCGGTGCATCTGCGTGATTTGCATGATAGAGATCAATTGCTTTTTTTATTTCAAGAACCCACTGGGTGCAGGTTGTTGAAAAGATATCGGCTATCTCATCTTGTTTGTCTTCCGCTGGAGTGTGACCGAGTTTTAAAGCTTCAGCTTCTTCAAATTCGAGATCAAATGTTGCTTGAATTTGTTCTGTTAATTGGCGACTGCCAACGACGATATCCCGGGCAACAACAGAGACGCCATTGGAAATAATATTGATGTTCATTTTGGAGGCACCAATATCAACCAGAGCAACGTTTTCATCCTTTGGATAGTTGTATTCGTACGTGTTTTCCAACGCAAATCCGTCAACATCGACGATCACCGGCTTAAGATTTAAATCTTCAAGCATTTCCAGGTAATCATCAACGATCTCTTTCTTTGCCGCCACCAGCATTACATCCGTTCGTTCAAGGTCTTCACCGCTGGTTTTAAGATCCTGAAAATCGAGGTAAACATCATCAATGTCAAATGGAATGTACTGTTCTGCTTCGGATTGAATATGTTCTTCCAACTCCTCTTCCGACATCACAGCAAGGTTAACCTTTTTTACAATCACTGAATAGCCGGATATGGAGAAACCGACTTTTTTCTTCTTTATTTTCAGATTTTTAAATAGTTCAGCAATTGTTTGGCCGACAATTTCGGGATCATTCAGGGTACCATCATCCACTGCACCATCAGGGAGTGTTGCGCTGCCCAGATTGACAACAGCATAGGCCTTGTCGGTTCGTTTAAGCTGGCAGACCTTGACTGCATGGGATCCGATATCAATACCGACAACAAGGTCTTCACTGGAGAAGAAAGGCAGGTTCATGAGTGTCTGTTTATTTGCATAAGAAAAATAATTATATCTGCAATCGTTTAATTTCATACGAGAACAGGCATTAGCGACTAAATTATATTAAGGACACATAAAAAAGTGTTTGTCAAGGAGAGGGGGCAGAAAAGCTGATATTTTCTTCTTGCTAAAACAGGTAGTTAAATAACGGAAACATGGCTTGTAGGGCCTCTTTGCACTATATATAGGCATTCTGCTTAGTCGTGGCTCACTATGTGGTGTAGTTTTCAGTAAAGGTGTTGTTGGTTGAACGTATTGATTTTGTTTTACATGTATTGTCAATTTATTGGGTGTCTTGAAATTGATCTTACTTTCGAGTACTTTTGTTTCATCATATGATTATCGGATTTTTTAATATTAGTTATTAACGGAGCATCCAGTGCTAAGTAGTCAAAAGCCGCAGAAATCAGTTGTTCGTGAGTATGTTGAGGCGATTCTTATCGCAATAATACTTGCCCTCTTTATACGAAGCTTTATTGTCCAGGCTTTTAAAATACCGTCGGGGTCCATGCTGCCAACACTTCAGATTGGGGACCATCTGCTGGTGAATAAATTTATCTATGGTGTAAAGATTCCCATGACAGGGACGATGCTTGTTCCCTGGAAAAGCCCTGAGCATGATGATATTGTTGTATTTAGGTTTCCAAAGGATCGTTCCATTGACTATATAAAGAGGGTTGTAGGTGTTGCCGGTGATACTGTTGAAGTTAAAAGCAAACAGCTCTTTATTAATGGTGCTCCTATTACTAATCCCCACGCTCACTATACAGAGAACAGTATTATGAAGGCAAGTGCCGGGCCACGAGATAATATGGGTCCTGTTAAAGTTCCTGAAGGGACAATATTTGTTATGGGAGATAATCGTGATAATAGTTATGACAGTCGGTTCTGGGGATTTGTTCCTGTAAAGGATGTTCTTGGCAAAGCTTTTATTTTATATTGGTCCTGGGATCTGAACGAGCCGCTTATGTCCATTGATCGTTTTACTTCCATCCGCTGGGGGCGGATTGGTGACATTGTCTATTGAGGGTAAGCATAAAAACGTGAAAACAACCTATCGATTTACGCATAAACATATTCTGGGAATAGAACAGTTATCCGTCGCTGATATTTTTCATATTCTTGATACTGCAATTTCTTTTAAAGAAATTTCAAATCGTCCTATCAAAAAAGTTCCCACCCTGAAGGGCAAGACGATTATTAATTTTTTCTTTGAGCCTTCTACCAGAACCCGTCTTTCATTTGAGATTGCCGCAAAACGTATGAGTGCTGATACGTTTAATATTGCCGCATCAACCAGTTCTGCCACCAAGGGAGAAACACTCATTGATACGGCTCTTAACCTTCAGGCAATGAACCCTGATATTATTATTATCAGACATGGTAGCTCAGGGGCACCCGGTCTTCTTGCCCGCCATGTCGCCGCATCAATTCTTAATGCAGGGGATGGCACCCATGAACATCCCAGTCAGGCACTGCTCGATATGATGACGGTGCGTGAACATAAGGGAAATATAGAAGGGTTGAAGGTTGCTATAATCGGAGATATCGCCCATAGCAGAGTGGCTCATTCTGATATCCTTGGGTTTTCAAAACTCGGTGCAGAGGTAAGAGTCGCCGGGCCTGAGACCTTTATGGTTCCAGGTCTTGATGCACTTGGAGCAAAAGTATGCGGTTCCGTTGCAGAGGCAGTAACAGATGCCGATGTGGTGATGGCTCTTCGTATTCAAAAGGAACGTCAGGATGATCCTTTGATCCCTTCGCTTCGTGAATATGCTCAATTTTATGGTATTAATCATAATTTACTGCAAAAATATGCTCATCCGGATGTGCTGGTTATGCATCCCGGTCCTATAAACAGGGGAGTTGAGATGAATCCGGATGTGGCTGACGGTAAAGGGTCTGTTATTTTAGAGCAGGTAACCAACGGTGTGGCTGTGCGAATGGCATTGTTATATCTGGTGATGGGGCAGGAAGGGGGCAGAGGGTAGATATGGCAACGGTAAAAATGATAATTCTCCAGAATGGACGTCTTCTTGATCCGGTAACAGGTGTGGATACAGAAGGCGATTTATGGATGGAAGATGGTGTAATTGTTTCTCCTCGGGAGGAGATTCCAGAAAATAGTCAGGTCTTTGATGTGCGCGGCAAGTGGATTGTTCCCGGGCTGATTGATATGCATGTGCACCTCCGTGAACCGGGTGAGGAGTATAAGGAAACTATAAAATCCGGGACCATGGCCGCAGCAGCTGGAGGCTTTACTGCTGTTGCTTGTATGCCAAACACGACTCCCGTTAATGATTGCGCCTCGGTGACTCAGTTTATCCTAGAGACAGCCGCCAGGGAAGGATCAGCAAGAGTATACCCCGTTGGGGCTATCAGCAAGGGAAGTAAGGGCGCAGGACTTGCCGAATACGGTGAGCTAAAGGAGGCGGGGGCTGTGGCCGTCACCGATGATGGTCTTCCTGTGTTTGATAGTCAGTTGATGCGCCGGGCTATGGAGTATGCAGGGAGCCACGATCTCCTTGTGATGTCTCATTCTGAAGAGATCGCATTGAGCCGTAATGGCTCCATGAACGAAGGGGTTGTTTCCACTCGCCTTGGCTTACGCGGTATTCCTGTCGCTGCTGAAGCCATTATGGTGTATCGGGAAATTGCCCTTGCAGAGTTGACGGGACAGCGAACCCATATTGCCCATGTAAGCACTGCAGCGGCCGCAGAGCTTATTGCTCAGGCCAAGGCAAGAGGGGTACGGATCACGGCTGAAACCACCCCCCATTATTTCACTCTTACTGAAGAAGCGGTGGGTGATTATGATACCAATGCCAAGATGAACCCGCCTTTGAGAACAGAAGCAGACAGGCAGGCTATCAGGAAAGGGCTGCAGGATGGCACTTTCGATGCCATTACCACCGATCATGCCCCTCATTCGGTATTGGAAAAAGAGTTGGAATTTGATCAGGCAGCAAACGGGATTATTGGTCTTGAAACGTCACTGGCATTGGCTCTTGCTCTTGTAAGGGATGGTGTAATTGATGCGTTGCGTATGGTGGAACTGATGTCTTCAGCTCCTGCGCGAATTCTAAAGGTTGCAGGTGGAACGATTGCTTCTGGTAGTGTTGCTGATGTAACCGTTGTTGATCCTGGAAAGAAGTTTGTTTTTACGAAAGAATCCATTCTCTCTAAGGGGAAAAATTCCCCTTTTCTTGACTGGGAACTGCAGGGAAAAGCTGTGCTGACAGTAATGGGTGGTCGGATCACCCATAATGAATTGCTATAGAATCCCGTCGACGTAGTCCGTCGGATCAGGTACGTCTGCTTCAATAAACCCTTTTCTGCGTAACACGCAGGCATCGCATTTACCGCAAGCCTTTTCGCCCACAGGATCGTAGCAGCTGTGGGTTTTTGCGTAATCGACGCCAAGAGCAATGCCGGCTCTGATAATTTCAGCCTTGCTCATGTTCATCAGGGGGGCTTGAATGGAAAATTTTCCATCTCCCTCCACTCCTGCCTTGGTTCCCAGATTGGCCATTTGTGTAAAAGCTTCCAGAAATTCCGGGCGACAGTCTGGGTATCCCGAGTAATCCACTGCATTTATTCCAATAAATATTTCCGTTGCACCAAGGACTTCTGCCCAGGCCACCGCATGGGAGAGGAATATTGTATTTCTTGCAGGAACATAGGTGACGGGGATTGCTCCGGAATCATTTTCGAGATCTCTGTCTTTTGGGACTTCAATGGAGTCAGTAAGAGCAGAGCCTCCGATTTTATCTAAATCCAGATTTAAAACAAGGTGTTTGGTAACATGATTTTCCCTGGCTGCCCGTCGTGCTTTTTCCAGCTCAATAGTTTGTTTTTGGCCATATTGAAAACTGAGGCAATAGCAGGAGTAGCCAGCTTTTTGAGCGATGGCTAAAACCGTGGTGGAGTCAAGCCCACCACTGAAAAGGATAACAGCTTTTTTGTCGTTAGGTGTCATGATTGGTGTCGGTTGTGTGTTATTTAAGAAAACAGGGGACGGATCTTTGTATAGTGATTGATTCGGGAAGTACCTCGGCCTGATAGGCCAGTATCTGCACACCCTTTTTGCTGACTTCAGCGAGTGTTTTGGCGTAGACAGGATCGATATGGGCAGCAGGTCTGAAGCGGTCTCCATCGCTGCGTTGAATACAAAAAAAGATCACTCCCTGGTGCCCCTGTTCCACAAGGCTTGCCAGTTCATGGAGATGCTTGGTACCCCGTATTGTCACAGCATCGGGAAACATAGCCCAGTCATCTTCCACAAGAGAGCAGTTTTTGATTTCAACGTATATTTTTGTGTCTCCCCTCTCAAGAAGCAGGTCGAGTCTGCTCGATTTTGAGGTAACAACTTCTCTTTTTAAGGTATCGATATCCTGTAGTTCTTTAATACGTCCTTCCATGATGGCCTCGGCTACTATAGCATTAGTGAGGCCCGTATTTACTCCAATCCAGGTGTTATCTCCCCGAACCATTTCAAGCGTTTGAGAGTATTTACGTTTGAGATTTGGGGATGTGGAAAGCATTACTTGACTGCCAGGTGTTGAACAACTTCGCATGGTGCCGGTGTTTGGGCAGTACACTGTGATTTCTTTGCCTTCATCGGTGGTGACATCTGCTAAAAAACGTTTGTAGCGTTTAATAAGCGTGGCAGGCTGAAGTGGCGTTTCAAATAGCATAAATAAAGAGGAGTGAATTTTTATATCAATTATGTTTAATCTTTGAAGAATCGTCGAATATACAGTATAAGGAATGGATACTGAAAGGGGAAGGATAAAGCTTTCTCTTCATCGGATTTCATCCAGTTGATATCGTCTGTTTTTATTGCACAGGCAGAAAATACAATACCTCTACAGGAGAAGCATTGTTATGAAATTAGGTTTAAACGGCATGGGGCGGATCGGAAAACTCTCCCTTTGGCACCACGTCTCAAGAAAACATTTTTCAGAACTTGTAGTTAATGTCGGTCGTGAAATCGGTCAGGGACTGAATGACCTTGCAGCCTCGGTAGAGCGGGATACATCATTTGGACGCCTAGGGACCTATTTGCATGGTCATAGAGGTGGCAGGGTGATTGAGGAGCTGAATGAAGAGGCTGGAACCATGGTTATTAATGGTGTGCCGGTGAAGTTTCTTCGTACCGCAAGAAACCCAAAAGATATCGCCTGGCAGGAAAACAATGTGAAGCTGGTTGTGGATACCACCGGTGCTTTTACTGATCCCACGGCGGATGCCGATGGTGGGTGGGGCGCTCTTCGCGGTCATTTGCAGGCAGGCGCCGAAAAGGTAATGTTGTCGGCTCCATTTAAGATTAAGTCTCAAGGTATTGATATGCCGGCGGATGCAGTGACGGCAGTCATGGGGATTAATGATGAAGACTATGATCCTGCCAGGCACGCACTTATCTCTGCAGCATCGTGTACTACCACCTGTCTCTCCTATATGATAAAACCGCTGATGGAGTCCATCGGTGCTGAAAATTTCTTAAGCGCCTCTATGGTGACTGTTCATGCGGCGACCGGGAGTCAGAAGGTTCTTGATACTCTACCAAAAACCGGGGCCACTGATCTTCGAAAGAATCGTTCCATCCTGAATAATATTATTCTAACCACTACCGGGGCTGCCAAGGCTCTGGCACTGGTTATTCCTGAGATGCAATCCATTGGCTTTATCGCAGAGTCTGTCCGTGTTCCCACTTCCACCGGGTCACTTATTGTGCTCGTTATGAATTTCCAGGATGACCTTGACAGCCCATTGAAGCGGAACCGGATCAATTCAATTTATCGTGAGTATGCTGAGAACAGTAAATATCTCGAGTATACCGAAGATCAAAATGTTTCTTCAGATATTATCGGAGTTCCTGCAGCTGCGGCTGTGATTGAAGGAACAGAGACCCATACTCGTACAGCTTCTATTCCAGTGAATCTGCAGAAGCTGAAGAGTTGTTCCATTGATGCAGGAGCTGATCATATTCTCAATGTTCCCATTACTCAGGCGGTTGTGTATGCCTGGTATGATAACGAGTTGGGAAGTTATACGAATACTTTGGGTGACCTGACAGTAACCGTTGCCGACAAAATGTTGTAAATGTATATCCGCCAGATGAATGGTGGAGATGTAACAGCCGTCACTGCCATTGAAGAGAATGTTTTTTCGTCATGGAATGAACAGCAGGTGGCGTCGGAGCTGCAAAGAAAATTCGGAGTTGCTCTTGTTGCTGTGGTTTCCGGAGGGGCTGTTCAGGCTTGGTGTTGCGGGATGCAGGCAGGAAGCGATGCTGAGCTGTTAAAAATCACGGTACATCCTGAAATGCAACGATTGGGGATAGGTCTGGCTCTGTTGCAGGAGTTTTGTCTCTTCTTTGAAAAGAAGAAAACGGAACAGATATTTCTTGAGGTTCGTTCTCGCAACTATTCAGCTTTGCAGCTGTATAAAAAACAGGGGTTTCTTGAAACTGGAAGGCGTAAAAACTACTATAGTGATCCTGTGGATGATGCGGTTGTCTGCGTCTGCAGGTTGGCAAAGGATATCGAATAAAAGGAAGAGTGCATGAATACAATTCGTGATCTTGATTTGAAAGGAAAGCGGGTACTGGTACGTGTTGATTTTAATGTGCCCATGGATGGGGACAAGAATATCACCGATGATATTCGTATTCGCATGGCCCTGCCAACCATCAATCATATTTTGGATCAGGGTGGCAAACTGATTTTGTGCTCCCATATGGGACGTCCCGGTGGAAAGCGGGTTATGGATTTTAGCCTTGCTCCTGCTGCCAGTATCCTTGCTACTATTCTTGACCGGCCCGTTCTTCTCGCTCCTGACTGTATCGGAGAGGAAAGTGAAGCACTTGTTGCTGCGATGCAACCAGGCGATGTGGTGATGCTCGAAAATTTACGTTTTCACAAAGAGGAAACGGGAAATGATGCCGCCTTTGCCGAAAAGATTGCGCGTATGGCAGATGTTTATATAAACGATGCCTTTGCTGTCTCTCATCGGGCTCATGCCTCTGTTGTCGGAGTTCCGGTTTATGCAGCAGAAAAAGCAGCGGGCCATTTGCTTCAGACTGAAATGGATTTTTTTCATAAAGCGATGCACGCCCCGGTTCATCCGCTGGTTGCACTTGTTGGGGGGGCAAAAGTTTCCTCAAAACTTGGTGCTCTTCATAATATGCTGGATAAAGTAGATACCATGATTATTGGTGGTGCCATGGCCAATACCTTTCTGAAAAGCCAGGGAGTGGATATGGGAGCCTCTAAGATAGAGGAAGATCTTCTCGAGAATGCCCGTGATTTTGTGAAAGAAGCTGAGAAGAAAGGGGTAAAGTTGTACCTTCCCGTTGATTTTGTGGTGGCCGATCGTTTTGCTGCCGATGCTGTGACTAAAAACGTTACCTTTCGTGATGTTCCTGACGGATGGATGGCGCTTGATATCGGACCTGCCAGTACCTCTTATTTTCAGGAAGCAATGGCCGATGCTCGGACGATTGTCTGGAATGGCCCGATGGGTGCTTTTGAAATGGATGCGTTTGCCCGTGGCACCATGGCCATGTGCCAGGCTGTTGCCTCATCCCATGCCCTGTCGGTAACGGGTGGCGGAGATTCCAATGCGGCGGTGAAAAAATCGGGGGAAGCTGCAAATATTTCCTATATGTCCACCGGTGGTGGCGCATTTCTAACACTTATGGAAGGAAAGACACTGCCTGGAGTAGAAGTTCTGAAAGCTTGAATTGTGATTTTGTGAAAATCTTATGCGTGAAATGGAGATATGATGAAACGTAGACCATTACTTGCTGGAAATTGGAAAATGCATACTACTGTCATGGATGCATGTCAGTTGGCGGCTGAAATTGGAAAATGTTCTGTTGGTCTGACTGATAGAGATGTCTTGCTGGCTCCGCCCTACACAGTGATCAGTGAGGTCGCTCATGTTATGCAGGGCAGTGAGGTGCTTGTCGCCTCTCAAAATGTGTGCTGGGAGGCAAAAGGTGCCTTTACTGGTGAAATTTCACCAACCATGGTCAAATCAGCAGGAGGCTCAGCTGCCATTATTGGTCACTCTGAACGACGCCAGATTTTTCATGAGGATCATGAAATAATAAATAAACGTGTTCGAGGGGCGCTGGCATTTGGATTGATGGCTGTTTTTTGTATTGGTGAAACTCTTGAGGAACGGGAAGGCGAGCAAACATTTGTAATTTTGGAAGAGCAACTTCGGAAGGGACTTGCGGGAATCAGCTCCGAGGAGATGGGAAAAACTGTTGTTGCCTATGAGCCAGTATGGGCAATTGGTACTGGAAAAACAGCTAGCAAGGAGCAGGCTCAAGAGGTTCATGCGTTTATTCGGAAATTATTAACAGAAATGTTTGAAAAAGATATTGCTGACTCTGTGAGAATATTGTATGGTGGCTCGGTCAAACCTGATAACGTTGATGAACTTATGGCGCAGCCAGATATAGATGGCGCGCTTGTCGGCGGTGCAGCACTTGATGCTGAATCGTTTTGCAGAATTATAAATTTTATTTGAGACCTTATAGTTAATGCCAACTATTTTAACCATTGCGCACATTTCAGTAAGTTTCTTTCTGATTATCATCGTCCTGCTCCAGCATGGAAAAGGCGCTGATGCAGGAGCTGCTTTTGGTGGCGGGGGATCAAGTCAGTCGCTTTTTGGTTCGGAAGGACCTGTTCCGCTGCTGAACAAAATTACAACTGCATCGGCAATTGTTTTTATGGTTACATCTGTAAGCCTTGCATATATTTCATCTACCTCAAGTACCGGATCGATGATGGACGTAGTACCGCAAGCAACCCAGGTGGAGCAAAAAGCAGAATCTACTGTGGAGAAAGTAATTCCAATGCCCACAGCAGTTACTGAAGAAGCTGTACCTGCTCCAGAGGCTCCAAAAGCTCAGGAATAAAAAAGTTTTAGAATTGTGTGCCGAAGTGGTGGAACTGGTAGACACGCTGTCTTGAGGGGGCAGTGGCCCACGGTCGTGCGAGTTCGATTCTCGCCTTCGGCACCATTAACAACAAAGCCGTAAGTCGCTTGTATAAAGCGATTTGCGGCTTTCTTGCGTTTAGGGGTAGTTGGCTACGTTTATCACTGCTTAGCATTGAATTGCACTGTTTTCCAAAAATTTGCGACCAAAATTGCGACCAAAAAATTAAGGAAGACACGCTGCTTTTTACAAGGATGCGTGGGAGGGAATTATGGCAACAGTGAAAGCAAGAAAAAGGAAGAAAGGAACTGTATATTGTGCTGAGATTCGAATAAAAGGACATCCGAGTTTGTCCCAAACGTTTGAGCGGAAATCTGAAGCTTATCGGTGGGCTGAGGAGACCGAGACAGCGCTTCGTAATAATGGATATTTAGGAAATGCCCCACCAGATGATATACTCTTTGATGATGCCTGGGCAAAGTATCTGGCAGAAGTCTCAGCTAAGAAAGCACCCTCAACTCATCGTCGTGAGTTGGCCCAAGACAAACCTCTGCAGTATTTTGGTTCATCCGACTGAAGCGTACTTTTGAAATAAGTTTTGCAAAAAAAGTGGACATGCGATTTCCTTAATTAGAAGAACCACCAACTAATTCAGGAGGGAAAGCATGTCCACTAGTCTACTGTA
>Ga0307929_1001366_pt1 | contig 18675 bp, 16 predicted proteins | sample AceLakmetage1330_FD_203160 | JGI IMG/M metagenome (GOLD analysis project Ga0307929, IMG submission 203160) | Saline water microbial communities from Ace Lake, Antarctica - #1330 | ecosystem: Environmental > Aquatic > Non-marine Saline and Alkaline > Saline | place: Antarctica: Ace Lake...
CATCGGAGTTTTCGAATGTTTCATTCTCCGAAAATATTTCAGCTGGCGGCGGGGCTTTGTACATCAGCTATGCAAACCCGGTTCTGAATAATTGCATATTCACCAGAAACGTGTCATCCGGCGATGGGGGAGCTTTATCCACCCATTCATCTTCGCCAACGCTCACTAACGCTTTGTTTTCGTCGAATACGGCCGGAAACAATGGAGGGGCAGTTATCTTTTACTCCAACTCCGTTCATTTCGATGCTACCTTAAATAACGCAAGCCTTTCAGATAATCAGGCCGGGGGAAGTGGTGGAGGTATTCGTTTTGCATCCAATAATGCAGCTTCACAGTTGAATATAAACAACAGCATTGTTTGGGGCAATACGGCCACTACGTCCGGAAATGAACTATCACTGGTCAGCACAGGAACCACTACGCTGAATTATTCCTGCTACAAAAATGAGACAAATGACATTGAAGTGCAAAATGGAACGTTTACCGCCACAAACAACAATACCACATTCAGCCCGGGATTTGTTGATCCGGTGTCAGGGGATTTCAGGATCAGGGGATTTTCTCCCTGCAAGGATAATGGCGCAAATAATTATAATGCCCTGGCAACCGATATACGCGGTGAGGACAGGATTCAGAACACGACCATCGACATGGGTGCTTATGAATGGACAGTAGGCATCGACCCCACTAATAATGCTGAAAATGTGCTGTTTGTAGCTATTGATGCTTCGGGGGCAAATAATGGTTCAAGCTGGGGTGATGCTTTTACCTCACTGCAATCGGCGCTGGATATTGCTCCATCGGGAAGTCAAATTTGGGTGGCAAAAGGAACTTACAAGCCGGAATATGACTATGGTTTGATGGGAGGATCACATTTATTTCATTTCCGACTGGTTGAAGGCGTAGAAATCTATGGCGGATTTGCAGGCTCGGAAACAGCCGCCAGCCAAAGGACAAACTTTGGTTTGGGCGAGTCAAACGAAACTGTCCTTAGCGGCGACTTGAGCGGCGACGACGATTTTGATATAAGCAACGGTGGATATCAGGGTACAACAGGAATGGATAACTGCGCCCATGTTTTGTATCTTCCCGATGGATTGAACCTCACCAGCGCTTCTATTCTTGATGGCTTTACCATCACCGGTGGGAACGCAAACGGGCCGGATGATCCACACACCAAAGCCGGAGGTTTTTATCTATATTCATCATCACCAACCATACAAAATGTAATCTTTCATTCCAACCAAGCCACAAATCTTGGTGGGGCTGCCTACATTTATAACAGCACATCGGTATTCTCAAATATTTCATTCCTTGAAAATATCTCAGGCGGTGGCGGCGGGCTTTATGTTTCCACAGGAAATCCTGTTATCAACAATTCCATATTTACCGGCAACACATCTGCTGCTGATGGGGGTGCACTATCCACTCATTCTTCTTCTCCAATTATTACGAATGCTATATTTTCTGATAATACGGCAACAAACAATGGCGGGGCAATAATTTTCTATTCATCGTCTGTTCAATTTAATGCTACCATAAATAATGTAAGTCTGTCGGATAATCAGGCAGGAATAAGCGGAGGAGCAATCCGGTTTGCCTCAAATAATGCTGCATCAACACTCAACGCAAACAATAGCATAATCTGGGGAAATACGGCTACAACTTCCGGAAATGAATTGTCGCTAATCAGCACGGGAAGCACCACGCTCAATTATTCGTGCTATAAAAATGAGACAAACGATGTTGCAGTTCAGAATGGAACATTGGTAAATACGAACAACAACATAACTTCCGAACCCATTTTCGTAAATCCTTCGGCTGGAGATTTTCGGGTATTTGGGAATTCTCCCTGCGTAAATACCGGTTCTAATACTTATAATGCACTATCGACCGACATCAGAGGGCAGAGCCGCATCCAGAACACCACCATAGATATGGGAGCTTATGAATGGACTTCCGGCATTGATCCGATTACAAATATTTTCAGTTGGACGGGCGCCCTCTCTACCGACTGGAACACCCCCGGAAACTGGGATGCAGCCATAGTGCCATCTGCAACTACGAGCGCTTTAATCCCGGATGTAAGCAACTATCCTGTCGTTTCGATGGGTCCGGAAAATCCTGCTGAATGTAGCAACCTGACCATCCAAAGTGGTGCTGTGGTAAGTGTGGCCGCCGGAAAAGCACTTACTGTTGTCGGAGTCCTTAACAACAATGCCGGCAATGCTGCCCTCATTTTAAAATCTGATGCTACAGCCACTGCATCTCTCATCCACCAAACTTCCGGAGTGGATGCCACCGTTGAACGTTACATCCCCAAATACGCGGGTTCTGCCGGCTGGCATTACATTTCGTCTCCTGTTGCGGCTCAGACAATTCAGCCGGAATTTGTTGCCGATCCACCAAATGCCGTTGATGACTTTTATAAATTCTCCGAACCCGATTACTTATGGTTAAGCGTAAAAGATAATTCAGGAAACTGGAACAACGACTTTGAAGATAATTTTAAAGTGGGCCGTGGGTACAATATAGCTTACGCTGAAAATGAAACAAAGACTTTTGCCGGAGAACTAAACGTTGGAGATTTTACTTTTGATGAAACAACAACTCCCGCCATCACTTACACTTCCGACGGCGGCATTGGTTGGAACCTGATGGGAAACCCCTACTCTTCGGCCCTCGATTGGAACTTGTGTACCAAAACCAATATCGATGGTGCTGTTTATGCTTATGATGGAGATGCCGGGCAATATGTTTCATGGAATGGCAGCATTGGCGCACTTGCTGATGGTATCATTCCACCCATGAACGCGTTCTTTATTAAGGCTTCCACCAATCCCGAATTAACAATTCTAAATTCGGCAAGGACACATGCTGCAAATAATTTTTATAAAGAGAAAAATTACGTTGAAGATTTGCTGGTGTTAAAAGTGGAAGGCAATGGTTTTTCTGATAAAACTTTCATTCATTTTAATGGTGAAGCCACCAATGATTTTGACAATGATTTTGATGCCTACAAACTTTCCGGCATCACCGAAGCCCCACAACTCTACACCAAAGCCGGCGAAAGCAAACTCAGCATAAATGTGCTGCCCTACACCAGCGATGAAATAGTAATTCCCCTCAGCCTGAAAGTTGGCAATGATGGCGAATACAAAATCTCAGTCACTGAAAACACCTTCTGGGAAACTGTGGATATTTCGTTGAAGGATTTGGAAAGTGGGATTGTCTATGATCTGCGTACCCAAACATCTTTCACCATAAATCATGGGGTCAACAATTTGCCCAACAGGTTTTTAATTTTAATTAATGGGGCAACGGGGGTTGAAGAAACAGCTGATGAAAATGATGGCATCGAAATTTACAGTTATGGTAATCAAATCTTCATCAAAACAGATAAGCCGGGTAAGGTGCAGGTTTCGGTTTATAATTTATTGGGGCAAAATGTTCTACACCGAACTCTGACAGGGTTTTTAACCCTGTCAGAGTTTACGACTGCAAAACCAGGTTTTTACCTTGTGATGGTGAAAACTAATGAAGCAATGAAAGTGAAGAAGGTTTTGGTCAAGTGATTAGATTTGACGATTCTATGTCCTGCGGACGATAGAATGTCAGGTCAGCATGAAACTTTCTATCGTCCGAGGAACGAGGACATAGAAACGTTAGAAAGAAAAAAATACCACTTGAAAGTCAGGGTTTCACTTAAAATGAAACCCTGACTATACCCTGACTAAATACGATAATCAAAAAAATAATACAAATATGAAAACAAGAAAAATTTCAACAAAGCATGACTATTCCAAAATCACCAAACTATTAACTATTACACTATTAATGCCGGGCTTCGCCCGTGCATGCTCGATGCTTTGCATCGGCACCATTTTTCTATTAACTTTTATCCCTCTATCTTCTTCCGCCCAAAACGGCGACCCACCTCCCCCTCCCGGCGAACACGGACAAAATGGAAACCAAATTCCCGGTGGAGGAGCTCCCATTGGCGATGGCTTGCTGGTACTTGTAGCAATGGGAACGGCTTATGGTTTGCGGAAAGGATGGCCGGAAAGGAAAATGTAATAACTGCAGAAGAACATCATTTATAAAAAAATAAGAAAATGAAAAAAATCAAAATAGTGCCATTAATCTTGATGCTGATTTTTAACAATGCTTTCTCGCAGGAAATAAACGAAAGCAAATCTCCAAACATGGAGAAGGGGTTTTACGTGAGCTTCCAAACAGGCTACAGCTACAAAATGAGTTCCGCAAACCTTGCGAGTTCATTTGACATGTACAATGTGTCATCCAATTCAGGTAATGAAAAATTTGAAGCCATTTACATTTCACTTGGACAAGGTTTTCAGGCTGGTGGTGCAATAGGGTATATGTTTAATCAATACATGGGTGTCGAAACTGCAATATCCTATCTCTGGAGCAAAACTTATGAAGCAAACCAGAATACTGAAATGAAAACCCGGCAGTACACACTATCATCCAAAATGTTGCGCATCCTGCCATCCATTGTAATGCAGGCAGGATTTGAGAAGGTAAATCCCTATGCAAAATTTGGCTGTGTGCTGGGACTCGGACAAGTGTTTCACACCTACGACAGCAATATTTTAGATGCACATACAACAGGGGAAACAGAGTATTCAGGAGGGCTGGCATTTGGGATTAATGCTTCGGTAGGACTCACATTCAAGTTGAATGATAAGCTTTCTCTTTTCGGAGAATTTAACACGATAAATATGTCATACAGCCCGTCAAAGGGAGAGTTTACAAAAGCTAGCGAAAATGGTGAGGATATACTACCAGCCATGAGGGTTTACAACCGTGAAGTTGAATTTGTTGATAGTTACGAAAAGGAACCCTACGACCCCAATAATCCCGAACTGGATTATAATCAGCCCCGAAAGGAATTAAAGTTTAAACTTCCCTATGGAAGCATGGGTGTAAATGCCGGCTTAAAAATTAATTTTTAATACAGGCTATTATATTTAACAAAGGTTTAAAACACGATGAAAAAACAAATTAAATACAGGATTTTTGCCCCAATAGTAGCAGGAATAATTATTTGTCTGACAATTTCTGCCTGCAAAAAGAACGAAGCGGATATGGCGGATGCTTCACCAATGAAGGCTACGAGAAATCAAACACATCCGGGCACACCCCATAAAGCAAGTTTCCATACTTATGATCAAAACGAAAAAACTATCGTATTTGGGGTGGTTGCTGATAGCCATATTGATTGTTCAAATGTGTTTGGTAGTGATGATGATCACATGATTAAAAACAAAAGGGTAATTGATGATATGAATTATGATAAAAATCATTGGCTGAGCAAACAGCATTTCATCGTGCATTTAGGCGATGCCATAAATACAGAAAATGTTCAAAATATTGTAGCTTTCAGGCAATTATGGGAAGACGATTATCCCGGGGATGATGGGGGAGCCATTGCAGGAGACCTGGATAACAATTATACAGCATATTCTGACGGGCATGTTATTAACTCTGCTGTGTATATAAACATTGGGAATCATGGCGCTCCGGGAGAAAATGATGGCTGGAACTATATGAGAGATTATGTTGAAGATCGGATGGAGCATTTCTACAAAAATGATGATTACCATAACCACGACTGCTATTACTGGAAAAGTGGACGGTTTCTTTTCATACACGCCGGGCTATCTCTATGCTCCTATGCCAAAGAGAAAGATGATGATGAAATCGTGTTTGACGAAGGTAAAATTTCATGGATAAAAAATGTGCTGGATACCCATGCCCCGGATAGCACAATGGGGGTTTTTATTTTGCAGCATTATGGATGGGATTTTTTTAGTAAGGAAAATAGATGGTGGACTGAAGAAATGCGTACAAGAATGATCAACGTTTTATGCCGCCGCGATCACGAAAATCAGATTGCAAAGCCTTACAATGTTCTGGGTATTCTAACGGGGCATGTTCACAGTCAAGGCCATACTCGTGTTAAGTGCGGTTTTACTGAAGATGGTGATGAGGTTTGGTTTGACAATTATCAATTCGATGATTCGTATGGCGATGGTTATTATGGCTACAGTCATCTCTATGTAAATAATGGAGATACCTTGTATATTCACCATAAAAAGTATGACGGCTCATCCTCCCTCGGATGGGATAACAATGTGGGAAAGAAAATTACAATCCTTGATTAGCAAGGTTTACAATAGGATAAAATATTAAAATAATCACCATGAAAAAGATAAATACGCTCTTGTTGTTTTATGGATTGTTAATGATATTAATAGTTACTGAGGCAAATGCTCAAAACCCCGAAACTCCCCAGGGAAGCGGAACAGAACAGAATCCCTACCAAATATCCAAGCTCAACAACCTTTGTTGGTTAAGCGGCAATCCCGGCCAATGGGATAAATATTACGTTCAGACCGCAGATATTGACGCATCGCAAACAAGCACCTGGAATGTTGGCGATCACGATCTTGACCCTTCAACTCCGGATGAACCGATGGGTTTTTCGCCCATTGGCGATGACCCTGAGGAGGGTAAACGTCAACTGATCTCTTTTAAAGGAGTGTATAATGGTAGTGGTTTTGTGGTACTCGGTTTATTCATCAATCGGCCATCTGCCGACAATATTGGAATGTTTGGAATGATAGACCATGGGGCTGAGATTTCCAACCTGAATCTGGAAAATATAAATATTACCGGCAGAAATAAAACAGGTGGACTCGTGGGCTATAGCAGGGACACTTTAACACAGGTATCACATTGTAATACTTCAGGAACTATAAAAGGAAACCGGTTTGTGGGTGGATTGCTTGGTTATAATTTATACTATCCTTCTATCAGCTACTGCTATTCAAACGCCGGTGTACATGGGAATTCCGAACGGATTGGAGGCCTGGTTGGTTACAATTATGGGGGTACTATCCAACATTGTTTTACCACAGGGAGTGTTGTTGGCAAGGATTATACAGGTGGGCTGGTAGGATTAAACAACGAATTTTCAAGCATCAATTACTGCCATGCTTTAGGGCCTGTAACAAGTACCGGGAATTATTGTGGTGGTCTATCCGGTGGAAATATTAATTCTACCATCGACAATAGTTATGCAATTGGTAATATAAATGGTGGTGGAGATGTTGGCGGACTTGTTGGAATATCAAGTTACAATGCCTGCATTAAAAATTCACATGCAAAGGGTGATGTTTATGGAACCGGCAAATCTCTTGGAGGTCTTGTCGGATCGTGCTCCGGAATCGAACCCATTAGCCACTGCTACGCACTTGGGAACGTTAGCGGGACAAAATGGTATTTTGGCGGCCTGGTGGGGCAGTGTAATGACGACTCCCAAATTAAACATTGTTACGCCAAGGGAAACATCAACCCTGAAAGTGATAGCAGATCCTATTGCGGTGGACTTGTGGGACGTATTCTGGGAGGTGTAATATACAAGTGCTTTGCTTCGGGTGATGTAAACAATAAAAACGATACGAAGGATGATAGTAAATATATCGGTGGGCTTGTGGGGGAGGCAGGCAAAAGCGCAAAAGTTGATCTGTCGTGTGCAAAGGGTGATGTATATGGTTACTATTTCGTTGGAGGCCTGTGTGGAAAACTTGAAGGATCTGCCAAAATACAAAATTGCTATGCTAGAGGTGCTACAAATGGAGATAATTCGACTTCGGGTGTGGTAGGAGGGGCTGAAGGTTCTACTCATGTTAAATATTGTTATGCAACAGGTTTAATTACATTTTCATGTTCTCCTTATAATGGAATTGTTGGCGAAGGATTTGGGATGGGGGATCATTCGTACTTCGATAAAGAAACCACGGGCATTTCGAATTCTTACTATTATGGGGAACCTAAAACCACTGCACAAATGAAAAAACAAAGTACGTATGCAGGCTGGGGCTTTGGTAATTATTGGGAAATTGACCCGGATATCAATGATGGATACCCCTATCTTATTGGCACACCCCAGCAAATAGATGGGCAGGTGGTTTGGGTAGGCACAAGCAATTCCAACTGGTCGAATGCTCCCAATTGGAATTTTGGATTTGTTCCGGGAATGGATGATGATGTACTTATTCCGGTAACGGATAACAATCCCGTAATATCGGCTGATGAACAAATAACGGTAAAAAAATTAACGGTCGATAATAATGCCACTCTTACTCTGAAATCGATGGCCGCTAATACGGCATCCCTTATTGTTACCTCCCAGGCATTGGGTAATATCAACATGGAACTTTACCTGGAACCAAACAAATACCATTTTATTCATGCCCCCGTTGGTACCAACCAAACAAACATGAAGGATATCAAAACCAAAAACGGCACCGATTATTTAGGATTAAACCCTGACGATAATAATGATGTTTTTGAGCGTTGGAATGAAAACGAAACCAACACCAATAATCAATGGACTGATTTGCTGCATGGCAGTCCACCCTTGATGGATAATACAACGTTTGAAATGGGTTCCGGGTATGGATATTTTAACAACAACACATCACTATCGGGAGAAGGCAATACGATTGTTTTTGTTAGCACGATCAAAACCGGAAGCGTTAGTTTTAACAATAGCTTTACAGAAAATGGTGGTGAAGGGTATCAGGTGATTGGGAATCCTTTCACATCAACAATTTCAATAAATGATTTTGCTGATCCTTTCGATAATTTTCTAAAAGACAATGCCGGGATTTTGCATGATAATTATGAAGCCGTTTATTTATGGAAAACAGATCATATTACCAATGATGATTCACAGGATTATGAAATCATCTGCAATTGCGGGTTTGCCGGTGTTGGTGATAGTTCGGGCTTTGCCTATGATTTTATCCAGCCCGGCCAGGGGTTCACTGTCAGAATAGCCCATGAAGGCAATATCATTTTTAAACCGGCTTTAAGGAAACATGCCAATTCATTGTTTTTCAAATCAGAACGAAAATCATGGCCGGGGGTTCAACTTATTGCTGAACATGGCTCCATAAAAACGTCAACAAAGATTGGCTTTAATGAATACATGACAAAATGGATGGATCGAAGTTATGATGTGGTTTCGCTAAAAGGCAACAATGCTGCAAACCTCTACTCCCGAATCATCAACGAGCACGAGCATTTCGCGGTACAATCACTACACTCCTACGCCGATAGTGTGGTCTGTGGGATTGATATTATCCGCCCCGGCGATTATACATTTTCAATTTATCAGGAATCGATGATCGAAGTTGATTTAAAAGATAGCGAAACCGGCGAAATTATTAACATGCTCAACGGAGGCACTTATTCTATTTACCTCCCTGAAGGGAATTATGAAAATCGTTTTATTCTATACCTCACCGCCAGTCAAAATACTGCGATTTATAATCCTAGTATTTCTAAAGGGAAAATTTATGCCTTCCAAAAAACGATTTATTTAATAGATATTATAGGTTTGGTCGAAATTTATGATGTATATGGCCACCTGATCAAATCCGTAAAAAGTAATGGAAGAGAACAGCCCATTGTAATGGATAAGTTTGCCGATGGGGTTTATATCGTAAAAACTGCAACTGGCAGCCAAAAGGTTTTTGTCAGGTGATTTGACGTTTATCCCGATTTTCAGGATGGGAAAGTCACCCCGTGAATCCTCTCCAGGCACAAAGCATGATTTTACGCATCGCACTACCGCCGGAAGTAATTCACGGGGTGACTCATATCGGAAACCCTGACTAAAAATTTGGTTTCACACTGTTGTTTTAAGTTTTTCAGCAATCCAGACTTTGATGATCGACTGGCGTGTGATGCCAAGTTTTTTGGATTCCTGATCCAGAAGGTGGATCATCCACTCGGGAAAATCAACGTTTACGCGTTTGCTTTTTAATCCTGGGCGTTGTGCTTTATTCAAATCCAGTACTCCGGTAATGTCTTCGCCATCATCAAATGCTTTATCAAAATCATGTGCTTTCATACATTGTCCTTTCTTCTATTCGTGATCTTCTAACGGATATTATTCTAATTTTTCCTGATCTGAATGTGTAAATAGCCGACCAAAGCTTGTGATTTATTTTGCCGATAAGTAAAAATCTGTGTTCATCCATTTTTTTTGCAGGAATTACAAGCCTGTTCTCATCATCCCATAATCTTTGTGCATCATGAAAATCTATTCCATGCTTTGCTTTGTTACCACTGCTTTTATTAGTATTAAATTCAAACTCCATTTTCAAAATGGTATAATTTCTATCCCTATTGGCTGCAAATTTAACACGAATAATTTTAATATAGTGTAAGCTTGATCAAAAAAAGGATATGCTCTTTTTTTTTGAGGTTTCTATGTCCGCCAACCGGCGGACATAGAAAGTCTAATTCCTCTCCACGTGTAACTTTCCATCGTCCAGGATTGAGCGTAACTTTCCAATCCCGAAGTTTCGAGATGGAAAAGACAGGGTTTCACCTATAAAGGGAAACCCTGACTAAATCTCTCTGAAGGAGGGAATGGGAACATAAATGGCAATGCTGTTTGTTTTTGCAATTCAAAAATTGATCTAAGCTTGTTTAAAAAATTATTTAATAAAAACTACTTCGCATGAAGTGGCATTTTTCTATTTTTGCCATCAGAATAAAAATGATTCAACCCTACAAAAGGTGGCGAAAAAACTAAGAAAGAAAGATATTGATAAAACCCGGAAATATGAGAAACTCGCTAAAAAGGAGGCTTTCAGAATATTCTTACACAGCTTTATGCCCCTGCTCATTGCGGTAATATTATGGATGGCTACGCTCACCATCCTGCACCTGCCGGGCATCAGTGATGCAGTGGCGCAGTCTTTTATTTCTTTTACCCTTGACTCGGCTCTTGTTTTTGGCAAGATCTTGTTTATCCCGGTTGCAAGCCACAGTTTCCCCAACATTACCGTAAGCGGCTACACCATGACGGTGGTAATGGAATGCACAGCCTACAATTTTTACATCTTTGCGTTTTACCTGAGTTTGCTTTCGCCGGTGAACTGGAAACAAAGGTTAATCACACTATTGATTTTCCTGGGTGCAGTTTTTATTGTGAACAACCTGCGCTTTGTTACCATGGGCTTCGTAGGCAAGTTTTCGCCACAATTGTTTCATTATATCCACGATTATCTCTGGAACATCCTGTTTGGCTTTATGGTTTTTATTATTTGGGTATGGAGGTATAAGAGTGCGACCGGGGGTAAGGAGAGTACAAAACCTGCAATTAGTGGTTGATAAATGAAATATCTTACTATAAAAAGTCATTGCTTGTCATTGATAGTTATTGATGGTCATTATGCCAGACAAATTAATGATGGCAAAGCCCCACAGGTGCGGGATTAATTTAAGCTGATTCTGAAAGAAAGACGAATATATTACTCCATAAACACATACAAATGAAGCTACTATCATCAACCCGAAATAAAACAATTCTTTTACTGCTTATCACACTTGTAATGTTTGCCGGATGGCAGGTGGGCGGCGAAACCATGTATGCAAAAGTGCTGGTGGGCACCACCAACGTAGTACTTGACGCTGCCACCAACGACAGCCACATTGAATATAAAAAGGAGGGTAGCGGTAGGTATCATTTCGAGGTACATACCCGCATTGATGGGCGCAAAGCGCATTACCCGCAGGAAACGGGCGGACTAATGCAGCCCTTTGTAATCGTATTATCGTGGCAGATATTCTTATTTTTTGTACTAAAACGAAGGTCGGCCATACAATCGCTTTTGGTAAATGTAGCTGTGTTTCTTCTGATACAGATTATTTTTATGATTATGCTCACCGGCTATTACAGCTCCGATTTTATGCAGTACGTCTTTACGATGATGATGGACAGCTTTTACATCATTGCCCTTGTGCTGGTTATCAAAGACCAGATGCTTTACCAGGTGTTTGCTAAAGAGGGAGGTGCTAAATAGTGTCTGTCTTTAAAGTAACAGTTAGAAAAATATAAGATTTCAGATTAACGATTTTAGATTTAAGATGTTAGTGATATTCAACACAATCAAAAATCCCCAATCCCCAAGCTGATTTTTCCCTTGCAGAAACAGCCTCACCCATTTCTGTTTTGTAGTCCTAAGCACACTATGCTTAAAACTACAAACTTTTAATGGCCGGAAAAACAACGTTTTAAAAACCAATTTGTAGTCCTAAGCATTAGGACTACAACAAAAGTTTGTTTTTTGCAATAGTTTATCTGTATTTTTGGTGCTCGAATTCATCAAACAAATTTATTATTCATTAACCTAATACAAGAATTATGAAAAAAATTGTACTATTAACTTTAGCAAGTTTTCTGTTTTTGTCCTTAGCTACTACCGGACAGGAATATTATTTAGGAACAGCCGAGCCTCCAGGTTATCAAGCCAACGATCAAAATAAACTTCCCCCAGCGTATGCGCCAACTGATTTAGGCTGCCTTCCTTGTGCGATACCTGAGGGAGAATCTGATCTTCAAGATGATGAAGACGATGTAACAAATGGTGGGTGCAACAGTACCCCTCCTGTATTTACTGAAATTAACATTGGTGATGTTTACTGTGGACGAACTAATACTTATCTGGTTTCTGGAAACAACACTAGAGATACTGACTGGTATAGAATAACGATTACGGAAACAAAGACATTATACTGGACATGTATCGCTGACTTTGATGCACTGATTGCTATTCTCGATGACCCAGCAAGCGACTGTAATTATGGTATCATTACTTCTTCTACCGGAACTACTGGACAGGTATCAGCAACATTAAGCCCGGGCACCTACTATTTTTTTATTACCTATACTGATTTCACTGGTTTGGATGCCGGAGCAGATTACCAGGTTGTACTTTCAGAAGGGGCACCCCCGGATCCCTGGTGTGCATCAACACCATCAGTTCCCCTCTCCAACTGGGCTTTGGTTGTGGGTGTTTTGCTAATGGTAATATTTATGGTTGTAAGGTATCGGAGGAGAATAGCGTAAGGTATGAGCCATTTAAAAAATACTAATTAAACCTGTTGGAATCTGCAACAGGATTCAAATAAAAAGCCGCTTCATAAGAAGCGGCTTTTTTTTATTACGGCATAAAAACCTTTTAACCTGGTGTCATGTCAAACATTTATGACGATTGAAAGCCCGCCAGCCGGCGGACGTTCCAATGTCAATGCCCTGACTTTCCATTCCCGAAATTTCGGGATAGCACATTGAAACGTCAAAATAACCCGAAACCTCACAATTGACTTAACATTATCCTGGCATATTGCTTTTCCTATACTCCGAGGGTGTTTGCCCTGCCATCTTTTTAAAACTGGCGTTGAACGAAGATTTTGAATTAAAGCCCACCATTTCGGAAATTGTTTCAATGTTGTACTTCTGGTTTTCGGGCTTTGCCAGTAACTCTTTTGCTTCAACTATCCTGTGCTTATTAATAAGCCCGTAAAAGTTGGTCTCCATCACATTGTTTACCACGTGGGTCAGCTTTTGCATGCCCACACCAAGCTTGGCGGCAAGCTCGGTGGCTCCAAGTTTACTGTTCAGGTAGGGTTTGTCAAAAGTCAAATGATGCTGTAAGCTGTCGATGATATCCTGGGTATCATTATCTGGTGCAGGCAGCTTGTTCCCAACATCTGCTATTTTTCCCGAATTATCCTGAATGTTATTATTTGGTGTATCGGGGATGCACCCTGTTTTTAGGCTGGCTACCTCCAAAAATAGTCTATCCTGCTTTAAACTAAGCAAACCGGCAAGGCCGCCTGAAATAAGAAAACCCATGTTGAAAAGCAAGGTAGAAGCTTGCTTAAGTTCGGGAGCAAATAAATTCATCATTGCACCCAAGATCACAAAACACAGCACCGAAATTAAAATCAAATGCGACCAGATTGTTTGAAAATACGGTAAATACGCAGCATCTGAAATCCTAAGAAAATTTACTTTTTTAATCACCCGAAAATGCCGGACAGGTGTAAGACTTGCCTGGGCAGCAACAAATCCTGTATTCGCCAAAAGAAAAACCATGGCCGTAATTCGCAATGTAGTATCATCGTTTGCCAACCAAGGGTCGGCAGAGGAAATGAAGAAGTGAATTTGATTGGAATCAATCTTTTCAAAAACAACAATATTTAGCAGCAGTACAATAATGGATGGAAGGTAGAAAACCAACAGATGCCTTGAGGAAATTCCTGAAAATGAATTTGACAAAGACTTAAAATAAATACAATACCCGGGCAAAATAGCCAAAATTATGGGTAGCTAAACAATAGAAAGATATTTGGAAACATCGGTGTAAGCCAGGTAGGTTATGGCATTAATCACAAGGTAAAGCAACATCAACAGCATTAAAAAGCCAAGTGGAACCCGGGAGGGATTGTTACGTTTGCGCAAGGTGAAAAGCTGCACAGCATAATACAGCAACTGATACACAGGGAGAATGAAAAAAATAATATTTAGGGTGCTAATATTTAACATGCCATCCTAAATCTTATAGAGATTGGTTCATTTTACCTGAGCCGGGATTAAAAATAAAAATCTTCAATGTTTTGCCAAATCGCATTTAAGCGTGCAAATGTATTTATTTTTCATATCCCCACAGAAGTAGTTTTACTTTTTTGCTACACAGATGGCGATTTTGTAATTTCGTTTCTCGACGTTTCGAGGTTCTGCGAACGCTCGAAAGTCGTATCTCCTCCGGGTAAACCTTTCTATTCCCGAAACTTCGGGATAGAAACCTTAAAAAGAAAAAAATGACCAATTGAAAGTCAGGGCTTCACTTAAAGTGAAACCCTGACTAAGTGCAAGTCACCCCGTGAATCCTCTCCTGGCACAAAGCATGATTTTACGCATTGCACTACTGGCAGAGGTAATTCACGGGGTGACTAAATCCGTTGCAGTGCAGCCGGGATTCAAATCCTTTCAGATTCCCGGAGTAATATTTTTCATATCTTCCAAACTTTTTATAATTTTAATTCCATGACTATTGCATGGTATTTCAAAATCAGAATCAAAAGTTGCCAGATATTCAATCTGATGTTCCAAACATGAAGCAAGGATTAAAGCATCATTTGGTAGAAGATTATATCGTTTCATCAAATCTAATACAGCATAAGATGTTTCAGGAGTATGTTTCAAAACATGAATTCCAGGAAGCATATCAAGTGGGTTATGTTCTTTGAAGCAATTTGCAATTTCCCCGGATTCCTTAATACTCATAGGGGATTTATTTCCAAGCGTAGCAATATAATAAAACAAAAACTCACTAAATACAACCTGATTAATGAAAAGTTTTAAATCCTTCCCGATAAGAAATTCATATAAATCAAGCTGCCTGCCTTTGATGTATTCAACAAAAATGCCCGAATCAACAAATATCTTCATACTACTTGAGTTTATTGTTGATACCATTCAGCATTTCCTGGTTCAAACCCTGATTCTTTCGCAATTCCTGCAAATGCCCTGATTTTGTTCAGTTTTTCTTCTGTATCAAAATTCTCGGGAGGTGTTTTTTTTAAGATAAGCTGTATGGTAACTTCCGAATCCTTTAAATCGTTAGGCAGCTCGAAATAAAACCGCCCATTTTCGATGTGTGGTGTTATAGTTAAAGTTTGCATTTCTTTAAAGTTTTGCATATCAACAAAATTAACAATAATTCGAATGGAATGTTGAAAATGATAAACTTTGGAAAGATAATTTTTATAAATTGCCGACTTTTATAATAATTAGCTTTTCATGCTGCTATTCTTATCATTATTGGGAATATTTCTTTCGGTTATTTTGATTTATTTCAATGCCCGAAAAAATCCTTCCATTATTTACCTGGGATTTTTCTTTTTGCTGATTAGCCTTTACAGCCTGATTCAGTTTGTGGTATTGCACTCAAAGTCCACCGTATTGGTAAGTGTGTTTTTCCTGAATATCGGATTTGTTACGTATCTGATTGGCCCAATGCTTTACTGGTACATCCGCAGTGTTTTGACCGATGACTCCCGTTTACGAAAAAGTGATTGCTGGCATTTTTTACCCATGCTCCTTTTTTTCGCCTTCACCTTACCCCATTTATTCACCCCCTGGTCAGAAAAAATGGAAATGGCATCTAAAATAGTGGAGAACGCAAACAATGTATGGATATTCAACCGCAGCATTTTTCAAAAATTCTCACCCGCTCTCCTTGTTTTCCTCAGCCGTCCGGTTCTAGTATTGTCTTACGCCATTGTATCGTTTATTCTGTTTGTTAAATATTTAAAAAGTCCGGATAAGTCACGCACACTATCACGGCAGGCCTTTATGACCAAATGGCTCGCTGTATTGTTTGCATTTCTTTTCATTTTTATAATTAGTCATATTGGATTGATACTAAAGGTAAAAGTAAACGAACAAATAATCTTTTTTTACACCCTCAATTTACTGCTGGCTGCATCCGGCATAGGCTTAGCCGGCTTGCTGATCTCACCCTTCTTTTTTCCGGGTGTTTTATATGGAATTCCCTTAATCCCCGAAAGGACTCCTTCGGATTCCATAAACGTGGAAAAAGCAAAACAAGCGATTCCTGAAAACAACAAACACCCTTTCTATCACGAAAAAGATTACATGCTTATGATTGAACAAAAAACCGAAGCATGTATGACTGAATACCAGCCATACTTAGAATCCGATTGTAATATCGCCAGTTTCGCCAAAACCGTCAATATTCCTGCTCATCATCTCTCCTATTATTTCAGGGAAGTAAGAAAGCAAACCTTTAATGATTCAAGAAACGAGTGGCGTGTGAACCATGCTAAAAAGCAAATAATTGAAGGGAAATCTTCACAGTTTACATTAGAGACCATCGGTAAATTATCGGGTTTCTCTTCCCGTAACGCCTTTTTTACGGCCTTTAAAAAATCTGAAGGGACTTCGCCTGGGGCTTATGCAGCTCAATTTGTCAAATAAGCCATTTGTCGTTTTGTTGAATAAATGCGACTCTAAATTTGAAGATTAACGTTCATTAAATCTGTCCTGTTTTTCAAAAATAGGACAAATAAGCTAAAGCTTCTTTCCTGTTTCCATTTCTCGAATACTATCTTTGCTAACAATAATCTATTTCATTCATATTTTAATTTATTAATAATGAACAGGCTCTATATTGTTATCGCACTTTTGATGGGTATTATATTTACGGGTTGCACAAATCAACACCATGAACTAACCGAACAAAAAATATCACAAATTGAAAGTCAAATCCTAACTGAATGGGAGAAAATAAGTATCACCATCGAAAAATCGGATACTGAAGGCTATGCTTCCTTCATTAGCCCTGACTTTATTTTAATGGCTTCACAAGGTTCGGTATTTTATTCTAAAGAAGAATATATTGTTAATGTGAGAAAGTGGTTTGCTACCAGAAAAAATACAGCTATTGAAAAGGAAAATATAATTGTAACCGTACTTTCAGAGAACATAGCTCTTCTCGATCAGGAATCTGTTTTTCAGGTAAGCTACAAAAACGACAGTGTTCAGCGCGTACAACATGCAGCATCATTTGTTTTTAAAAAAGAGCCATCAGGCTGGCTGATTGTTCATGGGCATGAATCCTTTATAGATATAGAATAATGTACCAAAAGTGCAAATATTGCACTGATTTTAAAAATCAGTACAAAGTAACCCCACCAATTCCTAAACACTCCTAATCCTAATTTAACTTTGCTAGTTCAATTTTCTATTGCTCGCAAACCACTAAATATTACAGGATGAAAAAAGGATCTAAAAGATTTTTTACTTTATTAATGTTTTCATTTCTTTCGGGTCACATCATTGCGCAAAGCACTATTTATGTATGCGCATCGGCTACTGGAGGCAACATTGGCACAAGCTGGACTAACGCATACATTTCTCTGCAATCAGCTCTCGATGCTGCCGTTTTCGGTGACCAAATCTGGGTGGCAAAAGGAACTTACAAACCAAGTTATGACTATGGTTCGGGAGGTGGTTCCCGCTATTATCATTTTGAACTTAAAAATGGTATAGCTGTGTATGGTGGTTTTGCAGGAACGGAATCTACGCTAAATCAAAGAGCTGATTTTGGACAGGGTGAAATAAATGAAACCATCCTAAGCGGTGACTTAAATAATAACGATGTTTTTGATGTGGCGAATGGGGGATATCAGGGGACAAGCGGAAATGATAATTGCTACCATGTTTTGTATAACACAAACCTGACAAATACAGCCTTGATAGATGGATTTACCATTACCGGAGGAAATGCAAACGGCGCAAGCGAGCCCTATAACGATGGTGCAGGAATGCTCCTGAGTGCATCTTCGCCCACCATCCGAAATCTTGTATTTACATCCAACTCATCGGGCAACCGTGGAGGAGCTATGCACCTCTGGGAAAGTTCACCGGAAATACGAAATTGTACATTCACAGAAAACAAATCAACTCATGGTGGGGGCGTATGCATTATTATCACCTCTGTCCCGGTTTTAACAAATTGTCTTTTCGTTTATAATTATTCACAAAACGGTGGAGCTGTGGAATGTTTCAACTCATCGGCCCAATTCACCAATACTACTTTTGCCATGAACACGGCTAGCGCTTATTGGATATTTCAGTGATACTGACCCCCCAAATCGGTCATATTGACCCCCCTTGGGTTTTGGTTTCAAAGAACGTAATGGGATGACAAAATTACAGTGTTTTTCTTAAACTCTCTCCTTTTAATTCTA
>Ga0307929_1001367_pt1 | contig 18674 bp, 27 predicted proteins | sample AceLakmetage1330_FD_203160 | JGI IMG/M metagenome (GOLD analysis project Ga0307929, IMG submission 203160) | Saline water microbial communities from Ace Lake, Antarctica - #1330 | ecosystem: Environmental > Aquatic > Non-marine Saline and Alkaline > Saline | place: Antarctica: Ace Lake...
GGCAAGAAAAATGAGTACAAGCCGATCCTCTCTTGACAGGCTCCTTGATCCGGAAAATGAATCGGTGACTTTATATACCTTAAAAAAGGCAGCTCATGTCGTAGGGCGAAAAATAAGGCTCGAATTGGCATAAAAACTAAATTTCTTCATCTTTGCCACAGACGCACACAGAAACACACGGACAAAATAAAATTGGTTCCTTTTCGCTAAGTTTACCCAGTTAAATCCGTTTTTGCATTTATTTAACCGGGGCGATGACTATTTTTGACCAGCGGGGTTCGCTGGACAAAAGTCTGTGTCCGTCTGCGTGGGTCTGTGGCCAGTCGTCCTCTAATCTCTGACATCCGACCTCTGACATCTGTCCTTCACCGTGGCTATACAAGCATCAACAATAATCTTCCCTATTTCATTCTCAGTCATAATTTAATTACCCCTCTCGCTTTGCGTCTTGGCGCCTTTGCGCGAGGATTTATTTGATCTTTTATTTTATGAGAATTCATCCCTCCTGAAAGGAGTCATCCTTGCCGAAGGCAATCATCCATTCTCGAAGAGAATTCTAATCTCATATTGGGATTAGAAAAGTCGAACTTGTCAAGAATGAAGATTTATGACGTTTAATTCGAAGACTATTTAACTGTTATCTGACCCCCAAGCTATTTGACCCCCAAGCTTTTATGTTTGACATCATGTAATTAAATTCGTAAAATATGATTATCAAATATTACATGGGGGACTGATTTATGGAAAAGTGTATAACGGCCACTCAAGCGATTAGAGATTTTTCAGAACTATTAAATAAAATAAAATATAAAGGGGATCACTACATTATAGAAAGAAACGGAAAACCGGTAGCATACATGGAACCTATTAAAGAAACAAAAAAGGTAAAAGCATTAAAGGAGCTTAAATTTTTACTCAATGAACTTCCATCGCTCGATGATGATCTGGATGCCTTTGCAGCGGATATTGAGAATATATGGGAAAATCAACCATCTTTGCCTGAGAGGAGTATATGGGAATAATTCTTGATACGAGCATTCTTATTGAGGCGGAAAGAGAGAAGTTTGACATTGATATATTCATAAATGGTAGAGAGGAAGAGCCTTTTGCCCTGAGTGTTATTACGGTTGCCGAGCTTCTTCATGGCGTTCATCGAGCTGATTCATCAATGAGACGCGTTAAAAGAAGTGCCTACGTGGAGAAAGTTATCGAGTTGTTTCCGGTTTATTCTTTTGGAATTTCTACTGCAAGAATCTATGCAGACATATGGGCTAACTTGCGCAAGAAGGGTGTTCAGATTGGAGCCCACGATCTTATGATCGGCTCTACGGCACTTGCCCATGGTTTTTCAGTGGCAACCTTCAATAAAAGGCATTTTGACAGAATTGAAGGGCTCAAAGTCGAAATTCCAAGTTAGTTCCCTTCAGCCTTCCGACCTCTTTCTTTTCGTTCTTTTCCCTTGCTTTTCCCATTCATCATTCGATCCGCCGGTGGCGGACAAGTGCTTGCTCGCCTTTGGCGAGTTGGACGTTCGACCTGCCCGCAACGCTCTCGCCCGTCTGCCTCGCGAGCTCTTGGCAAGCGGGCAGGCTTGCGAGGCGGGCGGGTGTTCGATGTTCATCTTTTTCTTGCCCTTCCGTCCTCTGACATCTGTCCTCTGATCTCTGACCTCTGTCTTCTATCCTCTGTCTTCTATCCTCTTTCCTGTAGTCTTAGGGTGAGCCATAGTTATTTACTTATTTATGGACGTCCCGCAGGTTGTTACTCCTTTTTATTAGCCACAGACCCACACTGACACACACTGACTTTTTCCTCGGCCGACCTTGGCCGAGCAAAAGGGCGTAACCCTTCGGGCGTTCTTATTCAAATAAATTGGCGTTTGTTTGAAGTATGAAGAGTAATATCGCGGCACTATTCATATCCTGATGTTTTTTTATCGCGAAGCGATGCCATTATTCTTTGTCTGTGTAAGTCCGTGTGGGTCTGTGGCCAATTAATTTTTTGCAGGTCTATGTGAATCTGTGTGTGTCTGTGGCCAATTAATTTTTTGCAGGTTCGGAAACCTCTGTAGTTGCCAAATACTTCAGCACCCGGCTTTTCATGTTGTCGTCGTTCTCCGGGACGATCCCCATGACCACGGAATCGTCCGGGAAATAGGCCCAGGTCCGCTCCACTGCCTTTTTCCATTGCCGAGGCGCCAGCGCCAGTGCCCTCTTAAAATACTCCTGAAACTTCCGGATCCCATCTTCCCGAAACAGTGGTTTGTTTTCCTCTTTCCTATTTCCTATTTCCTTTTGTTTTTCACCATTACCCCTTTCCTTCCCAAAGCCCTGCCCTTTCCCTTCTGTCCTCTGATCTCCGACCTCTGACCTCTGCCCTCCGTCCTCTGACCTCCGTCCTCCAACCTCTGCCCTCCGTCCTCTGTTTTCCGCCCTTTGCTCTCTGTCCTCTGATCTCTGACCTCTGACCTCTGTCCTCTAACCTTCTTATTTTCTTACCTTCTTCTTCCCCTTCTGTCCTCTGACCTCTGATCTCTGACCTCTGACCTCTGCCTTCCGTCCTCCGTTTTTTCATTCGATGTTCGATGTTCGATGTTCATCTTTTTCTTGCTCTATGCCCTCTGTCCTCTGACCTCCGACATCTGACCTCTGCCTTCCGTCCTCCGTTTTTTCATTCGTCATTCGATGTTGGACGTTCGATGTTCGATGTTCATCTTTTTCTTGCCCTTCTGTCCTCTGTCCTCTGACCTCTGACCTCTGACCTCTGCCTTCCGTCCTCTGTCCTCTGACCTCCGCCCTCTGTTTTCCCATTCGACGTTTTTACCCCGTGAAATGCCTTTTTCTTTTCTATTTCACTGTGGCGATGTTGGACGTTCGACCTGCCCGCAATGCCTTTGGGTAGTCTTGGTAGAATGTCCTCGTGTCTCGGCCCGGTGACAATGATCATACCACCATCGTTTGTGATGCATGGCAGGCGGGTGTTCAATATTCATCTTTCCCTTCCGTCAGGTGGCAACCAATATTCCAATGGATGTCCCTAATATCCTGATAAGTTTCAGTCGGTTGGAAAGAGATACATGCCGTCGTGGAGCGTTCTTCCCTGTATTGTGATTCAAATGCGTTTGCCCTGAAACTTGACAATCTTTCATCTTGACAGGCCCAATGAATTGAGTAATGCTCTGTATATCCATAAAAACAGGAGACTTTTTTGCGAATTCATGATTTCGAATGGGATGAGGGCAATGCCTTACATCTCCAACTTGGTCACGGCATTGCTCCGGATGAGGCTGAAGAGGTCTTTGCCAACAACCCTTTTTTCAGACGAACAAAAAAAAGGGCATTATGCCGTCTTTGGCCCAACATTTGAAGGAAGGCATCTTACGATTGTCTTCGAGCTGAAACCCAAAGGCATTGCTCGACCCTTCACCGGCTGGGACATGCGTCGAGCAGAAATTCAATATTACAAGAAACATAGGAGATAACTATGGCAACACAAAAAGGAATGCCAAAAAAATGGGCTGAGTACTACGACCAGGAAAATATCCTGGATGAAATAATGGAGGAGTCTGTTACCCTTACCCTGGACGAGGGTCTCCTTCAGAACATAGTTTCAGGTAAGCGTAAGAGAAAGCTCAAAAATATCTCTATTAAAATGGACCCCCTGCATGTTCAGGCAATCAAGAAGTTGGCTACAATGAAGTCTATCCCCTATCAGACATTGATGAGGCATTGGCTTGCAGAGGATATCAGGAAGGAATTGGACTCGGTTACAAAATAGGTGTGCCTCACAGTGCACACAATCTAAAATAAATCCGCAAACAAGAATCACAAACCAGACAAACATCTGACAACCTTCTGCAAAGAGACCGCCCAGGGTTCGATGTTCATCTCTTCAATTCGATATTCATCTTTCCAACTTCTATCCCTTGCTCTTCTGACATCCGATCTCCCTGCCCAGTTGAACCGGGTTCCCTTCCAGGGTGTTCAACCGGGGTGTCCGCTATTTTTTCGTCCTCCAACCTCATATTGGGATTAGATAAGTCGAAATTGTCAAGAATGAAGATCTGACCCCCTATCTTTCTCAGACCTGCGGATAGCAGAAATGCTTTCATGGTATTTTATATTGTTTCACCGCCTGCTTCGCTGCACCGAAATCAAATGCGTTTACCCTAAGCAGTGGACAAACAAGTCTTGACAATAAATCGCAAAATTGCTATAAAACAAAAATGGATACGGGGTGGACACGGAAAATCCCAAAACGTGAAATAGAACTTGCCCTGCAAAGAATAAAGGAATTTGATCATGGGTAGAAGCTTACAAGACAAGCACAAAGAATTGCTAAGTGAGCCTAAATATAAAAAGGCCTATACTCAACTTGAAGATGAGTTTCTTGTTGCGAAGGCACTTATTCAGGCCAGAACAAGCGCAAACCTGACACAAAAGCAGGTTGCAGAACGTATGGGGACAACCCAATCCGTTGTTGCAAGGATGGAATCGGGTAAACCTTTACCCAGCCTCAAAAGTGTAATCAGATACGCGGTTGCTGTAAACAGCAGAATTGAGTTAAAACTCATACAAGCTGACAAATAACTTAAAACGAGATCTTCTACATCCCAGCATTTTTACCCTGTTCAACCAGGGTGCCCTCTGTCTTCTTACCTTCTTCCCTTCTAATATTTTCACGTTCTAACGTTTTTTCATCTTGACAATATATCTTTTAAAGCTATAATTAAATATGTATAAATTGAAGTACAGACGGCAGGCTAGAAATTATCTGGCACGCCTGCCACTAAAAATAAAATCGGCCATCGTAGATAATTTGCATCAGCTTGCAGCAAATCCGGACAACCCTTCTCTTGACATCGATGTTTTAAAGGGAAAGAAGGGATTCCGTCTCAGAGTGGGGCAGTACCGTATTATTTATACACGTCAGTATGACCGGTTGATAATAGAAATAGTAAAAATCCGCCCGCGGGGCGACATTTACAAGAGGTAAATATGGAATACCAGACAATTAAGGAAAATGGAAAAGTAAAGTTTGTGGTACTACCTGTCAACACATTCCAGGCTATCCTTGACCGCATAGAAGATGAATCCGATCTCCGCGACATTCGTGAGGCCAAGTCTGAACCGCTATATGATCAGAAAGAAGCGGAAAACTATATCTTTATGAATCCTGTCAAACGGGAGCGTCTTGAAAGGGGATGGACACAAGAGGAACTCGCCAATCGAATCGGGGTAAAACAGGCTACCGTTGCAAAATGGGAACGGAAAGGCGCTGTTTACCGCAAAACAACCAGACAAAAGTTTGCTAAAATCTTCGGAATAAACGAGGGAACCTTTTCTTAAAAAACCACAGACCACGTTCGCACTCAACGATTCTGTGAAAAGATACCGTCTCTTTTAAAATCTCCGCCCCTTCCCACCTTCCTGTTCTGGTATTTGGCAACTGTTCAATATTGGTTTTCCCATTCATCATTTTTACCCCGCCTGCCCTGTAGCTCCGGCAGATGGTACTGGGGTGAAATGCCCTTTTATTTTCTATTTCACTGGGGCGATGTTCATCCTTTTGGATTGACGATTGACTATTGAAGATTGAAGATTGAAGGGCAAAAGAATTGGTTTTTTCATTCATCATTTTTACCCCGTGAAACTTTTTTTCTATTTCACTGGGGCGATGTTGAACGTTCGACCTGCCCGCAACGCTCTCGCTTGCGAGGCAGGCGGGTGTTCGATGTTCATCTTTTTCTTGCCCTTCTGTCCTCTGACATCCGTCCTCTGATCTCTGACCTCTGTCTTCTGTCCTCTGTCTTCTATCCTCTTTCCTCTAGTCTTAGGGTGAGCCATAGTTATTTACTTATTTATGGACGTCCCGCAGATTGCACCGCAGGTTGCATGAAAGGAGTCATCCTTGCCGAAGGCAATCATTCCATCTTTTCCAGTTGACAATAAACTTCTTTTGAAGTATATTTTCAAAAGAATAAATTTCAAAGGAGGAGATTATGGTTGCGAGAAGGCAGACATCAATTAAAGTTGACCCAATAGCTTGGAATGCGGCCAAAATTATTTTTAAAGAGTACAATTTAACAGTAACGGACGCCATTAATATTTTTCTGAACCGTGTACGAATTGAGGGCGGATTACCTTTTCCAGTAAAAGTACCGTCAGAAAGATTGAAAGAAGCTATGGAACAGGCTGACATTAATGATCTAATTAGATATGATAGCGTTGAAGATATGATGAACGATTTGAAATCATGAAATATGGTCTGGCAAGAACAAAGCAATTTAAAAAATCTTTCAAGAAACTTCACCTAAAAGATAATGATGAAGCTATTTATATAGATGTAGTTTCGAAGCTCTTAAACGGAATTGCTTTGGACAAAAAGTATAAGGATCATTTTCTGAAAGGCAATCCTGAGCGATATAAAGAATGCCATTTAAAACCGGATTTATTACTTATCTATAGGGTCTATAGAGATGAGGTTCAGTTTATTGATATTGGGTCTCATAGTGAATTATTTGAATAAAACATGACATAAACAAGTGTTCTCGCAACTAATCGTTCATCCCATCCGGGAAGTATTTCCATACCCGGGAAACAGCCTTTTTCCATCTCCGAGGATTAATATCCAGGGATTGTTGAAAAAGGTCTTGAAACTTTCTACTCCCATCTTCCCGACACCCGACACCTGACCCCTCTCTTTTTACGATATCCCGCTCGATTAACTATTCAAAAAAATACTTGACTTTTAATGATGCTATCATTAATATTACAGCATGTATATCAGAAGAATATTGACAGACAAACTTTATAAGCTGGTTGAGTCCTTCCCTGTAGTTGTTATCAGTGGGGCCCGGCAAGTCGGAAAAAGTACGCTACTCCAAAATACATTGGGTATAGAGGCAGAAATTGTTGTTTTTGATCCTGTTATTGATATTGAAAACGCTCGACAGGATCCTGAACTTTTTCTAAATAATCATCCCACTCCTCTGATTCTTGATGAAATCCAATATGCTCCGGAGCTGGTTGCTTCGATAAAGCGGCGTATTGATCTTAATCGCGCCCCTGGCCAATATATTCTTACAGGTTCCCAACAATGGGGTGTAATGAGATCCATGTCGGAAAGTCTTGCCGGCCGTGCCGTTTTTCTGGATCTGTACAGTTTTTGTCTGCTTGAAATCAGCCAAAACGATTCAATTATGCCATGGATTGCGAGATGGCTGGATTCGCCGGATATATTCCTGACCATGATCCAGTCACGACTTCCACATAAAATAACCCTTTACGAACAGCTCTGGCGGGGTTTTTTGCCGGAACCACAATTCCTGGCCTCTGAAGTCATCTCCGATTTTCTCAATGCTTACCAGCGAACTTATATTGAACGGGATGTAAGGCTTTTAGCTGAAGTATCAAATTTGCAGCTATTTGGCAGATTTCTTCAACTTGTTTCCGCCTTAACGGCACAGGAAATAAACTACAGCCAACTGGGCAGAGAATTGGGTCTGACACCGCAAACAGCTCAAAGATGGCTCGATATCTTAAAAGCCACTTTCCAGTGGTTTGAAATTCCTGCATATTCAGGAAAGTTAATAAAAAGGGTCAGTAACAAGCCAAAAGGATATATTGCAGACACCGGCCTTGCCTGCTTGACTCAGGCTATATCTTCTCCTAAAGCCATAGGTGGACATCCTCTCTGGGGAGCAATGTTTGAAACTGCTGTTGCAGCCGAATTAAGAAAACAGACTGCCTTTTTATCACCAATGCCTAATTTTTATCACTGGAGGTCCTACAGCGGTGCGAAAGTTGATATTATACTGGAATATAACGGAATTTTCCACCCAATTGAAATAAAAGCTAAAAGCAACCCTTCCCGCCGCGATACCATGGGGATTTCTGCGTTTCGCAAAAAATATCCACAGCTTAATATTGCCAAAGGTTTAGTCATTGCCCCATGCTCAGGCATTATTCAGTTGTCCGAATCTGACTACGCCGTACCCTGGGACCTGTCATAGCATCAGTCACATTATCCTGTTTGAAAATAGCGGAGATGAATACGTTTTTAGGAATAGATGCATGTTTCCGCAAGAGACTCATAATATACCTCCTTTCTTGTTTATCCGCAGATTACGCAAATTAACGCAGATTAAAAAAACAATTAAAAGTTTAAACCATTCTTTTATCTCACTTTTTAACTAAAATTCTTTTTATTAGGTTTTTGATGTTCTGCCCAACCAAGCACTAATCTAAGGAAAAAAGTTGACAATCCAGAGCTATTTGTGTACGATTTGTTTAAAATGTGTACAAAAATAACATTTGGATGTGCAAAGGATTTTATAATCAATGCCTCAGTTCTCCCGGATAGTAGCTGATAGCAGCGCGCTCATCTTATTGGCTAAGTGTAATTTGCTGGATATTTTCTGCGATTTGTTTGAGATCATTGTGCCAAAAGCCGTAAGAATCGAGGTGGCCTCAGATAATTTGGTCAAAATTTATCCGGATGCCGTCTTAATATCAGAACTAATATCAAAAGGAGCCATAAAAGTTCAAATCCCTGGTAATGAGCGCTCTCCCTGGCCCATATCGCTTCACAAGGGGGAAAAAGAGGCCTTACTATTAGCCATAAAGCTGGGAAAGACACTGTTTGCCACAGATGACGGCAAAGCGATTAAGGCCGCAAGGTTTTTTAATGTTCCGTTTATCATTACCCCCAAGATCGTTGTTGAGCTCTTTAGGTTACAAAAAATATCGTTCAAGACGGCACGTGAGTCCCTCGAAAAGCTTGCTAAGATTGGAAGATATTCACCTGAAATTATCGCTGACGCATTAATCTCATTGATGGAGAAAGAAAATGGCAAAACCAACAACCATAAGGATACCTGAAGATCTTTTAAATGAAATCAACGAATTTGTTCTAGAGTTGAGCTTAGATCGTTCGGCTTATTTGCGAGATGTTTTGAGAAAAGGTTTCTCTCTCGACAAACAAGACCGGTTATTGCTCAAATATGTTCGAAAAGAGTTAAGCCAAATGGAAGTTTGTAAAGAACTGAATTGGGATCCATGGGAATTTCTAAACCAATTGAAAACAAGAAACCTGCATTTGAATGTTGAATTGGAAGACTGGCTGGATGCAGCAGATCTACCGTGATCAGGGTGCCAAACGAAGCTGGAATGTGTTTGAGCAATACAATATTGACAAACTGTGGTCATTTACTGACTGTACCTCTTACGTTATAATGAAGGATATTGATATTACCGAGGTTTTTGAATTTGACCATCATTTTGAACAGATGGGGTTTATACGTCTGTCTTATGGCATTTGACTTCTGTCTTCTTATCTTCTATCCCTTAATCCTTAATCCTGACATCTGATACCTGACACCTGTCTTCCCTGGCGCGTTGTAGCTCGTCAGAGCGTAGGCGGCGGCCGACCTCTGTCCTCCCCCGCTTCCTGCCCGTGGGGCATACAGGCAGGAGGGTAGGCCCCTACGGACCGGAGGCTGACCCCTCGCCTTTTTTTGTGAAAAATCGTCCTTTCTATTGACATCTTCGGATAGAGATTTTAGAATACATATGAATACAATGGAATAAAGGTGACATCATGGCTAAGACAATAACATTACGATTGAAAGATGATATTTATAATATCTTTCTTGAAATGGCAAAAGCTGAAAACCGGTCTCTTTCCAACCTTATTGAAACCGCAGCATTAAACAAAATTCGCGAACAGCAGTTTGTCGACGATTCTGAAATGGCGGAGATCCTTTCTAATCAAAACCTGTTAAAGCGGATTAAGGAAGGTTCAAATGACGCGCACAATCTAAAGGGACGCTTCGTTGAATAAATACCGAATCTTCGAAACCGAACGTTTTCAAAAAGATCTGCAGCATATTGTCATGTCAGGTCAGAGTAAACTGAGTCAAAAACTTCAAGAATTCGTCTATCCTCAACTCCGAAGCCATCCCCATTTTGGGCCGAATATCAAAAAACTTAAAGGCTTTAAGCCGGACACGTGGCGGTATCGAATCGGATCTTGGCGTTTTTTCTATGAAATTAATGAGCAAGAGCAAATCGTTTTTATGCTTGCAGCATCACACAGAAGCTCTGCATACTAATCCAGTGATACAAAAATTTGTTGCAAAAATTGAAAAAGCCATCGATTCCTCATCTATCGTCTTATTATCAAACATTCAAAAATATTTTGGTCCTGGGGAAGAAACCGTATACCGGTAAAATAAGGCCATCAAACATACCCTCTGCCCTCCAACCTCCCACGGCGTAGCCTTTGCCCTCCGTTTTTTTCATTCGTTATTCGATGTTGGACGTTCGATGTTCGATGTTTATCTTTTTCTTGCCCTTCTAACCTTCTTATTTTCTTACCTTCTTCTTTCCCTTCTGTCCTCTGATCTCTGACCTCTGACCTCTGCCTTCCGTCCTCTGTTTTCCGCCCTTTGCCCTCTGCCCTTTGTTTTTTCACGATTAACTGATAACGAATAACTATTAACGTTTTTCCCCATATTGGGATTAGAAAAATCGAACTTGTCAAGAATGAAGATTTATGACGTTTAATTCGAAGACTATTTAACTGTTACCTGACCCCTCCCCTTTTTCGGACTAAGGGTCAAACGCAGACCCATTTTTTACATTAGATTTTTTCTTGACAAAGGAATTATAGGATGTCCCCAAAATCCGATTATTTTTCCAAGCTGAATGACGAGGTCTGTAATTAGAATTTTCAGGTTAATATTATCTTGAAATCAACAGATGTGACCCCATCATTTTTTCTTGACGCTATTAAACAATTGTGTTATTTTACATATCAATCGCTAATATACATGTTTATTGTTGGAATGTCAAAAAATGTACAAAAGAAATCTTCGGTTGCCTGAAAAACCAAAGCAAAGTTTTTTCCTCTGGGGGACACGCCAGACCGGTAAAACAACATTGTTAAAGGCATGCTACCCGGATGCCCTGCGAATTGATCTCCTCAAAACCGATGAACTCATGCGATACGCAAAGGAACCTTCGCTTTTGCGGGAAGAGGTGGCAGCGCTTTCGCATGGACGACTGATTGTGGTCGACGAAATTCAGAAAGTTCCTGTACTTCTGGATGAAATTCATTACATGATTCAGGAGTGGCAACGCGTTTTTGCATTGTGCGGCTCCAGTGCGAGAAAAGTTAGACGCGGGCATGCAAATTTATTGGGCGGCCGCGCTATTCGCTATGAACTCTTCGGCCTGGTGGCACAAGAATTTGGCGCTGATTTTTCCATTGAGCATTTCGTCAACACCGGCCCGCTGCCGGATCATTATGGAGCCGAAAACCCTGCTCTGGCTCTCCGTGCCTATGTGGATGATTACTTGCGGGAAGAAATTATGGAAGAGGGTTTGACGCGCCGCCTGCCAATATTTTCTGACTTTCTCAGGCTGGCAGCCATCGGGGACACGGAAATTTTGAACATGTCCAACGTTGCACGAGAAACCGGGATCGCAGTTTCCACTGTCCGTGACCATTATGGCATCCTGGTCGATACCTTGATGGGCGCCTTTCTGCCGGCCTTTACATTACGGCCCAAGCGCCGCACGATTCATGCGCCAAAATTCTATTTTCGGGATCTGGGCGTTGTCAACCATCTAACAAGGCGTGGGGCCATCAAGCCCGGATCGGAACTGTTTGGCAAAGCTTTTGAAAACTGGCTGTTTCATGAACTGTCGGTTCACGCAAAATACAGCGAATTGTTCTATGAACTTTCATACTGGCGACTCTCCAGCGGCATCGAAGTCGATTTTATTCTGGGGCCGGGTACCGTCGCCATTGAAGCAAAGGGCAAGTCAAAAATCACCTCCTGGGATATCCGCGGACTTGTCAATTTCAAAAAAGATTTCCCTGAGGTAAAGTGGCTAATCATGGTTTGTCTTGAAAAAAGGATGAGAAAGACCGATGAGGGTATTTATATCGTGCCTTATCAAGAATTCACCAAATTGCTCTGGGATGGAAAATGGACCCAGACTATCTATCAATAGAGACCTTTGAAAAATGCTCAATTTTGCCTGCCCTGTGAAACCAGTATGTTCTTTTGTTTCATCGGGGTGAAACTTTTTTTCTATTTCACTGGGGCGATGTTCATCCTTTTGGATTGTTGATTGATGCCCCGGTTAAATCCCCAAAGGGGTTCCGCAACAGCGAAAATTGAACGGGGTAAAATTGACGATTGAACGATGTGACCCCGTCATCTCAGTCATCCATTCATCCTGAAACCGAAAGGTTTCCATCCTATTCATCCATTCTCGAAAAGAATTCATCCCTTTTGTTTTTGTCATCCAATCCCGAAGGGAATTCATCCATTCATCCAGTTTTTATCATCCACCCATCCTTCGCGAAGCGAATCATCCTTGCCGAAGTCAATCATCCCGTCAGGTCACGAATAACAAATAACCGAAATTCTGGCGGACTATCAATCTTATTGACACAATAAAACAGAAGTTGTATTTTTACCATAAAGAATAAAGAGGTGATCCAATGCAGTATATAAGCAAATTCTCAACAAAAGGGCAGGTAACAATCCCCGCGAATATAAGAAAGGCCATAGGTATAGAACCGGGCGATCTGATATCCTATGAACTTCAGGGGGAAAGTAAAAAGCTAAAAATGATCAAGCCGTTTGACGCAGCCTATCATACATCGGTTTCAGAGACCCTTGAGGAATGGAACAGTCCTGAGGATGAAGAGGCCTTCAGTGATCTTTAGCCGATATGATGTGGTAGTTCGTTCCTTTCCCCTTTGTCGACAAACCCAAATAACCATTAACAAATAAGATCCCGTCAGGGGCCAATAACTCAATAGTTAATATTTAAGATTTATCCAGTTAAATCTGTCCTTGCTTTTATTTAACCGGGATGTGACCCTGTTGTTTCCATTCTGGGGTAATCTGCGGATCAATTTCCAACTTGCAATTTGGCATATAATTTGGTTAAATAATATTTATTCAGCAGACCTTTTTTCACAGACTTTAGGAGAAAACTATGAGACGCATTATCACAGATACTCAGATTTGCCATGGCAAAGCCCACGTCGAAGGAACCCGTATTCCGGTCCACATCGTCCTTGATCTTCTTGCCGGCGGTGAAACTTGCGAAAATATTCTTCAAGCTTATCCCCATCTTACTGAAAAGGATATTCAATCCTGCCTCAAATACGCTGCCAGGCTGGCTACTGAAGAAGTTGTATATGAGTCCATGGTAGCTTAATGCTATTTCTTGCCGATGCCAATATCTTTGTTCCTATGGTAGAAGGTCTCAGGGACAGGGGCCATGACGTTTTTGATGTTAAGGAAAAAGGTCTGGAGAACTTGTCCGATCCTGAAATCTTCCGTATAGCACAGAAAGAAAGGCGTATATTGGTCACAATGGATAAGGATTTCTCCGACATTCTACTCTACCCTCCTGGGGAACACTACGGAATCATTGTCGTTAAGCTTTATCGCCTAAAAGTCGCTGTGGCCACCAGACTGTTTCTTGACGTTATGGATGATATCAAGCCTGAAGATATAGCGAGTAATCTTGTAATTATTGATCGAAGCAAGACTAGAATCCGAAAAGAGAAGCTTGAAGATTAAACTATGAACCTTCAGCTTCCCGCTCTGCGCCATCCGCCTTCAGCTAAGGGTTCACGAATGACTTTACCCTAACGTTTCAAATTTAAGGTGCTGCTTTTATGCAAGACATAGTGATAGAGATACCAAAAGAGATTATACTTTCTCTAAAAATTCCTATAGAAAAGGCCAAAGAACAATTAAAGGAAGAGCTGGCTATTCATCTATATAAAGAAGGTTTTCTGTCTTTTGGAAAAGCCCGGGCATTAGCGTCGCTTTCAAAATGGAAGTTTGCCCAACGTTTAGGGGCAAAGAAAATTGCGAGGCATTATACCCATGAAGACTTCGAAGAAAATTTAATTTTTGCCAATGAATAAGCAACTTCTTGTTATTAGTCCTTCTAATTTTGCCATTTTGGTTATTTGTCTCGACTTTCCGGCAACAATCTTTTCACCCTAATAACAAATAACATCTTTCCCTCTTCCGTCAGCCAGCCCCCGTTAAATTTTTATCCTGTGAAATTCGTAGACTATTTAACCGGGACTGCAGGACCATTTAACCGGGGTCGGCCGAATAAAATGTCTGTATTGATATCTTCCCAAATTAGATCATAGTTGGCACTTCGGCCTCCGCCCGGGTTTTGTCGAAGAATGCCTTTGCTCACCAAGTCAGCAAGCTCACGTTGAGCCGTGGCTCGACTGATGTGTGTCATACTGGCATACTTGCGATTCCTCATGCCGCCTTCAAAGCCACCCGGCCCTGCCTCAAGCATCCGGTTGATCGCCTTGCGTTGCCGATTATTAAGATCGGTATGAATATGACGCTTCCAGAAACGAGCTTTTTGCATTACATTAGACAATAACTTGTTAGAATGTAGAATTGCCAGGGACATGCACTCTAAAAACCATTGCAGCCATTCTGTAATATCACCATCTCTCTTGTTTGTACGTTCGAGAACTTTGTAATACTCGTCCCTTTCCACCATGATCTGAGAGGAAAGGCTGTAAAACCTGGTCGAAAGATTCTCATCCTGAGATAGTGCCATATCGGTCAGGGTTCTGGCAATTCTTCCATTACCATCTTCGAAAGGATGAATGGCCACAAACCACTGATGGGCCAATCCAGACCGAAGTATTCCATCCATTTTATTCCGGCTTTTCTCCCACCAGCTGCAAAATTTATTCATCTCGCTTTCAAGCCCGTCTGCCGGCGGTGCCTCGTAGTGGACCTTTTCCCGACCTATGGGACCGGAGACTACCCGCATCGGCCCATCCCTATCATCACGCCAGCCAGCAACCAGAATTTTGTGTATGCCGGAATAGCCAGTCGGAAATAAAGCCGCATGCCAACCGAAAAGACGATCAGCGGTTAACTCATGTTCATGGTTCATTGTGGCGTCCAACAAAATCTCCACTATCCCATCTGCGTGTTGGCTTCCAACCTCTGGTATACCGGCCGACGGCAAACCGAGCCGCCTGGCGACCGATGAGCGCACTGCATTCGGATCCAATCGTTCACCCTCGATTTCGGAAGTCTTCAAAGCTTCCTCAATCAAAACTTCGGCCCGGGCCTGCTGCTGAACTTCAAAGCCGAGTTCTCGCATTTGTGTTAAAAGAGAGCCTTGCTGAAAACGGCAGTCTCCAAGAAATTTCAGCAAGACAGCGCTGTCCCATCGAAACTGCGGCCAAGAGGGTTCCTGCCAGATATATGGTCTATTGTGAGTCATTTAGGTCTCCTTTCGACTTAAATCATGAGTCGATTATAAGGCTTAATTGACTCACAGTCAACTCTAAACTGGAACTTGCAACGCAAACTTATGTGATATTTTCAATGTGTGAAGGACGTTAAGAAGTCCAACTGAATAACAGCTTGATGATCCAAACCCGGTGCCTGAAGGTACATCGGCCATGGAAATTATCTCAAGAGCATTTTCTATGCCCATCAGACCCATAGCTTCTCTGGCAATTTCATGCTGCAATTCGTTCCGATGATGCACCGTCTCAGACTTTGTATATTTAACTCTTACAATGCATTTGACCCGCTTGCTCTATCATTTCAGGTTGACAAGTTATGACTAATTATGATAAATATAAATTATCATGACAATTATTCTTTTGGACACAGATGAACACAGATTATCAAGATTCTTAAATTACAAAACAACAATATTATCTGTGTATACCTGCCCGCTTGTGCCCCAGGCCGCCTCGCCTTGCTTGGCTAGCGGGCGAGCTCGCATGGCAGGCGGGTCTGCGAAAATCTGCGTCCTATTTAGCCGGAGGTAAAAATGCTCACAGCAGAAAAAATCATAAAAGAAATTTACCTTCTTCCATTAGAGGAAAGGGAAAAAGTTGCACGCTATATTATCAATTTTGGCATAAGAACGTATCACCAAGAAACCCCTGAGATCCTCAACTTGATGGAATGGCAGGATGAGATCGCCCGAAAACCGTTTAATTTAAAACAGGCTTCGGACTATCTTGGAGTATCAAGTGTTACACTTAGAAGATGGATCAAGAAAGGTCGAATATCAGCCTACAAAACTGGAAGAGCGTACACGTTTGACGTGAAGGATCTAAAGGAATTCAAAAAAAACCATATGACAAGCAATATATAAAGGGAATGGCAGACGGGTGTGCGGATAGGCCCTCTTTAACCTCGTTGTTTAACAATTTTTTCTGCCAGGGTCTCTACACTTGTCTCTTTGAGCCATTTATGTCTTTCTTTTGTATAATCACCCCGGCCTGTTTCAAACTGCTGTAAAAACCGGATCATACCATCCGGCCCCAAGTCACGTTCCAGGGCCTTAATCCCTGCTATCCTGATCTGATCAAGAGTCATAGTTGTTGTGTTCATTTTCTATCACCTCTTTTAGCCATATTAATGGATTATAAACCTTTATCTTAAGCTTGCTGGAACGTCCATGTGCCAACCGCAAGAGTTTATCGTCGGTTGTCAGAAAAGCGTCGGCATTATAATGCTCGGCACATGCCAAATGAAGCGCATCATAGGTGCCAAAACCAATTTCTTTAAGTTCGGAAGCACGATTTACAACAGGCATTTTTATAGGGACCGAACGATCAGCATAACGCACCAAGGATTCAACTCGATGCCTCCGCTCTGCATCAGGTGTCTGCCCGACTTCATAATCCACCGCCTCGCTGCTGATCCATTCTAAGTCTCCTAACCAGATGCGTTTTAATATCAGAATAACCGCTTCCGACTCAAGACGTATTCGGTCTTGCGTTTGATCATCAAAAGGTCGATTCAAACAGCAATTATCCAAATATATTCGCATAACTATAAATACATGATACAAATATTTTAATCAATAGTAGATTTCATTTTTACCTGCAAAAATAAAATTTTACTTACTTTTTATCAGACAAGATCAATAAGATTGAACGGATTTTTTTACTTTATTCGTTATTCGTTATTCGATTCACCCCATTCGCTGTTCATTGGTTTTTTCATTCATCATTCGATGTTGGACGTTCGATGTTCGATGTTCATCTTTTCTTCATCCAATCACCATTTCCAGTTTTCTTAGCTTTGTTTTTAGAACCCGCCGTGCGAGAGTGGTATCCAGAGATAGATCCCGGGGTCTTTTCATCCGGCTTTCAGATAACAGTCCTTGGGGCACCGTTGACCCGTCATAGCCCAAATAACGGGCAAGACGCACTGCAAAATCAAAACGGTTTATAGCTGCGGGACCTGCCACATGAATTATCTGCTCATTCTCCAAAACGCCTTCCCCGATTTCCGCAAGCGCGTCGGACAAGTTTTCTACGAAGACAGGGCAGCGTATTTCGTCTGAAAAATAAGGGTAGCTGAAATTGCCCGTCTCCAACCCGCGCTTTAAAACAGCCGTTCTTGGATCAATGGAATCAAAACCGTAGATAAGGGAGGTCCTCACTACCGTACCCTTTGCGGCAAGCACCTTAATCTCGGCCTTTCGTTTGGCCACGCCGTACGGCCATACAGGCCCGGGAATATCACTTTCTTTGTATGGTCCGTTTTCGCCATCAAACACGGCATCCGATGAAACATAGACAAAATGACTATCGTGCCAGTACATCTGTCGGGCCTTAAGAAGATTGCCAGTGCCGTTGACAACACTTGCTTTTAGATCATTGAAATCACAAGCAAGATAAAAAATCACATCCGGCTCTATTCGTCGTAAAAGATCTTCCGCCTCATCCCTGTCACTTACATCAAGATGAACCCTTGTCCCCGCAAACGCAACGGCGCTGCGGAAAAAGGTTCCCCAAACCCGACAAACATCCGCCAACTTTCTGCAAAGAGACCGTCCAAGATAACTGCTGCCACCAACGATCAGAACACACACAACAGGCTCCTGTTGTCCTTGTTATAGTTTTTTTTCAATGCGATGCAAAAAAGACCCAATATTTTTATTCAGTGAAACTTTTTTCTATTTCACCGGGGCCTGTATTCTATTGTTCCATCATTCCAATTGTGACCTGCCCGCTCGTGCCTTGCAATGGCAGGCGGGGCAAAGCGAACTAACTTGCCCCCAATAGCATCTCAGAAAATTGACACTTTGATTTTTCTACGTCAATCTCCGCTTTTTCCCCCTTGACAAACTGTCCTATAATAGGTACACATACAGCATATGAGTACGAGAAGAAAAATTATTGATGTTCAGTTTTACAAGTCAGACACAGGTAACCTTAACGTTGCAAAAGTCGAGGGTGCTGCAAATCCAAGGCGTCAAGGGTGCAGCTGTAGTAATTTACCGCAAGCCCTTGACAACGCAGGAGATGTGGTGCCATCGGCTTTCCCGTAGGGTAATTAACATGGCTGCTTTTCACTGATTTCTGGATACCATCTGGAGCTCATTCCAGTAGAACAGTTAAAAAAAGTCGAACGTCTTGTAATTATTACTTTTAAACCCATTTGGTCATGTTGTTTATGCAACTATAGGGGTAATGTCCCGGTCAGGGAATGGTTTAAAAAAGACTTCAAAAACACACAAAAATGATCTGGGCATAGCAAAACAACGTATGTCAAAATTTGAAAGGAGAAAATAAATGACCGTTGTACATAAAAATTTAGGCGGACG
>Ga0307929_1001368_pt1 | contig 18644 bp, 20 predicted proteins | sample AceLakmetage1330_FD_203160 | JGI IMG/M metagenome (GOLD analysis project Ga0307929, IMG submission 203160) | Saline water microbial communities from Ace Lake, Antarctica - #1330 | ecosystem: Environmental > Aquatic > Non-marine Saline and Alkaline > Saline | place: Antarctica: Ace Lake...
AACAACGGGATATCCCCCAGCAACGGAATCTTGGTTCTGGACCGCGCGGAGCTCTCACGCACCTGCCCACCCAAGACGATCGTTTGCCCACTCTTAACGGCAATCTCAGCCTTGATGTTACGCGATGACGAAATCACCTGTCCTGCCAGATTATCGGTAGAACCCCCTTGCGCCCCCGGAGAACTGATTTCCTGTTCGATCTCCATCATCACGATATGATTGTCATTAATGTGAGGGGTCACCGTCAGTTTGAGACCTACATCCTCTTGGCGATAGCGCGAAGAGTTGTTATTGTTGTTATCACTGTTGTTGTAGTACGTCGTCCCTTCAAAAACATAGATCTTCTCCGTCGAGGTCAACTCAGCATCCGTGTTGTCAGTCGTTAGCAGCGCCGGTGTAGACACAATCTTTGCTCGACTATCAGTCGAACTCGCCCGAATTACAGCGTCAATATTGAGATCAAACATGGTAAAGAAATACCCCAGACCAGAGGTGCTGAGATCTGAACTGGTAAGTCCGGTCGCATTTTGAGGGGTCCCCCCAACACTGGAGTCACCCCCGCCACCACCGGCAAATGCCATAACGGGCGATTGACCTCCCGCTGCATTGCGGTTGTAGGTCGTCAGTGTGTTCTGAATCCACCTCACGCCAGTTTCGAGTGAGTCACCCAACGTAACGTCAATGATCACCGCTTCAATCAACACCTGAGAGAGCATCATATCCATGTCGGCAATAATATCGACCAGCGCCGCAAGATCCCCCTTACTCGCCTGAATAATCAGGGAGTTCGTGCGCTCGTCCGACAAGATCTTAATATTGTCTTTAGAAAGCTCGCCAACACTCGATTTCCGCTCAGTCGTGGCGGGCTGTGTCGACTTCAGACTCTCAACATAATCACGAAGGGCTTTCGCGTCGGAGGCATCATCGCCGGCCTTCTTCGGTGCCGTCGTCACCTCTTTCTCTGTCGCACCGATAAGATCGTTCAGCATACCGGCAATCTCTTTTGCCTCAGCAAACTCCAGCCGAACGACCTTCACAATAACATCTGGAGAGGTCTCGATATCGAGGACATCTACAATCATCTTAAGAAACGTCATATTCTCAGGGCGCGTAATGATGATGAGTTTGTTGGTGCGCTCGTCCGCCACGATCTTAACCGTACCGCGAATGATTCCGCGTTCTGCATCCGCGATAACGGAAGCAACGGGTTGAAGGACGGTAAGTTTGGGCCTCACAGTTCGTGCTCGGATCACACCTTGCGGCGAACGGACGACTCCAGGAGCACCGGAAGGACTTGCTCGTGGGACGGTCGATTTCGGCTGATCTTTCTGAGACTCTGCAATTATTTCTTCCAGCTTTTGCTTAATATCAGAAGCCTTAGCATGAAAAATCTGAATCACCTGCGGTTCTTCACGCGCCTCAATGGGCTGATCAATAAAGCGCAAAACCTGCAACATTCGATTGATGTTGCCTCCGGTATCGGTCACCAAAATCGAATTTGTGCGCTCAAAGGCATTGATTTGTCCATAGTCATGACGCAGCCCCTCGATCGCCTTGGTGGCCTCTGCAATGTCAATATGCTTGAGCACGATCATCTGACTGATCAGCTCGCCATTTGCCTCCGAAAGCATCCCTTCTGTCAGTTGTTCTCTAATCTCCATATCCTCGCGGCGTGCCTTTGCGATTGGTACCACCCGGATAAACTTCTCACCGGCATCAACTAAACCAATTCCATTCATCCCCAGGGAGGTCTTTATCGCAAATAGGTATTCCTCAAGCGACAATGCTCCCTGACTGCGCAACGAAAACATCGGGTTTGGAAGTCCGGGAGCCTGCAACAAGGTTTTGCCCGTCTTTTCGCTGTAATCTTGAAGCACAATTTCCAGCGGGGTTGTGCTGAATTTAAGTTTCAGACCATCGGAGGAACCACCAAGAGCATCCCCGCCACCTGATACAGGAGAAAATTCGGGGACCTGCGCCCGAACTACAGGGATCAAACCCGTTGCAACAAGCAACAGAAACACCAAAAAATGCGTATTGTATCGAATCCTCATCGGTTCCAAGACCCCTTTTCGAAACGAACTCACGACGATTCACGCATGTACGCACAGTACAACGAAAACCGCCCCGTTCTGATCATTTTATCTTTCGGTTTGATGCGCAAATACCGAACATCAAGCATAGCACCTTCACTTTGCAGATCAAACAGGAAATGCACCAGAGCATCCAGGGATCCAGACCAATCCCGGCATTCAATTGGCAACTCATACACAACGCCTTCCTGAATTTCAGAGCCAATTTCATGCCGCAGAATTTTGAGACCATTTTTGGCGGCTTTTTTCTCCATCTCTGCCGACCAATACACATCCATGCGCTTATCCTGCGAAAAGCGCGGCATCAATCCTTCAAGCTCGGCCATCCGTGCCGTCCATGTGTCCCGCTGCTCGACCAGCACCTTACTCCGCTCAATAGAACTCTCGACTTGAAGCTGCTGTTGGCGCACGCTTTTCCAGGCTTCAATCTTTGACCCAGAGAGCCATGCCGTCGCACCAAAAAGAGCTGCGGATACCGTAATTAGACCCAAAACCGTTTCTCGAGTTGATATTTTCACTATTCTATCTCCGGAAACTTAATATCAAAACTAAACCGGTGCCGCCCCTTGGACGTTAACGTTCGCGTACCCGACTTGACATCTACAAATAGTGGCGACTGATTCAGCGATTCATTGAACTGGTTTACGAGCTGACCCGAATCTGCATCACCCGCAAGGTCCATGCCTCCCCCTTTGCGATACGTGAAGGAAGTGAGATCGACACCCTCTGGCTGTAGTTGGCTGATCTCCCGCAGACTCTCCAATGCCGAATACGTTCGATCTGTGTAGCGCTCAATCATGTTTACCTGCAATCGAAGGCGGCGCACTTCATTCGCAGGCTCCAACCAACGCGCAGCAGAGGCTTCAAGTCGATGCAATCGGTTCTTTTCAAACGCAAACATCCCCAATCCTCCGCCAACCAAAAGGCCCCAGAGCCCAAAAATAACCAGAGCAGAGACAAGCATCAAGCGACGGGTACGACTAGAGCTCGCAGTCCGTCGCCACGCATCTGGCGTAAGATCCAAAAGCCCGCCGCCAGACAAGGCCCGCAAAGCAACACCATGGGAAACCGAAGGGAGGTCCCTCAAGGAGCATTCATGCACCAGAACACCACTGACGGATTCCAGCGCCGTCGAAAACGAAGCATAATCCCCCTCTGACCACAACGTAACCGTCTGCGCACGAGCTCGCCCACGCTCAACCTCAACCCCCATCATCAAGTGGGCTACTTCCTGCGCAACTTCAACGGCGGCCTCAGGATCGTCCAAATCAGAAATTCGACCCAGACAACTCAGCGCAATCAGGTTGCCAGTTTCGTGCGTTAACACTTCAACCATATTATCGCTTATAATGACAAGAGTCTCTCTTCCCTCCATGGAAAGTTTAGTGGAATCAACGATTGTCTTCCAACGCCCCAGCAACGCCGCATCGATTCGCTCAATGCGAAGCCCCTGCTGTTTCAACTCCTCCCCGGCCTCGTCGATCACCTTTTCTTTGGCAGCAGCGACAAGAACCGTGCAGTCATTTTCATCGCGGGCGAGAACCTCGTGCGAGACAACTATCTGATCAATAGGGAAGGGAGAAAACTTATCAACTTGGAGCTCAACCATATCAGCAAGCTCTTCTGGATCAACGGCAGGAAGCTCCAGAATACGTAAAAGAAGCTGAGTTGAGGGCAACGCCATAACAACGGAGGTTTTGCTAATCGCCCCGGGAAGCTTTTCAAGCAGGGAAACCGCAGCAGCATCAGGCTCAGCGTCCACAAAAGGCGGAAGCGCGATCCGCCCATCGGAAAACACCTCACTCCTGCCCTTGCTCTGGCGCAGCGCAGTCCACTCCACCACCTCGGGTGTCAGCAGAATCCCTGTTGCTATGTCCTTTGCCATTGTTTATTCCCGAACACAAAAATCGCACGCCTTGAAGCACAACCCCACAATCAATCGTCTTCTCGCCAGCGCAAAATCGTCATTTTTTTACCCGAATAGCGAACGATACACCAAAATGAATGTGGGACACCATTCATTTCGCCCGTTGACGTAACCCGATAAATCTGAGATTGCGTTGATATCAAATCCCGCGCTCGCCCTTGCACCTCAGGAATGCGGGAAAAAAAATCTCCCGTGTCCTTAAAGGACTCGTCGTGATGGACGCCAAGCTCATCGACCCATCCGCTCCGCTCTTCAATAACAAGCGGGGCAATCTCCTCATCAATGCCCGGCAACGCTCTGAGAACCCGATCCGGGGCAGCATTCACATTCACCTTTCCATCACCATATGTCGTCAACAGATCCCGGATCCCACTGCACCGCAGCGTATCCTCTTCAGAAGCGCCATCTTGTAGGACACCTCCATTCAGGATGGCGGGAGTAAACCCCTTGATAAGCAGCAACTCGCCCACCGTATCTAACGGACCGTTTCGGGCCATATAGGGATCTTCAAGATTTGCGTAATAGTCTTCGGTTTCAGCTCCGTCGCCCTCCACCATCTCATTAGAGTCCGTCCAATCGTAGAACGAATCAATCAATTCCGACCACATTTCCTGAGGAATATTTCCAACCTCCAGAATGCCCTCCCAAAGCTCATCACTGGCTTCCCCTTTGTCCCTCGTAAGTGTGTTCACGTTTAAAAGAGCCGGTTCTGGAATGATTTCAACACGAATAGAGCCCTCGCCAATACCCGCTTCGGCCAGATCGTGCTCCACCACAACCCTTCCCCCATCGGAAAGCGCCTTGGCATCCGAATACCAGCGATCCTGCTCCGCACGGACGGGATCAGAGTCAGAACCTGAAACCGACTCAACTTTACTCATAAGAAGCTCAGCAATGGCAAGACCAGAGCGAGCATGGTAATCCGCCTTGGTTCGATTGCGATAGTATGAGGTCAATTGGGCTTCAATGCGGGCCTCAAACGCAAACGATGCCACAAGCATTGCGAGTAGGCCAATCACCCACAGCACCACAATCAGTGCTGATCCGCCCGGCTTCCCTCGCCGATCTCTGACCTCTGGCCTCTGACGTCCGACCTCTGACCTCTGGAACCCTACTACCATGCCAACTCTCCCACCCGCAACCCAACGATACGCTTCAACTCAACAGGATCCCCACCCTCGTCCGGAGGTTCAACATAGAGAGACAACGCCACAACGGTCGGAATTTTGTTGGTATCCTCCCACTCATCAAGCCAGTCGATCTCCCCATCCTCATCAAGCTCCCAAGCCATGCGACAGTCAAACCCAACGACACGTTTGGACAGAAAGGTAACGTCAACATCCTCCTCAGGATCGAAATCCTCATCCTGCCCTTGCAACCGCCATGCCTTCACCGCCGCGCACCGATCCCCATCCTCGTCATCCGCAAGAAAGAACTCCACACGGTGAGGGGTTTCAGACAAAGAACCACCCCTCCCCACAAGCGCCCCCCCAAGCTTGACCCAGCTGATCGTATCCTCCGCCAATGGCCCCTCTCCGCCGTCCTCGTGCACAAACCCATACTCTGAAGCTCCTCCGGTCTCGGGGTAATATGCCGAACGCAACCCCATCACAAGCTGCTGAATCACATAGTCACCGTGGTGCAGGCTATCTACAATTGCCGTCCCGCGCTGCCAAGCGGTTGTGGCCGCCGCAAATGTCATAAAGGTTACCGTCGATACAATCGCCATGATCGTCACGGCCAAGAGAATTTCGAGCAAAGTGAAGCCAAGCGTAGGGCGTCGCGTGTTCATAACCCCCCCTCCCGGAATACCATGTACCGCGCGACCTCTTCATGCTTCTGCTTTCCATATGCCGACCACGTTAGCTTCGTTCTAACGACAAGAAGTCGAACGTCATTATCATCCGCATCCTCGTCAGGATCCTCGACCGTGCGTTCAAACATCACCCCATCGAATTCCTCAGGGCTGACCTCAAAATCTTCAGGATCAAAATCGTGCATCTTCGTCAGGGCAAGAGGATACGCCGCTTCACCAGCGTTGAGGGCCCACATCGCCCGGTGATAACTTGTCGAAGCCTTAAGCACTGACAGGCAACGCGAAATTGCAGTCAGCATAACAACCAACCCAAGACTCAGCAAAGCAACGGCGAGCAACACCTCAATCAACGTCAGGCCGCGAGATTGTTTTGCGAACCTCCCAGCAGGTCGGTTCCCACGCGTATCCACAGCCCGCATCATCTATCTCCCGTGGTAACCGCAGAAGCAAGCGCATCCACTTTAATGACAATGCCTTCTTCCTGAAAATCCACAATCCGGACTTCATAGGGAATGCAGCGACCATTGGATTGATAGACAACAACACAGGAGCCTTCCAGGCAGTCTGGCTCTCCATCAATATTGACATGATCAATCAAAACTTTATCAAGCTTTCGCTCCAATCTTGGGGAGACACCGGATGCGGCACCCACAAGAGGGCGCTCAGGTGCACCCTCATCAAACGCACGATTCAGGGCAGAAGGATCCTCTTCATCCTCATCCTCCCTGTCTGATGCGCGGGAGAGGGATGCAGCCCCCCCATCAAGTTCAGCAATCACCAGTGAGGCGTCCTCAAAGTTAAAAGTGATCGCCATGGTGCGTTGATGGAGCACCGCCATGCTACGTGCATACCGGCCCGCCGCGATGACCGTACGGGCCGCCGTGCGAAGACGGTTTCCACGCATCGAATTCACAAATGAGGGAACGGATATGGCTGTCACCACGCTGATAATGACAATCACCAGCAGAAGTTCGATCAGTGTGAACCCGCAAAAACGACGGTTGCAACGCAGCCATTTGAAATACGATTTCGAGAAAGGACAGAAGCACTGCATGACTACATCATCTTTCGTTTAGCCCTCGACAGAGGTCGAAAGGCAGAGGTCTGAGATCCTGACAACACGGCCTGACTTCTGAACCTTGACCTGAAACTCAACCTGTTCCCCAGGGGTCTCGCTCTTCGTAGCCTCGTGCGCCAGCGCGTGGATTTTCTCATCTGCGAGGCAACGGTAATCCATCCCGAAGTACTTTCGGGAGGCTTACGAAGAAATTTCCTCCATGAATGAGCCGCCCCCCCCCTCACTAGAAGCTTGTGATATCATCCGCGCCACCCAACTGTAGATCCGGGCCAGCAGAAATCACTTTGTAGTCCCCGCCGCTTGCGGCCTTGTAAGAAAATGCGGTTCCCCATGAATCTGCGATTGCCGTGGAATCCCCCCGAATATACGGACCACTCCAATTGGGCTCTCCCGAAGAGGTCAACAGATTGTTTAAAGAGGAGGGAAAGCGTCCCGTGTCCAATTGATAGACCTCAATAGCGCTGCCAATAGCAGCAATACTTGCACGCGTTGCATTGATACGTGCCATCTCACCCCGGTTGCCAAACTTGGCAACAACAATACCTGACAAGATGCCAATAATCACCACCACCATCAGCATTTCGACCAAAGTAAAACCTGATGCCCCACGTAATCCACGCTCATTCAGTCTCTTGTTCATCATGTCCTCCTGTTTTGACAACCCACTACAGTATCAATTTATATTTTCTAAGAGCCTTTTGCAAAACATGCGGGACGAGGGCGCCCCACCTCCAGATTGTCATCCAAAGTCCATTTCTAGAGGTGGGACGCCCTCGTCCCGCTCTTCTATCCTAAACTTGAATCGATCATCCAACATCCAAGTGCTTGCATCCCGAACTCGCTTCTAATTTCAGATTTCAGCTTTTCTCCCTAAACCCCCATCCCATTCGTGATCTCGAAGACTGCCATCAAGATGGCAATAGCCACAAAGCCCACCCCAACTGCAACAAACACAATCAAGATCGGCTCTAAAGCTGCTGTTAGGATCTTAACATTTCGATCCAACTCATTCTCATAGCGACGGGCAATGTGCGTCAAAGCACTACTCATATCCCCCGTCTGCTCGCCAATCTCCAGCATATCGGTCATCATCTCCGGAAAAACCTTACTAGCCGCCAGCGGCCCCGATATTGAGGTACCATCAGTTACCCGCTCACGAGCGTTATCCAACTCACGCGTAATGACAGCATTACCCACCGTTTGCCCCACAATTTTCAAAGCCTGTAGAACGGGCACACCATTACTCAACAGGGTTCCAAGTGTCCGCGCAAAATTGGAATAAATCCCGGAAGCCACAATGCCCTTGATCAGAGGCAGACGTAACAACATGCCGTGCCACCATATGCGCCCGCGTGTGGTTTTGACCCAACGATTTGCCGCAACCGACAGCACAACAATCACCCCCAATATGAAAAGCCCATACTGCGTCATGAACTTGCTGGACCCAATTAACATGCGGGTCGGCAGCGGCAGTGCCTGTTTCATGCCATCAAACAGCGTCTGAAACTTCGGCACAATGCTCACCATGGCAAAGATCAACGTGGCAACTCCCATGACCACCACAATGATGGGATAGACAAGCGCCATCACGACCTTTTCCTTCAGATCCTGAAGGCGCTCATAATGCTCAACCAATCGTATCAACACTTCGTGCAGCGCCCCGCTGGCCTCGCCGGCACGAATCATATTGACGTAAAGATTGGTGAACACCTTTGGGTGTTGAGACATGGCAACCGAAAGGCTCGAGCCTCGAATAATCTCCGTGCGAAGGGAACCAATGATGGCATCACTCCCCCTTCCCGATTGACGATTTGCCAAGGTATTAAGCGCATTTCCCAATGTCATACCCGATGCAAGCAGGTCGCTCAACTCGGTGGTAAAGATGAGCACTTCGCGCATCGTCATACGGTCTGGCCGCGTCAGCTTGAACCGGTGCGTTTTTTTTGATGCCGCCGCTTTCGCCGCAACACCCTCTTTCACCGAAACCGGGATCAGCCCCCGCCGCTCGATATCCGCAAGCGCCTCGCGGCGATCTTTTGCTTCAAGATCTCCCGCAACTTTTCCTCCCGACCGAGAGCGCGCCGTATATGCAAATGTTGGCATTATGCATTCTCTTCCGTAGCCCGAAGGACCTCTTCAATCGTCGTCACGCCCGCAAGCACTTTCTCCCATCCGTCATCGCGAAGCGTGCGCATCCCTTCTTTCAAAGCGACGTGCTTAACTTCACCCGCCGATTGCCGACTAATGATGAGAGATTGAATCGCTTCCGTAACGGGCATGATCTCAAAAATACCAGAACGGCCATGAAATCCCGTTGAGCGACAAGCCTCACAGGAACCGGTTTCATAGATAGCCCCCGACACAACCTGATCAATAGGAAAGCCAATCTCCTGCAGAAAATCCATGCTCGGGGAAACCTGCGTTCGACACTCCGAACAGAGTTGACGCACGAGGCGTTGAGCGACAACCCCCTCAACAGCCGAGGCAACAAGATAGGGCTCCACGCCCATATCCATCAGTCGCGAATAAGCCCCCGATGCATCATTGGTGTGGAGTGTGCTAAACACAAGATGCCCCGTCAGCGATGCCTGGATTGCAATCTCCGCCGTTTCTAAATCGCGAATTTCACCCACCATGATGATGTCAGGATCCTGACGCAGGAAGGAGCGTAAAGCCCGCGCAAAGGTTAGCCCAATCTCAGGGCGCACCAGAACTTGATTCACCCCGGACATCTCATATTCAATCGGATTCTCTGCGGTCATAATCCGAACATCTATCCGATTCAGCTCTTTCAAATATCCAAAGAGTGATGTCGATTTTCCAGATCCCGTTGGCCCCGTAACGAGAATGATGCCATTTGGACGATGAATCAGCTTGCGAATCAAAGTGGAATCCCGATCGCCCATACCGGAATCTTCAATGGTAATCAGGTGGGTCCCACTTTGGAGCAGACGCAGACTGACACTCTCGCCATAAACCGTAGGCATGGTCGACACACGAATATCGATATCCTGTCCCTGAATACGTAACCCAATGCGTCCATCCATCGGCAACCGTTTCTCGGCAATATCAAGATTCGCCATCACTTTGATACGCGAGATAATGGCTGCCTGAAAACGATTCAGTTGCAACGGAACCGGGGTCTCGTGCAACACGCCATCAACCCGATAGCGTATCCGCAGCTTTTCCTCCATGGGCTCCATATGGATATCGGTGGCTCCCTGTTTTGTCGCCTCCCAAATGATCTGATTCACGAACTTAACAATGGATGCCTCCTGATCCATCTGGCTCAAGTCAACCTTGCCAAGCTGCTCGTCAGGCTCCACATCGAAGCGATCATCCTGCATCATGAGATCGAGGGTATCGGCACCCACGCCGTAGAACTTCTTTGCGGCTTGGGCAATATCATCCGAGGGGCTGAGCACCAGCTTGACACGGGAATCCGCCGCCAGACGAAGCGAGTCGACCAAGCCGGGCACAAAGGGATCACTCACCGCAACTTTCAAGATATCGCGTTCAAAACAAAGCGGAATAACGTTATACTGAAACACCGCCTTCGTCGGGAGGCGCTCCAAGACCTCGCGCTCGATGTCCTCCTCTTTGAGATACGAAAACGGCATTTTCAGAACATCGGCAAGCGCTTTCAGAAATACATCTTCGCTGGCGAATCCCTGACTTTCCACAACCTGCCCGATCGGCAACTCGTTTGAAGCCGCCAATTCGACAAGCGTTTCGACTTGATCCGCCGAAAACAACGCCGTGCGCTCAAGCAATTCGGCCAAATATGTGGATGCCGCCATAACGAATCATACTCCTCAAGAGGGACAGTCTACCGCTCACAGTCCAAAAGTGCAATTATGTATAGTGCACTTCACGGGTGCAACCTATAGAAATGTCCGGGCGTGGTGTCTACCCCTAATCGTAATCCTACGCGTAATCCTAATCAGCAACAACCTCTTGGCCTGCCTCCTGCTCGTGAAGATGATCCACCGCCCACTCGGCCTGCCGAACAATTCCCATCATAATGCGAACATCATCCTCTGTAACAGCCCCCCGCCCCATCACACGCCGGAATCCCTGCATCATGTGATCCGACTTATTGGCCTCCATGAAGCCAATCCGAAGTAGAACATCCCGCCACATGCTAAACATGCGCTCCCGCAATTCCGAGGGAGCCAAAGCCGATTTTTCTACTGGAGGCTCATAAACATCAGCCGCCACAAAAATCTCGTAACAACAGACCATAACCGCCTGCGATAAATTCAGTGACGTATACCCATCAGAGGTTGGAATTTGGATAATACGGTTACAGAGGCACAACTCCTCATTGGTCAGTCCTTTGTCTTCGCGACCGAATACTAATGCAACACGGCCGCGATCAGAATCCTCAAGAACCGATGGGGCCCACTCACGAGGTGTCTTTGCATGTTGCCGATAAAGCCCAGTCCGCGCGGACGTTCCCATGATCACACCACAATCTTTAACCGCATCCGCTAACGTGTCATGCGTTGAACGGCTCTCCAGAATATCGGTTGCATGACACGCCATCTTACGTGCCTCATCCATATTCAGAGAGCGCTCCTGCACAATTGCCAAATCCACCAAATCCATGTTTGCCATGGCACGACAAACAGAACCCACATTCCCCCCATAGAGAGGGCCAACCAACACCACGCGTAAATTATCAAGATTCATATCTATCACTTCACTGTTGAAAGACGGACGATCTATAACTATAAACACTCAACACGTATAAATACCAGTGAAGACTAACTAAACCATGGACAAACCGGGAGCCCACTATCATGGACGAACTGCTCCAGCTATTGAAAACGGATGGACGCCAATCGGTAAAGACGCTTGCAGACATGCTAACCCTCTCTGAAGATGAGATTCGTAGCCGCATGACCACGTACGAACAGCAGGGCATCATCCGCGGCTATCGTGCCGTTGTAAACGAAGATCTGTTGGACCCAAATCGCGTGCGGGCCGCTATTGAAGTATGCATGAAACCCGACCGAGGTGGCGGCTATGATCGCGTTGCTGAGCGTATCGGCAAATTTTCAGAAGTCGAATCGCTCCACCTCATGTCGGGCGGCTATGATCTGCTCGTATTTGTAGAAGGCGACAGCCTCAAAGAGGTCGCGGGCTTTGTCAATGAACGCTTGGCCACACTTGACGGCGTTCGGTCGACAGCAACCCATTTCACGCTTAAGACCTACAAAGACCAAGGCGTTATGATGGAGACAGGGAGTGAGCATGAACGACTCAAAGTCTCACCCTAGCTATGTAGCTAAATACCTCAAGGCCGTCCCCCGCTCAGGCATTCGCGATTTCTTTGAAATCGTCACCACGCGCAAAGACGTCATCAGCTTGGGTATTGGCGAACCCGACTTTGTAACCCCGTGGCATATACGGGAATCCTCAATATATGCACTTAATCACGGAGCTACCTCATATACGGCCAACTTAGGATTGCTAGAATTGCGGCAGTCCATCTCCCGCTATGTCGAACACCGTTTTCAGGCTCAGTACGACCCAACCACCGAAATCATGATAACGGTTGGCGTCAGCGAAGCACTGGATCTTGCTATCCGAGCCATTATTGAACCCGGCGACGAAGTGCTCTACCACGAGCCCTGCTATGTTTCCTACGGGCCCATCATTACATTTGCACACGGCATCCCTGTGCCAATCGCAACGCATAAAGAAAATGAATTTCGTCTGACACGGGAAGCCCTTGAAGCCAAGGTGACGCCAAAGACAAAGGCACTTCTACTAAACTTTCCTACCAATCCAACGGGAGCTGTGCTTACACAGGACGATGTCGAGATGCTTGCTGAGTTTGCAATCAAGCATGACATTGTTGTGATTACAGATGAGATCTATGCCGAGCTCACCTACGAAGGCGAGCGGCCCAGCATTGCATCCATCCCCGGCATGAAACCACGCACCATTTTCTTAAATGGATTCTCAAAGGCATGGGCCATGACCGGATTCCGGATTGGCTTTTCCTGTGCACCACCAGAACTAACAGAAACCATGATGAAAATACATCAATACACCATGCTCTGCGCTCCCGTTTTGGCTCAAGAAGCCGCTATTGAAGCGCTTAAAAATGGCGATAAAGATGTAGAAGAGATGCGTAGAGCCTACAAGCAACGGCGCAACCTTATGCTCAAGGGGTTCGAAGCTGCCGGTATTCCCTGCCTCAGACCCAAGGGCGCCTTCTACACATTCCCATATATCGGTGACTTTGGCCTATCCTCTCAGAACTTTGCCATGCAGCTACTCGAAGCAGAGAATGTGGCCTGCGTGCCAGGTACTGCATTTGGAGCCTGCGGCGAAGGCTTTATACGCTGCGCCTACGCCGCCGGCACCAACGAAATCCAAGAAGCACTCGTTAGAATTGCGCGTTTCGTCAAGCGGCTGGGCTGAAAACTTGGCCCTTCTGGAACAAGTGCGATGGCATGCACGCCTGTGCTACATCTCCCTCGCTTCGGCGGGAGCGGGGGGAGGATTGATATCCACAATCTGGGTTTTATTGTCAGAGGATGTCGTATTCTCATCAACAGAGAATGCAGCAGCATACGGAGTCGTCCGATATTTACTCACACGCTGTAGTTTCTGAAGCACCTCTGAGATGCTCTCAATCGCCATGGAACAAGCACAAAATTCCTTCTGCTCCATGACCTCAGGCCGCAGATCTTTGATACAGGAAAAATAAATACGCAAGATTGTCGCGGGCTGCCCCAGATGGTGACACGCTGCACCAAGGCTCTCAATCATCACCCGTTGTCGCTCAGCGTCAACAATCTCTTCGGACTGCTTTCGCACCGCATCTGTCAACTTACGAGAGATTTCGAGTTGTTCATCAAGAGCATTAATCTTGTCGTGAAGCCCCTGCACAACCTCATTTAAGTACCGTTCAATATCACTACTGTCGTGCTCACTGTGGATCAAGGTCACGGATTTGGGAAGATCGTCGGCGGCAATTTTCTCCAGATAGTCGCGCATGCGCTCAATATTAGTAGGATACTGGCGCAGCATGCCAAACCCTAGAACACCGCACAAAAAGCCTGCCAACAGGATGGCACCATGCGTTGCTGGAGAGTAGATAACAACCGTCGTAAAAAGCGAAAGCCCAACCAAGGAAAAACTGAGCATTGGAATCACGACAACCAGAGCAATCGCAATTTTAAGGTGATAACGCGAACTCTGAGACGTCAGAGATGTCCATCTCAGCCATTGAAACCTTTGCTGACTACCCACGGCCATCCTTTTCAACTTGTATGTCGATTGTTGGGCGTTGCTTGTGCTTGCATCCCGAACTCACCACGACATTCGCCGGGATGACCAGCACTTCAGGGTTGGGCGGTGAAAGCCTTCTCACAACGTACTTTACCCAAAACCTTTTCCGACTACTTGATTGCCTTACGGGTAACCTTAGTCAACGTTTTCCACATGGCAGTCGTATCAGGCGCATCCAGCAATGCCTTCCGCGCGTCCTCTTCCATGAACGTCTCCGTAAGTCCAGCAAGCAGTTTCAAATAAAATGCACTTGCCGCCGTCGGAATCACTAAGAAAAAGACGATATGGGTCAATCCCCCTTTTGGCCCATCAAAATGGATCCCTTTTTTGCTTAGCCCCACAGCAAGCGTCAGCGCCCCCCCTTCAACCCCCCTCACATGCGGAAAAGCCAAGCCGTAGTCCACAGCCGTTGAGTATAGCGCCTCGCGACGCAATGCCTCTTCAAGCAGAAGGTCACCCTTATCGACAAACCCCTCCTGCTCCATTCTGTGAGAAAGCAGGGCAATAGCACCTTCCTTGTCATCAGCACCGAGATCCTCAATCATGAGACTGACATCGGAAAATCTAGAAATACCCGGCTTCCGAGCATCAAAACGTCCGGGACGCTTTTTAACATTACGGGCGACCCCGTCAGGAACATACAAGAACCGTGCACAATTAGGGCAGGCCTGCGGAGTATCTGCTATTTGCACCTGCTGAAGAACGCTACGAGGAAGCTTTATCCCACAGATTGAGCAAACCCCTTCGGACACAGGCACAATGACATGCCGATCCTTTTTATGAAGTTTTTCAAACGTGACACGAATATCAGGAGGAAGCTGTTCTGTCATCGCGACGATTGCACCGTTAAGTTGCTCAAGATGCGCCACGCCACCAGCCACCTCAAGCTCTTCTCGAACTTCAGTTAGCTCCTGCAATTGAATAAGATGATTTAAGGTGGGATGCATATGATCTCCAATAGGGTTGAAATCAGCAGAAATAAACAAAACAATAACAAACGCACGGCAGAGTGCCCGCCAGAACAATATACAGAAATAATATCCGATAAAAACCTCTTGTCAATTCTGAACACAATATCAATTCTCAACACAAATAAGAATCGAAACAGACGATGCAACATCAGACACTCCGCTTTCATCCAGCACGTCCCCTTTGAAGGGCTTGGAAACATATCCCGATGGGCACAGCAGCACACTGTGGATGTTTCCCAAACGCGAATGCAAGCGAACCCTTACCCTCTCCCGGAGCACACAACCTGCTAATTGTTTTGGGAGGCCCCATGAGCGTCCACGACACAAAAGCCTACCCCTGGATAAATACTGAATTAAAGTACATTGATGCTGCACTTAAGACCGGGGTCACCATTCTAGACATCTGCCTGGGAGCGTAAATGCTGGCTCACATTATGGGAGCAAAAGTTGAGCCTTCCCCATTCAAGGAAATAGGGTGGTTCCCCGTCAAACGCACAGAGCAGGCCAAAAGAAACGAAGTGGCAACGTGTTTGCAGATGAAATCATGGCATTTTACTGGCACGGCGAGACGTTTGATATTCCCCGGGGGGGGCAACACATTTTGCCACAAGTAAAGCCTGCAACCATCAAGCATTTGGTTACGAAGATCGTGTTCTCGCGCTTCAATACCATCTGAAAACAACACCAGAGGCAACGCAGGATATTATTGCCCACAGTCGCCATGAAATGACAGCCGTCACCTATGTGCATTCGCCAGAAACCATTTTGGAATCACCCGACCGCTTTGCGGTAGTTAATACGCATATGATCAGACTGCTTGAGCAACTGCTGTGTCCAGCAGTGACTTCAACGTAACTACCGCAATCTGCAGCCCGAGGGTGGGCCACCTCCATCGCCACGACGTTATGCAATAATGGAGGTGAGGTGACCTCGCCCCGCAGATCATTTATTACCATACTCGACAGCGTTTTGCCTAAATCGAAAGAGCGCCTTCCTCCTTCGCACTTCGTGCTACGGCGGACATGTCAGCGAGAGGCTTCGACAAGCTCGGCATGACAGTTTCTCATGAAATCCGAGCTCTCGGCGAGTGTCATTCCAAGCGAAGTCGAGGAATCTCGATTTGGGCAACACACCGTAGAAAACACTCGACACATAAGCCTACTGACACCAATCTAGTGTCTATTATTAAAAACGAGAGGATCGCCCACATGCGTGTACTATATTATGACTGTTTTTCCGGGATCAGCGGCGATATGAATCTTGCTGCAATGCTAGATCTTGGCGTTGATGAGCAGCTCCTGCGCAACGAACTCGCCAAGCTTAACGTTTCTGACGAGTTTGAACTCCAGATCACGAAAGATGCTAAAAGCGGCATTCACGGAACCCGCGTCAACGTTCAGCTGAAACACCATCATGCCTCGACCGGGCATCACCACCACCATCACCATCGTAACCTGAACGATATCGCTACTATCATCTCGCAAAGCATGATCTCAGAAAGGGTGAAGACAACCAGCATGGCAATTTTTGAGAAAATCGCTCAAGCAGAGGCCCATGTGCATGGCTGTAGTGTTGAGGAAATTCATTTCCATGAAGTCGGCGCAACCGATGCCATCGTTGATGTTGTCGGTGCCGCGATCTGCCACGAAGCCCTTGGTGTTGAACAAACGCTCTGCTCATCCATCGAGCTCGGAGGCGGGTTTGTAACCTGCGCTCACGGTAAGATTCCCGTCCCTGCTCCAGCTACCGTCGAAATTCTCAAAGACATCCCCACCCGACGAGGAGCCGTTCAGTACGAAACCACAACCCCAACAGGGGCCGCAATCCTCTCTACACTCGTGAATCAATTCACCGATACCCCTCAGCTGATTTGCAAGAAGACGGCCTATGGCATTGGACACCGCGATATGGAAATTCCAAACCTCCTGCGCGTGCAATTAGGGACCTCCACCAACCTTCCCAAAGCCGTAGATGCCGTACTTCTGGAAAGCGCTATAGACGACATGACGCCAGAAGCGTTGGGCTATGCCATGAAGCAACTTTTTGAGGCAGGTGCCAGCGACGTAAACTTCATTCCCACCACCATGAAGAAATCACGCCCGGGAACCATCATTTCGGTGCTCTGTTCACCACAGAACGAGGCCGTAATCAAACACACCATGTTCCGCGAAACCACGACACTGGGAATAAAACGGTTTGCCGTCGAAAAGACAATGCTGGAACGCCGTGTCGAGCAGCGGCAAACACAATTTGGAACGATCACCACCAAGGAAGCCATTCTTAACGGTGACGTGATTCGATCAAAACCGGAGTTCGATGAATGTGCCGCCATTGCCCGACGAGAGAAGCTGCCCTTAAGCACCATCTACAAAGCCGTCGCTCAGAAAAAGAACATCTCATCATGAGTGCGACCAGAGCCCTAGATGCCAAGCGCGACGCGCTGTCAGAAATTCTGCTTAAACTCGAAAAAGTCGTTGTTGCGTTTTCCGGTGGCGTGGACAGTTCCCTGCTCCTCTATGCCGCAAAACAAGCCCTTGGTGACAACACTATAGGCGTTACCATCACAAGCCCCTACATTCCACAATGGGAAATTGACGAGGCGTTGGAATTCAGCCGAGAGAACAACATTCGTCATGAGCTCGTAGAAGCCCCCATTCTAGAGGCCCTGCGCAGCAGCCCCGAAGATCGCTGTTACCAATGCAAAACGTTTCTTTTTACTGAGCTCAAAACCTTTGCAGCAAAACACAATTCCGTGTTGATTGAAGGAACCAACCACGATGATCTCGGAGACTATAGACCGGGGCTCAAAGCGCTAGACGAGCTCAGTATCCGCAGCCCTTTGCTCGAAGCTGGACTCACCAAACAAGATATCCGAGACCTTTCTGAAGCGTGGGCACTGCCCACTTGGGACAAACCTGCCTACGCCTGCCTTCTGACACGCATCCCTTGCGGGGACCATGTATCCAAAAGCGGTTTGCGCCAAATAGAAATGGCAGAGACGGCTCTGATGGACTTGGGGTTCCGAGCCGTTCGCGTTCGACACTACGGCAAACTTGCACGCATTGAAGTCCCCCCTGAGCAGGTAACAAAAGCCGCAACCGATCCAATACGAGAACAGATTGTCGCCGCTGTAAAATCCGCCGGTTATCGGTTTGTCACGCTCGATCTTTCCGGCTATCGTATGGGCAGTCTTAATCCAAAAAAGGAAATTGAACCCTAAGCTCCAAACGCTTGCCTCTGAGAACATCTGTAACGTGTTGAAATTCAATACCCAATAGCCAACAAGGAATATCCAATGTCCAAGGGAGCGAGAAGCAGAGAATGACATGCCCATAGTCGCCACATTCGCATTCGTCTCCCACTTGGGAGTTGGATATTCCTTGTTGGTTGTCGGACATTCAAGCCTTGAAAAACCCTGAGCTCGCACCGTGGGGCCCACTCGGAACCC
>Ga0307929_1001369_pt1 | contig 18633 bp, 13 predicted proteins | sample AceLakmetage1330_FD_203160 | JGI IMG/M metagenome (GOLD analysis project Ga0307929, IMG submission 203160) | Saline water microbial communities from Ace Lake, Antarctica - #1330 | ecosystem: Environmental > Aquatic > Non-marine Saline and Alkaline > Saline | place: Antarctica: Ace Lake...
ACACGCAGAATTGGTGGGCGATGTCCAAGAAGATTGCCGTAAGTCATGCTATGAATGTAAGATGGTTTGCAGAAGCCGGGTTATTATCATTAGAAGCCCGGATGAAGGTTTAAAAGGTTAATAGAAACCGCCTTGGTACGGAGTACGTATGCCGGGTGGTGTGGGGAGACAGCGGCGCAAGCCGCTTCCTACCCGATTAGAAAAAAGATACGCAGACATCGTAAGGTGCAGAGCACCGAAATATTGTCATTTTGAGTTTTTCGGCAAGCCTTATCCCACACTTAGCCTTCTTGTAGAAGAAATTTGTGAAACCACCAAATAACTCAAAGCAGAAATAGTAATCCCAAAAATGTTGGCATCCAGTCCCAGGGGCAAATTCCAGTTGCCCACAATAAGCGTGATGGTTGTTCCGCCACCTAAAAGCATGGCGGTAAAAGCTGCCACATGATTGGGATTGCGGGTGTAAAGTGCGGCCAGGAGAGGAACAAAAAGCCCCGACACCATAAAGGCATAAGAATACAACATCAGCTCCAGCACATTTTGCATGGTGGTGGCAAGCAGTAGGGCCAGGATGCCGATGATTAGCGTGAGCAATTGCGAAAGGTGCAATATGCGTTTGCCTGTGGGCAGCTTTACCAAACGCTGAACAATATCGGTAAGCACATTACCCGAGGAAGCCATCAGGCAGCTATCGGCGGTTGACATGATGGCCGAGAAATACGCCGACATCATCAAACCCATCAGGCCAACGGGCAAAATGGTACGAAGCAGCAAGGGCAAACCCATCTCCGGGTCGATGTCGCTAAGGGAGGTGTAACCCAGATATTCGAAAAGGCCTTCCTGCAGGGCTACTCGCGAAAACAGGCCCAACAATACGCCCATAAAAGCCATGAGCGGCCACTCGAAAATACCCGCAATAAACCAGGCTTTACGCGCCTGCTTTTCGCTGTTGGAGGCATAGATTCGCTGGTAAAGCGTCATGCCTACAAACCAGATGGGGATAATGGTTACGGCCCAGTTGACGATGGTTTGCCAGGAAACGTTACCCATGTTGAAAAACTCGGCAGGGATGGTTTGGACGATAGTTTTATATCCGCCCAGGGCAAAATAGCTGAGCGGGATGCCAATAAAAATAAGTCCTGAAATCAGTAATATCCACTGAATGGTGTCGGTGTAAATCACCGCTTTTAATCCGCCCATCACGGTGTAAACCACGGTAATTACACCCATTACAATAAGTGCGGTGGTCATATCCAAAGCTACAAACGATGCCGAGGCCAGTTTGGCTCCGGCCAATATTTGCGAACTGGTAAAACCCAGGTAACCGATGGCCGAGATAATCCCGGCAAGAATGGCTACTTCTTTTCCGTAAAAATGTCGGAATATTTCGGGGAAGGTGTAAAAGCGATGTTTGGCCGAGAGCTTAAAAACTTTAGGAATCAAAACCACGGCAGCAAGCCAGGCACCAATCAGTCCGGTAAATAACATCCACGAACCCGCCAGCCCCATAGTAAAACCCAGGCCACCCAGACCAATCGAAAAACCGCCGCCCACATCTGTGGCTACCACCGAAAGGCCGATGTGCCAGCTTCCCATCTTTCGCCCACCTACAAAATAATCTTCGGTGTTTTTGTTGCGCTTCATAAAATAAAAACCCACAGCCAACATCGCCACCATGTACAAGCCAAAAATCGATAAATCTATCCAATGCATAATTTAAATTTTAGTTTCTGTGGAAACAAAAATAGTAAAATATGCGAGGGTGGGGGAGAAACCTGCCTGGTTGGCCATATTGGGATTCACCCCGTGAATTCGCTTTACAGCAGTGCAAGTTTAGTTGTATAGTGCTAATGCTTGGCGGGATTCAAGGGGTGACTTGCTCCTCTCTGATATATCTGTTTTTCACATTGGTAAACCTATTTGCTTAATTCCATCAAGAATCATCCTCATCTGCGCGGCAATGGTTAAATTTAATTTTTCATTATTAATTTTTAATAAGGTATAATTTGTAATTCGCAGGTTCTTATCCAAATCGATCAGGCTGCTTGCGCTGATGAAAACATAGCCAGTTCCGGTTTCTTGCAGGCTATATTCCTTTCCGTTCACTTTCGCTCGCAGTCTTTCGCCATCGTGAAAAAAGCCATTTCCTTCGCTTTCGAAGTAAAATTTGTTGAGGAAAATGTGTGGTTTTTCTTTGTAGGGCGCGCCCGATGTCGGACAAAAAGTATTGCAGTTGCCACATTGGTTGCACCAGTCGGCAAGGTGCAGAATCTGGTATTTTTGGGTGATCTCAAATGGAGCACCCTCCATGATGTCCACCTGACCCTTTTCGATTTTTATTTTTTGAGGCTCAAATTTTGTCGGTTCCACCAAAAAAGTCATCAGGGCAAGGTTGGGACACACCGTTGTGCAGATGCTGCAAAACTCATCGCAACGCAGACAGCGTTTGGCTTCCTCAATTCCCTGCTCAAGACTTAGCGGACTTTGCACAAGCGCAAAGTTTTTTCGTTTATTCAGAGCCGTTTCTTCGATGGTGATGGCTTTGATGCGTCTGGCTCGATCGATCAAATGCTGGCGGTAACTTTTTTCGGGGCGGGAATGAATCGTACGTGTTTGGAAATTAATTTCCAACTTATCGATGATTTCCTGTGCTGCCTTGCGCCCATCGCCAATGGCATTGATGGCTGTGGATGCGCCACGCAGAGCATCGCCACCAATGTAAACACCTGGAATTTGGGTTTCGTAGCTTCCGTTTTTGGTCATGGCTTTCTCGCTCGTCATAAAGTCGATGGCCAGCTCTTGCCCGATGGCAGGGATAATGGTGGTAGCGGTAATGATGAAATCACTGCCGGGAATTTCAACAGGTCTTGCCCTGCCGGAAGCATCCTTTGCTCCGGGCTTCATTTTGCGCAGGCGTATTGTTTCAAGCCGCCCGTTTTTGCTCATAATTTCCACCGGGGCAGCCCATTCGATAATTTCAATACCTTCTGCCATCACGGCTTTTATTTCGCCCAGGTCGGCAGGCATATCATGAATTGTGCGGCGATAAGCGATGCTTACTTTTCCGGTTTGGCCAACCAGGCGGTATGCAGTTCGGGCAGCGTCCATGGCTGTGTTGCCCCCTCCGATAATTACTACTGAATCTCCCAGTTTAGCCTTTTGGCTTGTTTTCACATTCAATAAAAAATCCAATGGATCGATGACTCCGGCGACATCGCTGCCTTTGATTTTGAAAGGCTTCGATTTTTGTGCTCCTGCGGCAATAAATACAAAATCATGATTGCCGCGAAGTTTCCCAAAGAAAGGCTGATCGATTTTTTGTCCATAGTTGATTTTAAGCCCCAGGCCAGTAATTCTTTTCACATCCCCATCGAAGGCTTCGTTGGTGAGGCGAAACGAGGGGATGGCACCGGCCACCATGCCGCCAGGCTGATTTTTGCTCTCGAATATTTCGACTTCAAAACCGGCTTTCGCCAAAAAGTAGGCGCACGAAAGTCCTGCCGGGCCCGCACCTACAATTGCTGCTGTGGCTGGCTTGCCCTTGTGTTTAAATGATTTGGCTTTCATTGCTTCTGCCGGGGCATTTTTGGCAATCACGCGTTTTACCTCTCTTATCAAAACCGGATGGTCGTAGTTGATGCGTGTGCATTTGGTCTGGCACAGATGGTCGCAAACCATGCCTGTGGTATTGGGAAAAGGATTGGTTTCGATCACTACTTTGGCTGCTTCGGCAAGATTGCCCTGTGCCGTTTGGTACAAGTATTCGGGAATTCCCTGATGCGTTGGGCAGGTGGTTTCGCAGGGCGCATGGATGCAATCGAAAAAGCCCAGCGAACGGCTTGTTTTTATATTTGGGCTTTTAATATCCGTTTTCCGGTAATCTTCATCATTTAAAACTTTTTGCGCATATTTTTCGAGATAGTCCGGCGTTTCTGATTGGTTGAGTTTGGCTTTGCGCAGATTTTCGATGTACTGATGCTGACGGCCATAGCCACCGGGCTTGAGCAAATCCGTGCAAACGGTTACGGGTGCTAAACCTGAATTAACAAGGTCGGCAATATTAAAAGCGTTGGCACCACCTGAGAATGAAATATCGAGTTTACCCGAAAATTCGCCTTGCAGCTTTGCGGCCAGATTTACAGCCAGCGGGTGCAGTGCGCGCCCGCTCATGTACATCATTTCCTGGCTGCTGTCAAACACCTCCTTGTGGTTTTTGCTTTCGAGGGTGTTGGTAAGTTTGATACTAAATTGCAAATTTTGCTTATCCGTCTGTGCCTGCAAATTACTGATGATGGGCAGTGCATCAGCCCATTTTAAGTCGTGGGCAAAGGCATCATCAGGTATTTGCGTATCAAATCCACTCTTTGCAAAAATATCTTTCAGCATTGCTTTGCCCAACAAAGTGGGATTGAGCTTGATGGCGGTGTGTAGTTTTTTTTCGTTAATCAGGTATTCCCCAATTTTCTCGATTTCATCGGGAGGACAGCCGTGCATGGTTGACAGCGTGATATTGCTAGATAACTGCGGATTGATTTTTAGCTTTAAAATATTAGGATAAATATCAGCGATGCTTTCGATTTTTAATTTTAAATCATCCGAGGCATCGTTCATCTTATTAAAAAACCACTGCACATTATCTTGTAAAATCCCAGCCAAATCGTAACCCACGCTCATATTAAAGATAAATCCGGCTTCATTGGGATTCCCAATTTGTAGTTTATCTTTCAAAATATGAATCAATATCCAGGCATCGAGATACTGATCGAAAGATTGGGCGATTTTCAGTTCTTGCGACCACTCGCAGTTGTAGCCCTCGTCCTGCATGTCGATGCAAGGCTTGGATACTTCGAGTTCATCAAGGGTTTGGATGGTTTTAAGTTCGATAAAGCGGGAGCCGCAAAGCCAGGCAGCCACAATATTTTGTGAAAGCTGGGTGTGGGGCCCAGCCGCTACGCCAATCGGGCTTTCGAGCACTTGCCCGAATCGCTCCATGGATATTTTATCATCGGCATCGGGACGGAAAAATAATTCTTCGGGTATCCCCAAAATTATTTTGTCGTTTTCATATTGATTTAAAATCGTTTGGAGCAATTGCCGAAGCGGCTGCGGATAAAATTTATCGGTCATAATTACAGGTATCATTAAAAAATGAACCAGCAAAAATAATCGAAAAGCCGCTATTATCATAGATTTGCATTAATTTTGAACCTTATAAGGATTCATTCTAAATGATGCTAAAATCTTGTGGTGTTTTGATATTGGCTGCCGGCAAATCGGCGCGGATGGGCAGTCCCAAATTTGCCCTGCACTATGCTGACGGACTAAGTTTTATCCAAAACATTTTTGACCAATATTTGCGGGCAGGATGCAGCAAAATTGTGGGAGTTTTTAATTCGGCTGAGTATGGCAGGGTCAGCACGCTTATGCCTGGTCTTGCCGAAAAGATGACTATCGTTGAAAACCCAAATGCTGAAAAGGGAAGATTTACTTCTGTGCAATGTGGCTTAGCGGCACTTAGCGGGGCACCGATGGTTTTTATTCACAATGTGGACAATCCCGTGGTAAAAATATCAGTACTCGAAAAATTGCACTGTAATATTGCTGGTTTCGATTATGCTAAACCGGCTTTTTCGGGCAAGGGCGGGCATCCTATTTTGGTGAAGCAAAATATTGTGGAAGCAGTGCTTTGTGAAAAACGTGAGAGCACTAATCTTCGGGATTTTCTTAAACATTTTAAAGGTAAATGGGTTGAGGTGGATAATGATTGTATTTTATGGAACATCAATAAGCCGGAGGATTTGAAGCGGTTTGAAAAGTATAGATGAGATGTTGGTGAACGGATTGAGATGAAATTTGTTTAGCCTTAAAGAACAGGAATTAATTTTTAAAAGATTGAAAAAATGAAAGTTACCGCTTGTCGCAAAACACATTTTAATGCAACCCACCGACTGCACAATCCAAACTGGAGCGAGGACAGAAATGAAAAGGTTTTTGGTTCGTGCAACAACCCGAACTATCACGGACACAATTACAATCTGATTGTTAAAGTGCGGGGCGAGGTGGATCCCGAAACTGGTTATGTAATGGATATGAAGGTGCTGAAAGATATTGTGAAGGCTTACATCGAAGACCGTTACGATCATAAAAACTTGTATCTGGATGTGGATGATTTTAGCGATCAAAACCCCAGTGCCGAAAATATTGCGATCCGAATCTGGGACATCCTGCGCGAAAAAATCGACAGCAAATTTGAGTTATCCATTGTTTTATACGAAACCGAACGAAACTTTGTTGAATACAATGGTGGCAACAGTGGAATGTAGAGGCGCACGGAAGTGCCCTGGCATGTAAAGACGCACGGACGTGCTCCGGCATGTAAAGACGCACGGACGTGCGTCTCCCCAGATGAATATCGAATATCGAAATACTGACGATTAACCCCGCCTCTGCCGAGGATTTCCCCGAAGGGTCGGGGCAGGCTGCTTCGCTCAACGAATACCAAATAATGCCGGGCAAAGCCCGGGCATCCTCGAAAAATTACGAAAATCATAGATTTTCTATTTTTCAGGATGACAATCAATGACTACTAATAATGACAATCAATTACGCGCGAAGCGCAAATGACTATTAACCAACAAGCTCTCAATGTCAAAAACCAGCCATCAGGCGCTCATCTCCATACTCATCGTTCCGGTGCGCATTTATCAGTACGCCATTTCGCCGTTTACCCCGGCATCGTGTCGGCATGTGCCTTCGTGTTCGGAGTATTCGGTGCAGGCACTCAGGATGCACGGACCCGGCAGAGGCGGATGGATGGCCATGAAACGAATCGGACGATGCCACCCCTGGGGCACTTCCGGATTTGACCCGGTTCCTAAAGTTTATGTTCAAAAATTAAAAACTAAAAAATACATGCCTAAAAATTCAAAACCCGTTTATTTCGACTTGCTCAAAGGCAAGCTGGTTTTATTGCTCCTGGCTTTTTCGCTTATCTTTAGCTCATGCCAAACCGGGCAGAGTGAAAAGTCGGCAACAGCCAAACCCAAAGTCCTGGTGAGTATCCTGCCTTACAAGTATTTTGTAAACCAAATTGCCGGCGATGCGCTGGAGCTTATGGTTTTGATTCCGCCAGGCACGGCACCGCATGTTTACGATCCCAGCCCGCGTCAAATGGCTGCCATGACCGATGTGGACGTATATTTTTATAATGGATACCTGAGCTTTGAGCAATCACTCATCGGTAAAATTAACGACAACTACCCGACAATGGAATTGGTAAACCTAAGCACGGGCATCGAGATGCTTGGCGATGCGGAGTGTACGGATCACAGCCACGATCATCATCACGCTTCGGATCCGCATACCTGGCTTTCGGCAATCAATGGGAAGATTATCGCAAAAAACCTCTATGATTTTTTGGTAGAGAAATATCCTGGGAAGCGAGAAATTTTCTCGATGAATTATTCAAAGCTGATTTCAAAGATCGACAGCCTGCATCAGGCAATTCAAAACGCCTTATTGGATGCACCTTCCACAAAATTTATGATCTTTCATCCTTCGCTTTCCTATTTTGCCCGCGACTATAGCCTGGAGCAAATACCCATCGAATTTGAAGGCAAGGAACCCTCGCCGGCAAAGTTGAAAGCATCGCTTGATTTGGCCAGGCAGGAAAACATAAGAACCATTTTGATACAAAAGGAATTTGATAAAAACAATGCCCGAATCATTGCCGAGGCCATTGGCGGACGGATTGTCGTCATCGATCCGCTTGCCGAAAACTGGGATAGCAATTTGCTGGATATTGCCAAGAAAATTGCACAATCTAAAATCTCCGATCGTTAATCGTCAATCTAAAATCAAAAAAATCGATTTTATGGACAGACACTAATATACTTTATTCAAGCATTCGTTGAATATTGAGCAAACATTAGTATGATGAAAAAGACACATTCGAAGCTATTAAGATGAAAGAGATTATTGAACTTAAAGATATTATTGCCGGCTACGGCGATGAGGTGATTTTAAAAAACGTGAATCTCACCATCCGCGAACACGATTTTATCGGCGTTATCGGGCCCAATGGCGGGGGTAAAACCACGTTGGTAAAAGTGATTCTTGGCCTGCTAAAACCCATGTCGGGGAAAGTGCTGATCCATGCTACCGTTCCCGAAAAGCAACGCCGGGCTATTGGCTATCTGCCCCAGCTTAGCCAAAGCGATCAGAAATTCCCCATCACTGTGCTCGAAGTCGTTTTGTCGGGGCTTGCTGAACCCCACCGCTTGTTTAAGCGATTTTCATCGCAAGAGATTTCAAAAGCAAAGTCCTTGCTGGAACAGACGGGCATCGAAGCCCTGGCTAAGAAAAACATGGGTGAATTGTCGGGCGGACAGATGCAGCGTGTTTTTTTGTGCAGAGCCATTATTTCCGATCCGATGCTGCTAATCCTTGACGAACCCAATACCTTCGTGGATAACCGTTTTGAGAGCGACTTGTACGAAACGCTGAAAGTGCTCAACCGGCGGATGGCCATCCTGATGGTTTCGCACGATGTGGGCACCATCACCTATTATGTAAAAACCATTGCCTGCGTAAATCGCGAATTACATTACCACACATCCAACCAGATAAGCCAGGAGCAGTTGGCTTTGTATAATTGTCCCATTCAGATTATTGCCCACGGCCACATTCCCCACACGGTGCTGGGCGAGCATAGGCATTAGGAAATTAAATAATCAAGGATTTGGGATTGAAAAAATAAAACCAAAAAATCAAGTAATAAGGCTCAATATGCAATATTTGTAAAAATAGTGTAGATTTGAAACTATTATTTTAACAACAAAATTACATCAACTTTTTAAAAGCTCGTCCTAAATTAGCAGTAATATCCCCGGCTATTATTGCCTGCTGCGTTTTGCGTTGGGCAGCTATATCGCCGGCAAGCCCGTGAATATAAACCCCCAGAATGCAGGCTTCCTGCGGATGATAGTTTTGTGCCAGCAAGCCCAGAATTATTCCTGTTAGCACATCGCCACTGCCCCCGCTGGCCATGCCCGGATTACCGGTGCTGTTAAAAAAACATTTGCCCTCCGGTGTCGAGATACAGCTGTGCGCGCCCTTTAATACCACATATACCCGGTGTTTTACCGAAAACTCGCGTTGCATTTTATTCCGTTCGAAATGGTTGGTCGATTTTCCTGCCAGCCTTTCAAATTCGCCGGGGTGAGGCGTAAAAATGCCGCCTGCCGTCACAAAGGAAATCCAGGTCTTGTTTTCGCTAAGGATGTTTATGGCATCGGCATCGAAGATCATGGGAAGCTTCGAATTTTGAATCAGTATTTTTAATGCCTGTTGGCTTGCCTTGTTCTTGCTCAGGCCGGGGCCAATAGCGATGGCGTTGTAAGCCGATAAATCAGGATGCTTGCTGAAAAACTGTTCGTTTTCGTCGATGCTCACCATAGCTTCGGGCAGCGCGGTTTGTAATATCGGGTAGCCGCACTTTGGAACGTGTGTCGTAAGCAGGCCTGCTCCAGCACGCAAGGCGGATTCGGATGCCATGACAGCAGCACCCATTTTACCATAGCTGCCCGCAATCAAAAGGGCATGGCCATAATTTCCCTTGTGGGCATATTTGTTTCTGGGTTTTATTAATTGTATCGCATCCCATTTTTCCACATAATAATTTTCGACATCAATCTGCTGAATAAAATCTTCCAAAAGACCGATTGGCAAAACATGCCACTCGCCCACATATTTATCGTTTTCAGGAAACAAAAATGCAAACTTGGGAAACTGAAACGAAAGGGTGTAATCGGCCTCGATGATAGCCCCGCTGCTTTCGCCCGAATTTTTATCGCTAAACAAACCCGAAGGTGTGTCAATAGCGATAGTAATAGCTCCGCTTTGGTTGATGTGTCGGATTACTTGCGCGGTAAATCCCTCCACCGGACGGCTAAGCCCGGATCCAAAAATAGCATCGATCACAATATTTTCGCTGTTCAATTCGGGAAGAGGATCGCTTTCGCGGATATTTCTCACCTCTATCTTTTTGATATTTTCGAGTCGTTTTAGGTTTTGGCTAAAATCTTTAGACTCCTTTTCAGAAAAGCGCACAATGTAAACCCGAACACTATATTTTTTCAGCGCAAGCAGGCGTGCTGCCACCAGGCCATCGCCGCCATTGTTTCCGGAGCCACAAAAAAATACCAGTTCCTGTTTGCGATCCACCTGTTTTTTTATCCAGCGGAAGCATTGCATGGCAGCGCGCTCCATGAGGTCGATGGAAGGAATAGGTTCGTTTTGGATGGTGTAGGCATCAGCCGCTCTGATTTTTTCGACAGGTAGAATTTTCATAATATTTACTTTAGTTTGCAAAAATAGGGAATGTAAGGGCAACAAAAAAGGCCTGATTATAAAACCAGGCCTCCGGGTAATTTTATGTTAATATTATTGCATTTCGGGGTAAACCGGATCGGGAATTGTTTCATATACCTTACCTTCAACACGATATTCGGGTAAGAACCAATCATCGGGATCCCAGTTTTCTACCCATCCGGCAAAAGCGGGTGCATAGGCTTCGCGGATGTCCATATACTCCACAGGATAGCGGAACAAGTTGTCGCCGGCTTCATCAAAGTAAAGGTTGATAGCCCAAGGGTAGCCTTCTTCGGTCATGTAGGTGTAATAGCCAACGACCATATTGCCAGCCTTAAAATTGGTAGGATCGAAGGCAATTGAATCCGAAAAGTCTTTATCGAAGCCAGCAAATTCAGGGTCAACAAGTGAAGTTGGCATACACCAGGGCAGGTGGATTTCGCGTGCACGATTCAGGGCATCAAAGATAAAGATGTTGTTTAGTGGCAATTCAACTTCCCACCAATCCTCGGCAGGTGTATTAAAAATAATTTCAACCTCAAAGCGAGTAGGCTCAATGAAGGCCTGGTTGGCAAAGGTGTTGAAGGTTTTTTGATAATCTTCTACGTTATCGATCAAGATAAAGGAGGCGTAATTTGTAGCTTCCTGAGCTACTGTTTCGCCGTTAACCGTTACCGAGGCAATGTCAGCATAAGGACCATCCCAGCTCCATGAATGCTTAAACGAAATACCCACGCCGTTGCCATGCCCGTTCATGGCGTTGGCACCACTGGCTCTGAGATAAAGCACCATATTTATCTTTGTAACCTCATTGTCATCGTTAAAGGTGCCCAAAACATTATAATCGAGTACCACATCGTTGAAGTCGTAATCGGCAGTATGGGGCCAGGTATCCTCAAAAGAGATAGTGCCAAACTGACCCTCAGCAGGATAGTATTGATAGGTTTCTTCGGCAACAGACTTGAAACCGGGATTAGAAACCATGATGGTTTGCTTAGCCTGAAAAGCCGTGGAAGTGAGATTTCCTATCTGGGTATTAATTTTATCAAAACCAATAACTACAGGTGCTTGATTGGGAATCACCACAGTTACGGAGCTACGATAATTGGCAATTTTGTATTTGCGGTAAAAAGTACCGTTGGCGTTGCTGGCACCATCCATAAATTTAACGCCACCCGGAAATTGGCTATACACCTCGAAGGAAGTTGCTAAAGGATTATCAGCATCATCAACAAATTGTAAATCCAGAATCAGGTATTCGGCGGTGCTCCAGGTAAAACCTTCCTGTACCTTTAGTCCGGTAAAACCATTATTGGTGGGTTGAGGATCAGGCGTTGGTGAACTGGTGTCTTTTTTGCACGAAATTGCAGAAAAAAGAATCAAAGCCATCATTAAAATTAGTGAAGAGATTTTTGTTGCTTTCATTGTACTTAATTTTTGTTTAGTAAATAAAATTATTAATAAAGCAAAAGTATGTGATTTATTTGATTCTTAAATAACTATTTGGTAAATGATGCTATCGACTTGGCAAATGCAGCTAATATCCCTCATATTGAATAATGTACATATAATGACTTTGTATTTGCAAATAAGAAATTGGGAAAGTAATCAAAGGTAAAATCTAATTAAATCTTCGGTTTACTTTTCATTTTTTATACTTTTGGCGGTCGAAAATCGGACGGCCTCAATTTATGCTAAAGCATCTTAAAAATACTATTATTCAGTTTTTGATTAAACGTCAGCTTGCGAAAACAAAATTGCCGGGCAGGCAGGTTTCTTTTCAAACGGCCAAAAAAGTAGGAATTATCGCCTACCTCGACACGAAAGACCGTTTGAATGAGGTTGTTAATTTCAAAAAGCGTATCGAGGTTTATGGTGTCCGTGTTATAGCTATCGGCTACGTGCCTTATGTTGTGGTTCCCGATTATTTTAACACACAGATGCAAACCGATGTATTCTCGCGAAAGCAGGTCAATTTATTAGGAATTCCAAAAGGAGATTTTGTTAAAAAATTTCTTTCAGAGAATTTTGATATCTTTATCGACCTAACTCTTGATGACCATCTGCCTTTGACTTATCTGGCAGGTATGGCCAGGGCGCGACTAAAAGCGGGTAAGTATCGCGAAAAAATGTTGCATGTGTACGATTTTATGATAAAAGAACAAGAAGGCAAATCCTTTGGCGATTTTCTTTTTACTTTAAAAAATTACCTAAGCATACTAAACAATTCTACCCAATGAAAGAGCTATTTAGCGGAACCGGCGTAGCACTGGTTACTCCTTTTCACAAGTATGGCACCATCGATTTTAGTGCCCTCGAAAAAATTGTTAAACACGTGATTGATGGTAAGGTTGACTACCTTGTTGTTTTGGGCACAACAGGTGAATCGGCTACCCTTTCACCCGACGAAAAAAACGCCGTAGTTGATTTTGTGGTAGAAATTGCCGAAAATAAAATCCCTATCGTCAAGGGCTTAGGGGGAAACAATACCCAGGAAATTATCAACGCCATCAAATCAGAAAGTTTTGAGGGTATTAGTGGTATTTTGTCGGTGAGTCCCTATTATAACAAACCCCAGCCAAAGGGTATTTATTTGCATTACAAAACGATTGCTTCGGCATCGCCGGTGCCCGTTATTCTTTATAATGTCCCGGGTCGGACAGGTAGCAACATCGATGCAGATACTACTTTGCAACTGGCGCACGATTTTGATAATATCGTAGCTATTAAAGAAGCCTCGGGAAACCTGAGCCAAATTGGACGGATTATCCGTGATAAGCCCAAGAATTTCAGCGTGATTTCAGGTGATGATGCACTCACGATCCCTATGATGGCACTGGGAGCTAAAGGTGTAATTTCGGTTACGGCCAATGCCTTCCCCGAAGATTTTTCTAATATGGTAAGACTGGCGATGAAAGGGAAATTTGAGGATGCCGCCAAAATTCATTTCGACCTGATGGAAATAATGGATACTTTATTTGAGGATGGAAGCCCCGGCGGTATCAAGGCCGCCCTGCAAATTATGGATCTGGCTCAGAATCATCTGCGTTTGCCGGTTGTGAAAATTAATAAATCATCATATTTAAAATTAAGTAATTTAATATCAGCGTATTTAAAATCAAAAACTACTAAAGTAAAATGAAGAATCTAAAATTACTCCTTATCGTATTTCTCTCAGTTTTTGCCTTATCAGCACAAAGTCAAAACATCGATGAAATCTTTGGCCACAGAGGCGAAATTTATTTTCAGTTCAACAAATCCAATCTCGACCTCAACAAACTTTCTCGCATTGTTTCGCTTGATAAAGTAGATGGAGACCAGGTAAACGCCTACGCAAACAAGAAGGAATTTGAAGCCTTCCTGAAAATCAATAATCAATTTGAATTGTTGACCAAGCCGGGCGAAATGATAAAAAACCCCAAGATGCGCGATGCAGTGGTGGTTAAGGATATCCAGGAATGGGATTTTTATCCTACCTACGATGCCTACATCGACATGATGAATCAGTTTGCGGTTAATCATCCCGATTTGTGCGAAGTTTTTAGTATTGGGCAAACCACCGAAGGCCGCGAGCTGATGATGGCCAAGATATCGGCCAATGTTGGGACACGCGAAGCCGAACCCCAGTTTTTGTACACCGGAACCATGCACGGCGATGAAACCGCCGGTTATATCATTTTAATGCGCCTTATCGATTATCTGCTCGAAAATTATGGCACCGACCCCACCGTTGATTACCTGCTCGATAATGCCGAAATTTGGATTAACCCCGCTGCAAACCCCGATGGCACTTATGCCGGAGGAAATAACTCGGTAAACGGTTCTACCCGTTACAATGCCAACAATGTTGACCTTAACCGCAATTATCCCGATCCCGAGGATGGCCCTCATCCCGATGGCGAAGTGTGGCAGCCCGAAACCCTTGCCTTTATGCAAATGGCCGAGGAAAATAACTTTGTGATGTCGGCCAATACACACGGGGGTGCCGAAGTTTTGAACTATCCCTGGGACACCTGGTCCCGCCTGTCTCCCGACAACGATTGGTGGATTTATGTGTGTCGCGAATATGTGGATACCGTTCATTTATATTCGCCCACCGGCTACCTTACCGACCTTAACAACGGCATAACTAACGGCTACGCCTGGTACACCACCAGCGGCTGTCGCCAGGATTTTATGAATTATTTCCAGCAATGCCGCGAAGTTACCATGGAATTGTCGGGAACCAAGCTGTTGCCGGCAAGCCAGCTTCCATCGCACTGGGACTGGAACTATCGTTCGCTGCTCAATTTTATCGAGCAGAGTACCTTTGGTGTGCAGGGTGTAATTACCGACCTGGAAACCGGGCTGCCTCTCGAAGGCATGATGACCATTGTTGGATATGACATGGACAGTACGATGGTTTTTTCCGCACCTGCCACAGGCTTTTATCAACGCATGCTTGATGAAGGTACCTACGACCTTACTTTCTCGGCTCCGGGCAAATTTCCTGTAACTATCGAGGATGTTACCATCACCAGATACAATACCGTTACCGTAAATGCGCAACTGGATGCCGGCGACTTGATTGCCGATTTTACCGCCACCGCTACTTCTGTTTCCATGGGCAGCCCGGTTAGCTTTTCTGATATGTCTTACGGAAATCCGTTAGGCTGGGAGTGGAGCTTTGAAGGTGGAAGTCCGGCAAGTTCCAGTCAACAAAACCCTCAGGGTATTGTTTGGAGCGAAACCGGTAGCTTCGATATTAGCCTTACCATCACCGATGGCGATGGAAATAGTCAAACTACCTTAAAAGAAGACTACATTTCGGTGAATGCTGAATTTATGATGGCTAACGAAACCATTACTACCTGCACGGGTTTGTTTTACGATACCGGTGGCGAGACGGGCAACTACGATGATGATGAAGATTTTACCATGACCTTCCTGCCCGGTGCAGCCGGAGCGAATATCATTATCGAATTTCAAATGTTTGATGTGGAAGATAACACCAGTTGTAGCTACGACTGGTTAAAAATTTACGATGGGAGCTCCACGAGTGCACCCCTTATCGACACCTATTGTGGTACCGATTCTCCCGGTACTATCGAAGCCAATAACGCCGGAGGTGCGCTTACCTTCGAGTTTCATTCCGACTTTAGCGTTGCCAAGCAGGGATGGAAGGCTTTGATTACTTGTTCAGATCCTCCCTTGTTGCCTGTGGCCGATTTTACTGCTGATACCATGCACATTCCGCAAGGCGACACCATTTACTTCATCGATCTCTCAGCTAACGGCCCGATAAGCTGGGATTGGAGTTTCCCGGGAGGAACACCCGCTAGCTCAAGCGAACAAAACCCAATAGTGATTTATCTTGAACCCGGAACTTTTGATGTTTCGCTAACGGTGGAAAATGCCTTTGGCTCCGACACCAAAACCATCGAAGATTGTATCATCGTTGATAGCACCATTGGCATTGCTGAAATGGAGAATGATGGTTTTGTGGTATTTCCAAATCCGGTGAGTAACGATATTTTGAATATTAATGCTGATGAACTCATCCTTGACTATCAATTGTACGACTATACCGGAAAACTGATTGCCACGAGCACGCAAAAGTCGAACAGGTTGAAAATCGATATGCAGGCTTATGAAACCGGATTGTATATTTTGAAAGTAAAAATCGAAGGAAACTGGCTAAGCAAAAAAGTAAGTCTGGTTCGCTAAGATTGTTTTTTTGCGGATTTAAAAGCATTTATTGAGATACCCAATCCCAAGGCCTTATGTTGGCCTCGGGATTGGGTATTTTTTATTGATTTTTTTTAAAATGTAAATAGTTGACTTTACAAATTTCCGAAGCAGTGGATAGGAATTTATTCACCACTAGAAAAATCAAATTCAAAATCTATTATCGGCATAAAGTTTTTTCGTGTCCACAAGTATTTGTTTTCGCCTTCCAAATTAAGCACTGAATCAGGCGGAATCGAAATGGAATCGATAATTATTGATGTGGGAAAGGTGAGCGAATAATTGGCAAACTCAAAGGGTTTGTTCCACTGCTGTGTGGTGGTGATGATGTATTTGGCGAGGTTGGTTTTGCATCTTTGCTGGTAGTTAATTTGGTAGGCAACTTCGCCCTTGGCCGGGATTTTGACCTTAAACAGCGACCCTTTGGTCGATTGCATGGCCAGCATCGATGTGGTATCCCCTTGAATGTGGATTTTTATAAAATCGATATCGCCATATTTTGCAATATCCGGAAAGGGATAAAAAAGCATCTGCTTAATTTCCTTATCCGTATTATTCCTGAAATAATACAGCCCGTCAACCTCAAAAGATTTTTCGTTGAGGTAGAAGTGTAAATCTTCGGCAAAGAAGGATAGGTTTTGTCCGTTTACCAAAAATTGCAAGGAGAGGAAAAAGGTCAGGCAGTAGATATTTTTCATGATGACCTCCATTTTTAAAAACCCGCTAAGATACAACAATTGGAGTCTGAAAGCAAGTAATATGTTTGAGAGTTGCAGGGGCTTTAATGCAGGAGCTTGTGTTTGTGTCAGGAATTGAAAGTTTTATTTTTTAATGCACATATCACTTTCTTCGATTCCCTGTTCAAAAGGGAAAGCGGAGAAACCCTGAAGGTGATTTTTTCGTTTTTTAAGATACGCCTGCTTGCTGGCTTAGCAAATTTTTATTCCTTTGCAGCAATATCAGTTTTTACTATTCAATCTATTAATAATTATTTGTGATGTGAAATATTCTAAGGTGAATGTTTCACATATTTTTTTTAATTAAAACACAGTACAATGAAAATTGCAGACGACAAAGTAGTTGGAATTCACTACACCCTAAAAGACACAGATGGCGTTACCATCGATTCATCCGCAGGCCGCGATCCGCTTTATTACCTGCACGGCTATGGCCAATTGGTGCCCGGACTCGAAGATGAGTTGGAAGATAAGGACCTCAACGAAAAATTTAATTTGAAAGTAAAGCCTGAGGATGCTTATGGCGAATACAACAAAGAGCTTGTTTATGTTTTGGACAAGTCCAAGTTCCCCGATCCCACAAAGGTGGAAATCGGAATGACTTTTACTTCCAAGACCAGCGAAGGGGAATTCAATTTAAATGTAATTGCCCTTGAAGGCGATAACGTAACCCTCGATGCCAACCACCCCTTGGCAGGTCGCGAATTGGACTTCGATGTTGAAGTAGTTGAAATACGCGATGCCACTAAGGAAGAAATTGAGCATGAGCATGTTCACGATGCCAATGGCCACCAGCATTAATACAGGAAAAATGCAGGATCATTTTTTTTTTGGGATTCTGCATTTTTCTCTTTGAAATTTAAGAATTAATACGATCTTTGCACCCCTCAATCAGGGAATAGTTCATTGGAGAGGTGGGTGAGTGGCTGAAACCAGTCCCGCAGATTGCGAGGACTAAACTGCCCACCAAAGTTCTTTAAAATATTATAGAGATTAATTTTTCATTGGAGAGGTGGGTGAGTGGCTGAAACCAGCAGTTTGCTAAACTGCCGTACCTAATAACGGGTACCGGGGGTTCGAATCCCCCTCTCTCCGCTTTTTTTATAGGATGATTTCATAGAAAAAATAGTACGGGGTATAGCGTAGTCCGGTTAGCGCGCCTGCTTTGGGAGCAGGAGGTCGGGTGTTCGAATCACCCTACCCCGACACTTTACAAGCCTTGCAAGATGTTGCAGGGCTTTTTTATTTGTCCGTCATAATTTTAGTCCACCAGGCGCGTCCCGCCTGTGGCGGGAAGGTCGTCCCGCTCAAATGCGGGACTACCCCGACACTTTACAAGCCTTGCAAGATGTTGCAGGGCTTTTTTATTTGTCCGTCATAATTTTAGTCCACCAGGCGCGTCCCGCCTGTGGCGGGAAGGTCGTCCCGCTCAAATGCGGGACTACCCCGACACTTTACAAGCCTTGCAAGATGTTGCAGGGCTTTTTTATTTGTCCGTCATAATTTTAGTCCACCAGGCGCGTCCCGCCTGTGGCGGGAAGGTCGTCCTGCTCAAATGCGGGACTACCCCGACACTTTACAAGCCTTGCAAGATGTTGCAGGGCTTTTTTATTTGTCCGTCATAATTTTAGTCCACTAAGCGCGTCCCGCCTGTGGCGGGAAGGTCGTCCTGCTCAAATGCGGGACTACCCCGACACTTTACAAGCCTTGCAAGATGTTGCAGGGCTTTTTTATTTGTCCGTCATAATTTTAGTCCACCAGGCGCGTCCCGCCTGTGGCGGGAAGGTCGTCCTGCTCA
>Ga0307929_1001370_pt1 | contig 18633 bp, 10 predicted proteins | sample AceLakmetage1330_FD_203160 | JGI IMG/M metagenome (GOLD analysis project Ga0307929, IMG submission 203160) | Saline water microbial communities from Ace Lake, Antarctica - #1330 | ecosystem: Environmental > Aquatic > Non-marine Saline and Alkaline > Saline | place: Antarctica: Ace Lake...
AAACTTTAAATGTCAAAGAACCCAACTCTCCAAATATTGAACACGTATGTATCTTGATTTTTGAAATAATTCCGACACTGACAAGTAAAATGCGATTCTCTTAAATGCTTAACTTAATGGCATTACCCCCTTGACAGTATAAAAATTAAGAACCTGACACAGGCCTGCGACACCATGCTTTATTGGCCTGATACGGTGCTTAACTTTGTTTATGTGGGAATAGCTGATTTGAAAAATGCCGATGGAGCACTTACCGTATTCCAAAATCACCCCAATCCTGTCAGCCATCAGACCACCGTTTCCATTTATTCGCCTGCCGATGAAAATATCGAAATTCGTGTAAGCGATATTTCCGGGAAAACCGAAATAATTAAAACCTGGTTTTTGAATGAGGGATGCCACGATTTTGTGTTTACCCCCGGTAATAGTTCGCTTTATTTTTTCACGGCAAATAGCGGAGATGCAAAAAGCAGCATTAAAATATCCAATACTTCAGTTACAAAAAAATCCTGTAAAATAAACTATCACGGTTATGCAAGTCATCAAATACCCGAAAGGGAATTTAAAAACAAAAACACCAGTGGCTTTGCCTTCGCTCCAGGCGATAAATTGTTGTTAACGGCCTGCTACGACACGCTGGAATCGGGCATGTTCGCTTACCCGGAAGCGATCGAAACTTATACCTTTCAGTTTGCCTACAATATTCCTTGTCCGGGGATGCCTGTGATAAATTATCAAGGAAAAGAATACAACACCGTTCAAATTTTTAATCAATGCTGGTTGAAAGAAAATCTGGATGTGGGCGAAATGATTCCAAGCGGCCAGCCCATGACCAACAATGCGCTTATGGAGAAATATTGCTATAAAAACGATCCTTCTAACTGCGAAATATATGGCGGCTTGTATCAATGGGGTGAGCTGATGCAATATGCCAGCGAGTCGGGTAGCCGGGGAATTTGTCCGCCAATTGGCGACTGGCATGTACCCACCGATGAGGAATGGATGATATTGGAAGGGGCTTCCGATAGTCAATATAGCATTGGCGATTCGATATGGAATACCCCTTATTATCGTGGTTTTGATACAGGAAAAAATCTAAAATCGAATGCCGGATGGAACAACAACATTAACGGGATCGATCGCTTTGGTTTCAAGGCCTTACCTGGAGGTATTCTATTGACAGGAGGAGTATTTAACGGTTTGGTCTATCGCGGATATTGGGCCAGTTCGAGCGAATTTATGGAGTTTAATTGTTGGCACCGCTACATGGCTTTCGACTTCGATAATATTGGAAGCACGGACTATGACAAGACAGCCGGGTATTCGGTGCGCTGCCTGCACAATTAGTGCTTGTCTTTAAAGTAACAGTTAAAAAAATATACGATTTGAGATTGAAGATTTTAGATGTTGGTGATATTCAGCACAATCTAAAATCTACAATCATTAATCTACAATCTCAAATCAAAAGAGGCGAAATTTCCCCGATGGTCGGGGCAGGCAGCTTCGCTCAACATCACTCCACTACTCCACTACTCCACTACTCCATCATTCTAACACTCTACCACTCCATCACTCCACTTTCGGCTTACGCCTTGTCGAGTGCCTGCTCGATATCGGCAAGGATGTCTTCCACATTTTCGATGCCTATAGAAATTCTTACCAGCCCATCGGTTATTTTGGCTTCTATTTTCTTTTCGTGCGAAATCTTTGAGTGGGTCATCGAGGCCGGATGTTGTATCAACGACTCCACGCCGCCCAGCGATACCGCCAACAAAATCAGTTCAACGTTGTCCATCATGCGTTTGCCGGCAGCCAGGCCGCCTTTCAGCTCAAACGAAATCATGCTTCCGGGCCCGTCCATTTGTTGTTTGGCCAATTCGTATTGCGGATGCGATTTAAGACCGGGATATTTTACCCAGGCTACCTTTGGATGATTTTCTAAGTATTCGGCAATTATCATGGCCGAAGCTTGTGCTTTATCGATGCGTAAGCCCAGGGTTTTCAAGCCACGATGAACCATGTATGCCTGGTGAGGATCCATATTGGGTCCCATATTGTTCATCACCGGTTTCATCAATTTATGGTGTTCTTCCTTAGCCGAAACAATCATGCCGGCAACAATGTCGGCGTGGCCATTCAGGAATTTGGTCATCGAGTGTACCACCACATCGGCACCATGCTCGATAGGTCTTTGCAGGTAGGGGCTGCAAAAAGTATTGTCCACAACCAAAGGGATATTATGTTCGTGGGCAATGGCGGCCAGGGCTTTCAGATTGGTGATGCCAATGGTAGGATTGGCCGGTGTTTCGGTGTAGATCATGGTGGTGTTGGGGCGAATGGCCTTTTTTACCTGCTCAAGATCGGTGGTGTCAACGTAGGAATATTCAACGCCAAAGCGCGAAAAAACGGTTTCCATCACTCCGCGTGCCGGGCCATAAAGTGCGTTGTGGCTAACGATGTGTTTGCCTGCGCCCAAAAAGGCCAGGTAAACCGTAGTAATAGCGGCCATGCCTGACGAAGTGGCAATACCAGCTACACCGCCTTCAAGATTGGCTACGGCATTTTCGAGTGCTTCGATGGTAGGGTTGCCCAGCCGGGTGTAGATGTAGCCATCGCTCTCGCCCGAAAAACAGGCAGCACCATGGTCGGCACTTTTAAATTTGAAAGTAGAAGTTTGATAAATAGGCACGGTTGCGCTGCCCAGCGGGTCTTCAAATTCTCCGGCATGAACCTGCCTGGTAAAAAATCCGGCATTCTCTGATTTCATAATTTCTTTTTTAAATGTTGTTGATTATTCGTTTATTTGGCGGCAAAGGTATTTAGTAAGTTTAGATATATGGGTTTTAACCCTTCACAAACTCTAACAGGAGGTTAACAAGGGAGAAAAAAAGGCATCGTGTCCGACTAAAATGAAAAATCAACATTATTTGAAATAAGATTCCTTACGATGTTTGCCCATGACATAAATACGACTTCAAGCTATTAAAAAGAGGTTTCTCCTGCCGCAGGTGCGGAAGCTCTGTCGTAAATGCGGATGCAAAGTTGTTATTTACAGTAGGGGGTTTCTCCTGTTAATACTGCCCCGATGGTCGGGATCCCGCATGTGTGGGACTTCGCTTTGTATTTTGCTACCAATTCCCCTCCCCCTTTGCACGCGCTGGCGGTGTCATTGGTAGTTCTAAACCCCCGAAAAAGTGGCCTCAAAGTGTGATGACAGTATAGGTTAAGCAATTCCGTTTTCAAAAGGAAATATTCATATTTCCTTTTTCTTAGCGATCTTTGCGGCCTTGGCGGTGGTTTTATTAACTGCAAAAAACACAAAGGACGCAAAGAATTTTTCTAAAGAAAAATAAAAAATTTAGCTTTAGTAATGGAAAAACGCAGCGTTGAAAGTTTTGGAGTGAGAAATCTCCTAATGGACTGATGTTAGCAAAAGCATGTCATTGTTAGCTTTGATTTCTTGTTTTATGAGAGCATCAACTTCAGGTTAGTAAACTTCATTTATCTTTGCCCGCTAATTTATTCCTCTTACAGATTTGAAACGCAGAATTTACGTCTTATTGTTTTTGTTTTCTCTGGCTGCACCTTTTGCAGGAAGCTATCTTTGGCTTCAGCATCAAAAGGCGCAGATCAAAAAACAGGTAAAATGGGATTTGATTTCGGGTATGGATAAGGCGGATTTGGTATTATTTGGCTTTAGCCTGACCGAACTTGAAACTTTGCGCTGGGAGCATGATCGGGAATTTGAATACCTGGGTGAGATGTACGATGTGGTGGCAGTTGAAAAAGATGGCGATACTAATTGGTACTGGGTCTGGTGGGATCATAAGGAAACAAGGCTCAACCAACATTTAGAAAAGCTGGTCACTCAAGCCTGGGCAGGCGATCCGCTGCAGAAAAAGAACAAAGATCGACTGATCTCTTTTGTCAAAAACCTCTATTGCACTCCTGCCATCAGTTTTAATCCTTTGATGCCCGCATCCATAAAGAATATCCCGCCCCCCTATCTTAATTTATATTCCTCCGTACTTGCCATCCACAACTCCCCGCCCCCCTGGTTGTCGTAATTCGATAAATAACAATGATTCCCTGATACTTGTATTTTTGATTTTATATAATGTATCCGCATTTTTGTCGATTTCAATTTTTTTGATAATTGATCTTTGTGGCCTACATTTTTAATATGAAAACGATTTGATTAATTCGGTTAAATAAAACCGATATTATTCAAACCCGCTTAATTTTAAGTCTGGGTATGATTAGGGAATTAAAATAAACATCAATCATTTTACTTTTAAATCTCATCGCATGAAAAATACAATGCTTCTGCTTTTGCTATTATTTGCATTGAGCAGTCTTAGCTTTTCACAAACCATACATTTAACCGACCAGGAAAGCGATCGTCCGCTTGAACTGGCCACACTTATCAGCGAAAACCCCAGAGCTTACGCCACCACCAACGCTCAGGGGCGGGCGGATATTACGGCTTTTGCGGGTGCCGAAATTATCGAAATACGAATGCTGGGATACAAAACCCAAATCCTGAGCTATGCAGCCCTTAAGTTGGTAGGTTTTGAAATCAGTCTCGAAGTTACGAATCTCAACCTGGATGCAGTGGTGATCTCTGCGAGCCGGAGTAGCCAAAACTCCAACGACATCCCAGCCAAAATTACCAGCATCCCGGCCAAAGAGGTGAGCCTGCAAAATCCACAAACTGCCGCTGACCTCCTGGGTGTTTCGGGCGAGGTGTTTATACAAAAAAGCCAGCAGGGTGGCGGTAGCCCGATGATTCGTGGCTTTGCCACCAATCGTTTGCTTTACACCATCGATGGCGTTAGGATGAACACGGCTATTTTTAGGGGTGGAAATTTGCAGAATGTGATTTCGCTCGATCCTTTCGCTATCGAAAATACCGAAATTCTTTTTGGTGCAGGATCGGTGATTTATGGTAGCGATGCTATTGGCGGCGTGATGAGCTTCCGAACGCTTGTACCGCAACTATCGGTGGATGACAAGCCCATGGTAACCGGCAAAGCTATTGCACGCTACTCTTCGGCCAATGGCGAAAAAACCGGTCACTTTGATGTGAATGTAGGCTGGAAAAAATGGGCCTTTGTAAGTAGCATCAGCTCTTATGATTATGGCAACCTGCGCCAGGGAAGTCGCGGCCCGGACGATTATATAAAGCCCTGGTATGTGCAGCGGCAGGATAGCATGGATGTAGTGATTAGCCAGGACGATCCGCTTTTGCAAATTCCCTCGGCCTATTCGCAAATCAACATGATGCAAAAAGTACGCTTTAAACCCAACAATTATTGGGATGTGCAATACGGCTTTCATTATTCCGAAACCTCGCCTTATGGACGCTACGACCGCCATAACCGGATGCGGGATGGTTTGCCCCGGTATGCCGAGTGGTACTATGGCCCGCAAAAATGGATGATGAACAATCTTACCGTGGAGCATAATGCTAACATAGGTTTGTACAATCAAATGACGCTTAGAGTTGCGCAGCAATCCTTCGGGGAAAGCCGTATCGACCGGTCGTTTAACAAAGACTTGCGGGCTATTCGTATGGAAGAAGTAGAGGCTTATTCGGTAAACCTTGACCTGGTAAAAGTTACGGGTGCCCATAATAAGGTGTTCTATGGTTTTGAGTATGTGCTTAACGATGTAAATTCCTCCGGGATCGACGAGGACATCAGCACGGGCATCAGTGAAACAGGCCCTTCGCGTTATCCGCAATCCTCCTGGCAATCCATTGCCGCTTATGTCAGCGATCAGTATAAATTTTCCGAGCGTTTTCTGATGCAGGCAGGGCTTCGCTACAATCAGTTTATTTTGGATGCAGATTTTGATACCACCTTTTATCCCTTTCCTTTTACTACCGCAAATATTAATAGCGGAGCACTTACCGGCAGCCTGGGAGCTGTGTATCGTCCGGCCTCCGACTGGGTGCTCAGTGCCAACCTGGCCACTGCTTTCCGCTCGCCCAATGTGGATGATATGGGTAAGATGTTCGATTCGGAACCGGGAATCGTGGTAGTCCCTAATCCCGACCTTAAAGCTGAATACGCCTACAACGCCGATTTGAGTATTGCCAAAAAGTTTGACGACTTTCTCAAAATTGATCTTTCCGCCTACTACACCCTTCTCGATAATGCCATGGTGCGGCGCGATTATACCTTGAATGGCATGGACAGCATTATGTATGATGGAGAGATGAGCAAGGTGCAGGCCATTCAAAATGCGGCGCAGGCCAATGTTTATGGCCTTCAGGCAGGTTTGGTATTCGATTTATCCTCAGGCTTTGCGCTGTCCTCTGATTTTAATTATCAGATAGGAGAGGAGGAGCTGGACGATGGAAGTCGAAGTCCTTCGCGCCATGCAGCACCTGTGTTTGGCGCAACAAGGCTTAGCTATGGCAACAGCCGCCTAAGCCTGGAGTTTTATGCAAATTACCAGGGCAAACGCAGTCATGAGGACTTGGCGGAAGAGGAGCAGGGTAAAACCGAAATTTATGCCCTGGATAATAATGGCAATACCTACGCTCCTGCGTGGTACACGCTCAATTTTAAAGGTATGTACGAACTTACCGATTTACTTACGATTGCAGCGGGATTGGAAAATATCACCGATCAACGTTATCGGCCTTACAGTTCGGGACTGTCAGGGCCAGGTAGGAATTTTATCATCTCGTTTAAAGCGCATTTTTAAATCCAAATATTCATTGATTATGAGCAAACGCGCTTTATCATTCAAAAAATTGAAGTGGCCTTAAAGGATGCCGGAGCAAGATTGGAAGATGTAGTACGAACCCGGATTTATGTTACTGACATTACCCAATGGGAAGCCATTGGCCGGGCGCATGGTGAGTTCTTCAGAGCAATCAAACCAGCCTCCACAATGGTGGAAGATAGTGCTTTGGTAAACCCGGATTTGCTTGTCGAGATTGAGGCCACTGCTGTGATTTGCAAGGTATGATATCCGATGTCCGATAGCCTGCCCCGACCATCGGGGTATGATGTTTGTCCTAAATCTAAGATCTTACATCTTACATCTTACATCTTACATCGGACATCGGACATCTGACATCAAAGGGATGTTTGTCCTAAATCTAAGATCTTACATCTTACATCTTACATCGGACATCGGACATCGGACATCGGACATCAAGGAGATGTTTATTTTAACTCTATCTAAATAAGCGCTTTTAATTTTTTTAACAAGCACATTCAGAATTGGGTGGGAAGGATAAAAAGTTTGAATTTTAATAATTAATGAACAAATTATCGAAAAACAGAGTTTGACATGATAATAAACATTAGTCTGATAGGTGAAAGTTTTTATATTTTCGTGATTTGATAAAGAAAGTTTTTTAATAATGGAAAAGATACAATTAGAGATTTTAGGGATGTCGTACAGCCAGTCGCAAAGCGGAGCTTATGCGCTGATATTGGGTGAGAAGCCCGGCGAACGAAGGTTACCTATCATCATCGGAGGATTTGAAGCGCAGGCGATTGCTATCGAACTCGAAAAAATGAAACCTGCCAGGCCGCTCACCCACGACTTGCTAAAAAGTGTTGCCCTGGCCTTCGATATCCAAATTACCGAAGTAATTATCAATAAGTTTCACGAAGGTGTTTTTTATGCCCGTTTGCTCTGCAATAATGGTAACAAGCAAATCGAAATCGATTCCCGTACCTCGGATGCTGTGGCCATGGCCATCCGTTTTAAGTGCCCGATTTATACTACCGAGAAAATTATGACCGAGGCCGGAATTATCGTGAAAGACGAAAAAGAGCAAAAAAACGAAGAAGCCGAGTGGCTACAATCCAAAGATAAATCGGATAATCCCTACAAAAAAAATACGCTTAATGAACTGAATGACTTATTACAAAAATCCATCGACAGCGAAGATTATGAGAGAGCCTCCGATATTCGTGACGAAATAAAGCGCCGTGATTAGTTAAATTTTTGATATTTGCAGATTCTTTCATTCTGTATGTATCATTGATTTAACTCTTATGAAAAAATTACTTTACCTCGCAGTGCTCATTTTGCTGGCTTCACCAGTCAGTTCCAAAGCCGAATTTCAAAATCCTTTTTTCAGCAATCTTCTAAGTCAAGGCCAAATTACTGCCTCTGCATCTCAAATTGCTGATGCTTCCCTGGATGCCGAATTTCCACAGTCAGCCGATGATATTTCGGATGCCGTGCCTCAGCACCTAAGCAAAGGAGGCTCGTTTGTAAACCGCGGCGAGGGTTTTTCATTGATAAGTTTGTTGCGAGGGCTTTTAGGAATTGTTGTGCTCATTATCATTGCCTGGATTTTTAGCTCCAACCGTAGGGCGGTTCCCTGGCGTGTAGTTTTTATTGGTTTGCTTATCCAGTTGGGGATAGCCCTCGGCATTTTGTTTGTCCCTATTATCGAAGATTTCTTCGGTATCGTAGGAAGCATCTTTGTGGTCATCCTCGATTTTACCAAAATAGGAAGTACCTTTCTCTTCAACGATTTGATGGACATTCCCAGCTCGGGATATATTTTTGCCCTGCAAATTTTGCCCACCATTATTTTCTTTTCAGCACTTACCAGCGTTTTGTTTTACCTGGGCATAATACAAAAGGTAGTGTGGGTGATGGCCTGGTTGATGACTAAGGCACTCCGTATTTCGGGAGCCGAGAGCTTGTCGGTGGCTGGTAATATATTTTTGGGTCAAACCGAATCGCCGTTGATGATCAAGGCCTATCTTTCAAAGATGAGCGATTCGGAAATGCTGCTGGTAATGATCGGAGGCATGGCTACTGTGGCTGGCGGCGTTTTGGCAGCCTACATCAGTTTTTTGGGTGGCGATGACCCGGTACAGCGACTTATCTTTGCCAAGCATCTGCTTACCGCTTCGGTGATGGCGGCTCCGGGAGCAATCGTTATTAGTAAAATACTGATACCACAAACCGATACCATCAGCACCAAAGTGGAAGTGAAACAGGAGAAAATTGGGAAGAACTTTTTGGATGCCCTTTCCAACGGAACCACCGAAGGTTTAAAATTGGCTGCCAACGTGGGTGCCATGCTGCTGGTGTTTTTTGCCTTCATTGCCATGATGAACTTTATATTGATGAAGGTGGGTGCCTGGACCACCCTCAATCAAAGTGTTTTTGAACTTACCAACGGGCAGTACAACAGCTTGTCGATGGAGTTTATTTTGGGATACACCTTTGCCCCGCTGATGTGGGTTATCGGTGTGGGAAGCCAGGACATTACCCTCGTTGGCCAGCTGTTGGGCGAAAAACTCATCGCCAGCGAATTTGTGGGTTACACCAGCCTGGCCGGGATGAAAACTGCCGGGGTCTTTGCCCAGCAAAAATCGGTGATCATGGCTACCTATATGCTTTGTGGTTTTGCCAACTTTGCCTCCATCGGTATTCAAATTGGCGGTATTGGCGGCCTGGCTCCCAACAAAAAATGGTTCCTCTCCAAATACGGCATGAAAGCATTATTGGGTGGTACGCTGGCCTCACTGCTTTCGGCTACTATTATCGGAGCTATTTTGGGGTAGGATGATTGAATGATTGAATGATTGAATGATTGAATGATTGAATGACTGAATGATTGAATGATTGAAATGTGGAGCGAAGTCCTGCAAGTTCAACAGCCCGACCCTTCGGGTAAATCCCAATTTTGCGGGAAAATGATGTAGTCGTGGAGTGATGGGGTAATACATAAAACAAAATCCTTGTCTGGAATCAGCTAAAGAAAAGACTCGACTTTTTTTTAAGGGTGAGAGGGGAGTATTGGATTTGCCAATCTGGATTTTACATATAATTTCTACTACTCAAATATTCATTTGGTGTCAATACTGGTATTTCAGATTCCTTAAAATCTTTTCCGTTTCTTGTAATTATCAAATTGCACTCTGCTTTTAGAGCACAATAATACTGTAATGAATCCTCAAAGTCTGAAAATTTGGAGACAAGTCCTTTGTCAATAATCTTGTCTGTTAAATCAGAAGTTTCAGCGATTACTTTAAATTTTCTCATTTTTTCCTTCACAATTTCATTGCTTTCATATCTTCTAAGAAGATAAAAAGTTGTGGCATAAGTTAAAGCAGAGATAAATATTTGTGCTTTTCCTTTATCAGCAAGTGTTGTAATTTTCGCTGCAGATTCATAATATGGTTCACGCTCGCCTAATAGATCAATTACGATATTTGTATCAAGAAAAAGTTTATCTTTCATCTGTGTTTTTCAGTTAGATAGTCTCCATAAACTTTTTTGTAGTCCAAATCGGCAGGTAACTTGACTCCTGTTCGCATGCTTTTTACAAAAGGAGAAATTTCAATATTGTTTTGTGATTGAAAATTGTCCGTATCAATTAGCGATTTTAAGTATGATTCGATTAAGCGAGATAGACTTCTTTTCTGAGACGAAGCATATTCCTTTGCTTTGTCAATCACACATTTGTCAAGCTTTAGTGTCAATTTTGTGTCCATAATTATTTAACTTTTATACGTGCAAATATAATTAAATAATCTGTGTTTGATGTATCCGGATGTGGATTCGATAAATTAAGCCAAATAATTTTCTCAATTCTTTAGAAATGGAAACTCTTTAAATGCTAATAAAATCCTACTCCCCCTGTCCCAGCGAATATGCCCTTACTCCATCGATATTGTAGAGGTTTTCGATTTTGATAAAATCAAGCCCTGCATTGGCAATTTCATCTAAGAGCACCAAAATATCCTGGTGCGAAATTTCATCTTTTTTTGGACGGTTCTTGATGGCGTTACCCGAAACAAAACGGCACCGCCAATGATCGGTACAAAAAGTCTCGGGAATACCATCGGGATATACTTTAACGCCCCGGTTGGTAATCATTTTCAGGCGCAGCCACGAGCGGGTACACGCTTCGAGTTTTTTTGCCAATACCTCGGGCTTGCGGCCGGATTTGCTCCAATCGATAAAAACATCAACGCCGGTTAGCTCTTTCCTAACAGCAGGTGTAGGGGTAGTTTTGATATGGATGCGGTGGTCGCCATCCTTAAATTTTACCGGCTCCAGGTCGAGTGGCAGCTGGCCGAGGCGTTTGATAATTTCATCGGCAAATTCGCGGGTTCCTACTTTTTTGTAGCTAAGGTCTTTGCGAAATATCTCACCGGTATGGTAGCCGTCTTCCAGGGTTTTGAGCCATGCGTTGGCAATGCGTTCGGCAGTTTTTGTATCGCCGATATGCACCAGCATCATCACGGCACCGTTGATCAAGCCCGAGGGATTGGCCATATCCTTACCCGCAATATCGGGAGCCGAGCCGTGAATGGCCTCGAACATGCCAAAGTCGGTACCGATGTTTGCCGAGCCGCCAAGGCCTACACTTCCGGCCACCTGTGCAGCAATATCCGAAATAATGTCGCCATACAAATTCAGGGTAACGATAACATCGAAGGTTTCGGGGCGTTCGGCAAGCAGCGCGGCACCAATATCGATAATCCGGTGCTCGCTTTCTATTCCGGGATATTCTTTGGCAATTTCGTCAAACATGTTGTGAAACATCCCATCGGTATGCTTCATAATATTGTCTTTGCTCATGCAAGTTACCTTTTTGCGATTGTTGGTTCGGGCATATTCAAAGGCATAACGGATGATGCGTTCGCTGCCGGGCTTGGAAACCAGTTTCAGGCATTGAATTACTTCTGCAGTTTGCTGATGCTCGATGCCGGCGTAAAGGTCTTCTTCGTTTTCGCGAACGATTACCAGATCCATGGCCGGGAAGTTGGATTTTACATAAGGCGTGTAAGCCCGGCAAGGCCGCACATTGGAGAACAAACCCAGCGATTTGCGTATGGTAACGTTTAGGCTTTTGTAGCCACCGCCCTGGGGAGTGGTGATGGGTGCTTTAAGGAAAATCTTGTTTTTGCGCAGTGTGTCCCACGATTCGGGGCTGATGCCCGATTTCTGACCCGTTTGATAAACCTTCTCGCCTACATCAATAAAATCATATTCCAGTTCAGCTCCTGCTGCATCGAGTATGCGCAGGGTGGCATCCATAATTTCCGGTCCAATGCCGTCTCCTTTGGCTACAGTAATCCGTGTATTCATCGCTAGTGTTTTTGTAATATTTTAAATTCATCCAATTAACCTGCAATTTCAAATTTAGTTCACATAGAAAATAAAATTAAAATCCTGAAAAAAAATCCCAAAAAGCAAAAAAAAATCCCAAAAAGCAAAAAAAAACAACTTAATATGCGCTGTTATTATAATTTTTGCTATACTTGTCTGCTGAAAGTTTTACGAATAAAGGCTTGCAAACGGGTTCTGATTTTTACTGTTTTTTCTCTGCACTAGCATCACTATTTTTGCTTTCGATTTTAAAACTGCCTGATAGCAAACTTTGTTAATACGCTATAAAACATTTAATAATGAACAGATCAAATAGTTATTAACCTTAAAAAATGCGTGTGCCTATGGTAGATTAAATCACTAAAGTTTTAATTTCATTTCTCAATTCGTCGTGAGTTACGTCTAATCACGACTTTTTAACAGAAAATTTATTAATTATTAATTTTAACCTCATGTTTATGAAAAAATTTACGATTACATTAAATTTAGTGTTTGCACTGCTAATGTCAGTGCAGCTTATTAGCCAGAATCTCACAGAGGGATTCGAGACCTGGCCGCCAGCAGAGTGGACTATTGTTCAGGGGCCATGTTCTCCTACTAACGACATCATACAATCGGGGAGTTATGTCCATAGCGGCTCTTATTCAGCCCGCATGTCATCCTTTAGCTCATGCACTAATGGTTACAATCAGTACATGATTACTCCGGAATTGAACGTTACCACCGGTGATCAGACTTTGTCATTTTGGTATCGCAAGAACCCTTCAGGATCCGAGACTTTTGCGGTAGGTTGGTCATCAACGGGTACTGATGTGACTACTGATTTTACTTGGAGTGATCCTGTTACCAATGCTTCGGACACCTGGCAGCAATTTGTTAAAACAGATTTACCCGAAGGAACAAAGTATGTTGCCATTCATTATTACAGCAATTATGCTTACTATCTTTATTTGGATGATTTTGCAGGTCCGGCACTAAATATATCTTCTGTACCCAATTGTGCGCTTATCGGTTCACCGGCAAACGAAGCTGCCGAGGTGCTCGAAACAGCAAGTCTTAATTGGCTATCGGGTGGTGGTGCTCCCGCAGGTTATTATCTCTCCTTTGGTACAGATAATCCTCCAACGAATATTGAGAATGGAAGTGACCTTGGTGATGTAATCACCTACGCACCTACTGCGCTCGAATTTGGCACTACCTATTACTGGCAAGTTGTAGCATATAATGTCAATGGCTCTGCCGAAGGCTGTGAAGTATGGAGTTTTACCACCCGCGAAGAACCTGGTATGCTTTCGGGCACCGTTACCGATTCGGATAGCGGATTGCCCATCATAGGAGCTACGGTTACAGCCGAAGGCGATGCCGGATATGGCGAAGCAGAAACCGATGAGCTGGGCTATTACGAAATGGAGCTGGCTCCCGGCGACTACGATGTAATTTGCGAGGCTGGTGGCTACGAAACTGGCGGACTTGCTGATTTCTCGATTACTATACTCCCTGGGCAACCAGCTACGCTCAACTTTTCACTGGCACCTATCATTGGTGCCGATTGTACAAATCCCATCCTTATCGATGCCTTCCCCTACGAAGACCTGGGGCAGACCAACTGCGGCATGGGTGATGTTTACGATGCTACCTGTCTGGACTATTATGATAGTGGTGAGGATATTTTCTATTCCTTTACGCTAGCTGAAACTACCGTACTTAATATTACTCTCGATCCTTACACAACCACCTATACCGGTATCGCTGTTTTGGATCAGTGCCCTCCTCCGGCTACCGGATGTATTGCCAGTGTATCAAACAGTGGTACAAGTATTCGCACTATCCAGAGTTTGGAGCTTGTAGCAGGTACTTATTATATTATGATCGATACTTACGCTTCCCCGGATTGTATTCCTGAATTTGACCTGATGATAGAAGAATACATTGCACCTATCCTGGGATGCAGATACACCGTAGAGCTATACGATAGCTATGGTGATGGCTGGGATGGCAATGCCTTAACGGTAAATGTAAATGGAAATATTGTTTTAAACGAAGTAACCCTTGATAGTGGTTATGGTCCTGCTATTTTTGAATTCTATGCAGAAACCGATGATGTGATTGAATTCATTTTAGGTACTGATACTTATGGGGAGAACAGTTTTTATGTTTACGATGCCAACGATGAATTGGTATTCGAAGATGGTCCCTATCCAACAGGTGGAACCATACTTGCCGATTGTGGTGACTGCCAGTATTCGGTGGTACTCGAAGATTCCTATGGTGATGGCTGGAACGGTGGCACTTTGGATGTAATCGTTGATGGAATGCCTGTACTTAGCGGTCTCACTATCGTTAGTGGCTTTGGGCCGGAAGAATTCTTTTTTACCGTTTTCACCGGCTCTGTTGTCGATTTTGATTATACCGTAGGCGGTTTTGGCAGCGAAAATTCGTATTATGCTTATGATGCCAACGGTATGGAAGTCTTTGCATCGGGAGTGAGTGGTACCCCTGTTGATGGCCAGATTACCGGCGATTGTGCAGCCGAAACCGGAACCCTTGCCGGACTTATCATCGATGAGATGAGCGGCCTGCCCATCGAAGGTGCTTTGATAACAGCCAACGATGGAATTGTAGATTACACCACAGAAACCGATGAGGGGGGTGCTTACGAAATGATACTGGTTACAGGCGAGTATGATGTAACAGCCGCTGCCGGGGGATACGCTCCTGGTGTACCCATGGATGTTCTCGTAACAATAAATGCCAATACAACCACAACACTCAACTTTGGTCTTGCACCCTTGTTGGGTTCTACTTGCGCCAATCCAATTCTAATCGATGCCCTTCCCTATCAGGATTTAGGACAAACCAACTGTGGTTTGGGTAATAATTACAGTACAACCTGCCTGGGTAATTACGATGGTGGCGATGATATTATTTACGAACTTGTCGTTGATGAAACCGTGGCCGTTAACATCATAATGGATCCCAAAACTACAACCTATACCGGGATGGCAATCTTTGACGGCTGCCCTGATGTTGGAAGTTGCATGGAAAGTACAACAATAAGCGGAGCTGATACCTTGCGCATTGACAATCTATTGCTGGGTGCCGGTACTTATTATCTGATGATCGATACATGGCCAGCGCCTAATTGTATTCCCGAGTTCGACTTGCATATCGAGGTGCTGATTCCCGGAACAATTTCCGGTCTTGTTACTGATCTTGGTACCGGCGATCCCATTGGCGGAGTGGATGTTGTTGCAGAACCGGGTGGTTTTGCCACCTTTACCAATGCTTTGGGCGAATACGAAATGGATATTTACGGAGGTATGTATGATCTTAGCTTCTATCATCCTGAGTATTTTGAAGTATTAGTTGATAGCGTTAATATCGTTTCGGAAGAAAATACAATTCTGGACGTTGAAATGCTAATTCTTCCTGTACCTGAATGTGCCTCTTTGATTTATCCCGCTGAAAATGCAATGGATATTATGCCCAATGCTGTTACCTTTAGCTGGGAATCTGGTGGTATCGTTCCTGTTGACGGATATAAGTTTTCGCTCTACGACTTTAGTCGTAATGTGTGGGTAGAGCAGGAGAAAAACCTTGGCAATGTTACCGAATACACCATGGATCTGGAGTGGAGCACTTATTATGGCGTGCAGTTGCAACCCTACAACATTACGGGTATCAACGATAACTGTCTGCCGATGTTTTTTAATACATCCCTCAAAGGTACTATCGATGGTATGATTGTGGACGCGCTTAGCAATCTCCCCCTCGATGGTGTGATGATCGAAGTTGAAGAGCTTAGCCCCAACGCAGGCAATACCTGGAGTCTGGCCTCTGCTGCCGATGGTAGCTGGAATCTGGACTGGGCTGAAGGTTTGGAAGGCGGCATGTACGCGATAAGCTATGCCAAATATGGCTACGAAGATTTCTTCGTTGGTAACTTCGAGGTGCTGCCCAGCGTAGTAACTCCGGCCAATGTAAGCCTTGAGCCTGTTACGCCTTATGCACTGCCCTTTGTCGAAAAGTGGGACAGCGAAAACCTTACCGCACAAAAATGGACAGCCGGGGCAAGCAACTGGAGTGTTGATGCTGAAGAGGGCAACCCTGCACCGACAGCATTTTTCAACTGGACTCCATCAACACTCGACTATCAGATAATGCTTGAAAGCTACTATTTGGATGCTCGTAACGAAGCCGATGTCTTTGTCCAATTCGATCTGTACCTGGATAATTATAGCATTAATACCCTCGAAGAAATGATCCTTCAGGTTTATGATGGTACACAATGGAATGATGTGGCTGCTTTCGACAATCAGATACTGGATGCTGGTAACATTGAATGGACTACCTTTACCTACGATGTTTCGACCCTTGCCGCAGGAAATCAAATTAAGATTGGCTTCCTGGCTCAGGGCGAATATAGTTTGAACATCGATGGCTGGTATATCGATAATATCACGGTAGCTTCTTCATTATTGGAAGTAAATCCTGATAAAGTAGCAGATATCTTATTCCCTGCCGAAGTTTCGGTAAACAGTTTTGATATTGTTAATATCGGTAGTATGCCCATCGATTGGGAGATTGATGAATTGGCTCTGCCCGCATGGGTTAGCATTGATTTGGCCGACGGTACCTTGGCAGCAGGAGATGCCCAAACAGTCGAAGTAACTTTTGACGCTACTATTGCCGGTACAGGTATGTTTAGCGATGTAATCCTGATTTCGGGAGATGCCGGCACATACACCGCCGAGCTTGCCCTGGAACTGGAAGTGCTGGACGAAAACGGACAAAAAATCATGATCCCTGCTCCGGGTCAGTGGGGCTATATTTCTACCTTCATCGACATGAATGCCAAGATGACTATGTATGAGGCTTTCGCTGATGTGCTGGACGAAATGGAAATTTTGGTTGGTAAAACCGGTATTTTCTGGCCAGGTATGGAAATCAATACCCTGGGCGAATACAATACCTACGAAGGCTATAAGATGAAGATGAATGAAGTGGGCACTCTGGCTTTCCTCGGCGATATGGTGGAAGACCAAACCGTAAGCTTCCCTGCCGGAACATTTATTATTCCGGTTTTGAGTAATGTTCCTGTACTCGCCGAAACGATCTTCGATGGTCAGCCTGTCGATTTTGCCTTTGGCCTCGATGGAACTATCTACTGGCCTGCCGGTGGTATTACCACACTCGAAACCCTGTATCCGGGTTATGGTTACCTGGTTCGCTTTAGCGATGACGCTACCCTCGACTTTGATGTTGCTCTGCCCAAGGCCGACCCGACCCCCAATACACCTCCCGACTTTGCCAATGCTACAAGCTGGAACGAGGTTTATAAAACCGGAGATTTCCACATGGTGGGTGTCAACGCCGAGGCTGTAAGCCAGCTCGAAGCCGGCGACTTTGTTGGCGCGTTCAATGCCGATGGTTTATGCACCGGTATGACTTATTATGATGGTATGGATAAAACTTTAGCCATTCCCGTATTTGCCAACGACAACACCACGCCCCAACTCAATGGCATGGTTTCCGGCGAAGGCCTCAACTTCCGCATTTATCGCAATAATGAAGAGTTTGCGGCAGAAGTAGCTTACGACCGTAATATGCCAAATTATGATGGTGTATTTGTAAACAATGGTCTCTCGGTGATCAATAGCCTGAAAGTCGGGGCAACCGGCCTGATCGACAATCCCGTCAGCAGCATTTCGGTATATCCCAACCCATCCGATGGTTTGTTTACCATTGATGGTGTGGAGATGGCACTCGAAATGATGGTAAGCAACGCCCAGGGTCAGCTTATTATGAAGCAAAGCATTGCCGACAGCTATCAGCTCGACCTCACTTCGCAGCCTGCTGGCCTTTACTACATCAGGCTTGTAGGTGAGCAGGGCGTTAAACTTGTAAAAGTTATCAAGCAATAAATCTTGATATCACAATCTAAGCCTTTATTGGCACAACAAAAAAACCTGTCCACACATTGTGGGCAGGTTTTTTTTTGTGAAAAGAATCGAATATTTTTTAATTCACGGTCATTACCTTTTGGCCTTCACCCATTTTTCGTTTTGTACGCTGCCATAATTAAGTATAATTTGAACCTGATAAAATCCCTGTGGAATTTGGGAAACACTAATGCTCGTTTTGGGCTTGCGGATTTCAAATACCAAATTCCCGTATATATCCATAAATGAAAAGTAATGATTTTACGACTTCTATGCTCGTGAATTTTTCTTTCTCTGTTTTCTCTGTGATATAAGTAATTAATTTTTACAACAGATTAAACAGAGAATACACAGAGGACGCAAAGAGACTTTTGAGACAGTGCCAAGGATCTTTAATTCATTTTTCCCGGGGCTAGCCAAAAGCAACGCCTTTATGGGCTGTTACTACTTAGTGTTAGTTCATAAATAAACAGTACATTTGTTGAAAATTTTAAACAATGTCAACAGATATACAGCTAAAGGAAAAATATCAAATGCTTCTACCTCATTTAGATGAAAAGTCAGCTCGATTGTA
>Ga0307929_1001372_pt1 | contig 18609 bp, 15 predicted proteins | sample AceLakmetage1330_FD_203160 | JGI IMG/M metagenome (GOLD analysis project Ga0307929, IMG submission 203160) | Saline water microbial communities from Ace Lake, Antarctica - #1330 | ecosystem: Environmental > Aquatic > Non-marine Saline and Alkaline > Saline | place: Antarctica: Ace Lake...
TGAAAGCTGGACCCTTCCGACCTTTTTTGCAAAAGACAGAGGATTCATTTGACCTGAAAGGAAAATGATGGCTAAATAGATCAAGTACATGATTATGATCCGAATCTAAAAGGAGGATGAAATGAAAATACTCAACCTATATTTTTCTTCAACCGGGAATACCGAGAAAGTGGCTAAGAAGATAGATGAAACAGTCCGGGAACTGGGGTACGCTGTGGATACCGTAAAAATCGGTTCGAAAGCGCTTTCCCTGGATATCCTCAATTATGATTTTGTTTTTGCCGGCTCCGGGGTGTATGGCCAGCTGCCGGGAAAAGGGTTTATGGATTTTCACAGGGGGATGCTTCAGAAATATGTGAAGGCGGGAGAGATAATCCCTGCTTCTCCGAGAAGAACTTCGTCCTATGTGGTACCCTATTGTACCTATGGCGGTGTTCACACGGGTATCAATGAAGCGATTCCGGCCGTGAAGTATATGGGGCAGCTTTTTGATCACCTGGGGTTCTCGATTCTGGGGGAGTGGTATGTGGTGGGCGAATATAAGACAAAAAAACTGCAAAGCCATTCCGTTGGTGGTCGCCTCGGGGATATAAGGGGAAGGCCTAACCAGGCAGATCTGGAGGAAGTGGCCGAAAAGGTGAAAGGGGTACTTCTCTGTTGCTGAAAATGAAAAGGGACGCAGATTTCCGCAGATAGGCGCAGATTGTTTTTGGGACGGGCCTTCCTCTCGTTCCCAAACTCCAGTTTGGGAACGCACTATCAGTGGAAGCTTTAGCTTCCATGCTGTATGATAGATGAAACCAGTAAGGACAAAGGTATTATCAAAATGCCAATTCATATCTTTACCATACCTTTTGATCCATACAATGAGATTTTTGACGATGAAGTTCTTGCCAAATTTCTTTTGAACAAGCGGGCCACCTCTCTTCGCCCTCCGGGAGATACACGGATTCGGCAGGAAAAAGGTTGACCGGTACGGCAAAGAACTGGTTGGTATTGTGCAGGCGTTTTATGGAAAAACGCCGTTTCGGGACAAGGGGAAGCTGGAGCTTCCCGGCAAGGGTGTTCCCAAACTGGAGCTTGGGGACAAGAACTCCGACTCGTTCCCAAACTGGAGCTTGGGGACAAGAACTCCGACTCGTTCTCAAACTCCAGTTTGGGAACGCACTGTTATTGGAAGCTCCTGCTTCCAGACACTTAGATGGTTTAACAATGCGAACCCGATACAAAGCCCATAACAAAGGGAAGGAATACATCTACTTTGTCACTTCAACAACCGTGCAGTGGATGCCTCTTTTCACTCACCAGGACCATTTTGACATTCTGGTAAGCTCATTGGAATTTTGCAGAAAAGAAAAGGGGATGAAGCTGTATGCCTTTGTCATCATGGAAAACCACATCCATCTTGTGGGAAGCAGCCCTGACCTGTCCAGGACCATGCAGTCTTTCAAAGGTTTTACCGCCAAGAAGTTGATCGAAAGCATGTCAAGGAAGGGAATGGATTGGATGTTGAACCAATTTTCCTTTTACAAGGCGAAACATAAAAAAGAGAGCGATTATCAGATCTGGCAAGAAGGATATCATCCGGAAGAGATCTTGAGCCCCAATATGTTCAGACAGAAGGTTGAGTATCTCCATCATAATCCTGTGCGGAGAGGATATGTGAGGCGAGCAGAGCATTGGCGGTATTCGAGTGCTGGTCAGATATTGGTTGGGGAAAAGGGGGTGCTGGAGTTGGACCCTGTACCGGTGTTGTAGGGGGGGAAGCTGGAGCTTCCAGACAAGTGCGTTCCCAAACTGGAGTTTGGGAACGAGAGGAGTGCGTTCCCAAACTGGAGTTTGGGAACGAGAGGGGTGGGCTGGAGTTTGGGAACGAGGATGGTTGTGGAGTTTGGGACCGAGGGGTGTTGGCGTTTGGGAACGGGTGTGGTGCAGGAGTTCGGGAACGAGGGTTGTGGTTGGCGCAGGGACGTGAGAGAAAGCTTATTATTTCGGTTTGCTGGAGTAGTGAAGTAATGGAACGATAGAAAAGAACAGCTATATTTCGGGAATTCCTTGAGGGAAATTATTCCTTGAGGGTAATCATGGAAATGGCGTATGATTTCATGAAATGTCGACCTCGAAGGAGATCCGAAGATGGCCAATCTGCAAATTAAGGGAATTAAAGATGAGCTTTATGAAGAAATAAAGAGACTCGCGGCATCAGAAAACAGGTCCCTGAGTCAGGAAATTCTATTTCTTGTAAAGGATTATCTGGTGAAAAGGCATTTATTGCGTACGCAAAAAACCCCGGCACAAGCCTTGTTGGAGCTTTCCGGTTCCTGGGAAGACGACAGAGTGCCTGAAGAAATCATTGCTGACATAAAAACCAACCGGAAAAATTCTGAAAAATTGCGTACGGGATTTTACGAAACGAGTCGGTAGAAATTTTCCTCTCGTTCCCAAACTCCAGTTTAGGAACGCACTGTTATTGGAAGCTCCTGCTTCCACTCTTAGATCAGCCACGCGACAAACGTTTTGACACCCAAAATACAGTACGTTAAACTGTACGATATATAGTCTTTGTTTTCAGGGCCCTTCCTATGAAATATCGTATCTCAAATGTCATGGTTTTTCTTCTCCTGCTCGTCTCCTCCGTTAGTCTCGCACAAAACCCATTCAACACGGAACAATTGCAGCAAGAGATGGAAAAGCTGCGAGAGGAAATTCGTTACCATAATAAACTTTATTATGTGGATAACAATCCGGTAATTTCCGATGGTGAATATGACCGTTTGTGGCGGCGCCTGGAAGTTCTGGAAGCGGCTCACCCTGAATTAATTACAACGGATTCGCCGACTCAGAGAGTGGGTGCGGCTCCCTCAGGGGAATTTGGAACTGTCACGCACACCGTTCCCATGTTAAGTCTGGCAAAGGCGCGGGATGAAGATGACCTGCGTGCCTTCGACCAACACTTGAAAGAAATATTGGGTAGTAGCGCTGATATTGAATACGTTTTTGAGCCGAAAATCGATGGACTGGCCGTTGAAATTGTCTACGAAAATGGGATTTTGACGGCTGGTTCCACCAGAGGGGATGGCGTCACCGGAGAAAATGTGACGCAGAATGTGAAAACCATTCATGCTGTTCCTCTCAAGCTTTTCCATCAGGGAAATGAAGATGTTCCGGACCGTCTGGAAGCCCGGGGAGAAGTGTATATGGACAAAAAAACATTTACTGCGTTAAATGAAAAACGCGGTTTCAATGGGGAAAAATTGTTTGCCAATCCGAGGAATGCTGCGGCAGGCTCTCTGCGTCAAAAAGATCCTGCTGTTACAGCGCGACGTCGCTTGAATGTGTTCTTCTACGGTTCCGGGGCGATGGTAGGCCGGGAATTCGCTACCCATTGGGAAAAACTGGCATATTTTAAGCGGGTTGGGTTGCGTGTCAATCCGCTTAATCGAGTCTGTCACGGTATGGATGAGGTGATTGCGCAATTTCAGGACCTGAAGAACAGCCGGGAATCGCTCCCTTACGAGATCGATGGTGTAGTGGTGAAAGTTAATAAGTTGCGTTTGCAAAAACAGTTGGGGAACAATGCCGGCGAACCTTGCTGGGCGATTGCCTATAAATTTCCCCCGAAACAGGCCACCACAAAAGTGAAGGATATTCGTATCCAGGTCGGGCGCACGGGCGCGCTGGCTCCAGTGGCGGTGCTTGAAGAAGTGAAAATTGGCGGCGTTAGGGTGAGCCGGGTTTCTTTACACAATCCCGATGAGATCGCGCGTAAAGATATTCGCATTGGGGATACAGTTCTAATTGAACGGGCCGGAGATGTTATCCCAGACATCGTTAAAGTAATTTTGTCGCGGCGTGTGGGGGATGAAAGGCCGTTCGTGTTTCCGGAAAGATGCCCCGTGTGTGGCACCGTGGCCCATCTGGATGGGAAGTCCATATATCGTTGTGGAAATCTTCTCTGTCCGGCCAGACAGATCGCCGGATTTGAACATTTTGTTTCGCGTCAGGGGATGGATATCAGCGGTGTGGGTCCAAAGCTGATTCAGCAGCTTGTTCAGGCCGGGCTTCTTCAGGATGTCAGCGATTTTTATGGAATTACCCGGGGGCAGCTCGCGTCTTTGGAAGGCATGGGGGGAAAATCAGCGCAGAATATTGTGCAGGCGATTCAGGAAAGTAAACGGCCGACGTTGGAACATTTTCTGTATGCCCTGGGTATTCGTCATGTGGGCGAACATGTGGCACACATTCTGGCAAATCACTTTGGCAATCTGGAAAACCTGCAAAGCGCTTCAGTGCACGACTTGATTTCCATACAAGGTATTGGCCCTGAAACGGCGGGCAGCGTGTACGAGTATTTTCGAGAGCCTCGCAATGTGATTGTTTTGCAAAATCTTTTGGACAATGGTGTGGAGATTGTGACAACCCCATAACATGTCGGCTTAGAATCAATACCCGTGAATGAATTCCATTCACCTTTGTTTGTCATGCATTTGCGAGTTACTCGACTTTGCTCTCTTATAGACCTTTTTCAGGTGTCAGGTTTCCCCGCTCCGCTTCGCTTTAGACGGGATCTTCGACGGGTGTCAGGAAAAACTTGTTGTCATTCGATTGATTCAACATAGAATCATAAAGTTATGCTGTATGAAATTCCATTTCTGGAATATTGGAGCCGGAGCCCTGACACCCGACACCTGATACCTCGGCGAGGACAGGATCTCCAAATTCTTCACCGGAAAGCGGCATGAATCTTATTCATTCGCGTTCCTTAGCTTAGAATCCAAACAAGGTATCAACCTCTTTTGTGAAAAGTCGATAAAGAGTCTCTTGGGCATTTTTCCATCTAAAAGGGAAGCCTCTGTCCACTACCCCTTCACTCAGGGCCAATTCCTGAAGATGTTGGATAATAAGATGCCCCGAGACCAATTCGCTACAAGTTTCGGTACATCTTTGGCATTCAATACATAACCAGATAGAGGGGGATTTGAGAATTTCTTCTTCCAGGCCCATATTTACCATGCGAAAGATCCATTGCGGGTCAAACACACTGCGCTCGAAGAAAATCGGGCAAGTATTGCTGCATTGGCTGCAGTTGAAACAGGCTGTTGTGCTGGATTGATCTACTGCATCTATGAAAGCGCTGGAAGGAGAACGTTTTGCAAACTGTATATCTCCGCTCAAGCTTTGGGCAGGTGTGTTAAGCCAGTCGTTCCATAGTTTTTGAGAAACTGAATCCAAGTTTCCGCTGAAGCATTGTTGTGCAGCGTGCCAGCGGACGCGTTGAAAGCGGTTGAAAAAATCCCTGTAGCGCGAAAACATTTCCCACGAAAATATCTTACGACGGATGGTCTCTTGTTGCAGGAAGTTTATGAGGGTGGCCGGTTCTACCAAATTAGGACATACCTGGTTACAGCGTCTACAGGTCAGGCAATACCATATTTCGGGCAAAGACAGAAGATCATCAATAAATCCAAGGTTTGCCATCCGCACGATCTTCTGGGGTCGCAACTGGCTTGTAGATCGATAAATGGGGCATTCTAAATCACATGTACTACAAGTCCAGCAGAGATTTGCCTGCGCATGTGCGTTGCTTTCAATATTTTGTCTTTCATTCTGATCGGGTGTAAAATAGGTGAGCATGGCTCGCTTCCTCATTGTTTTGATGTGCCCTGAATGACTAGAATGCACATGCTTAGATCGATTTTTTCGTAAGATAACCTCCTTAAATTACCTTGTCAAGGCTGTTCCACGTCCTCATCCTGGGGACTGAAATTTCTGTGTTTGGAGAGTACATCTTAACCTAACGGATTCCTTATAGCCCTCAATTTCGCTTTGCAGGAAGCATGAATTTGTTCTCTGATTATCTTATCTATGTTTGCACTATCATATTCCTCTTGATTTCACGGTGCCGCACGACTAAAATTGCCAATATGTAATGCAGATACTTTCCTGAATGGGACCTTGTCTGTCTTTTCAGCTGGGACAACCCCTTCAAGACTGGAAAATGAGAATCAAATCTTAACCTGGGCGATCACATGATTTTTACTGTGGTTCATTAGACCCGGCCTAACCGCGACTAAAGTTGCGTAATGAAAGATGATACTATGAAAAACGAAACGCATGTGAAAAAAATCCCCCTTCCTTTTATTGATCTAGCCCGGCAACAGGTCGAAATCCTACCTGAACTCGAACGTCGTATCTCAGAGGTCCTTCGACATGGACGGTATATCATGGGTCCCGAAGTGGTTGAACTGGAGCAGGCTCTTGCAGAATTTACGGCGGCCAAACATGTGATTGCCTGTTCGTCCGGGACGGATGCTCTGTTGATGGCGCTTATGGCGAAGGGGATAGGACCTGGCGATGCGATTATTACGACGCCTTTTACCTTTGTTGCCACAGCGGAGGTGATCAGTCTCGTTGGGGCTACACCGGTGTTTGTGGACATCGATCCTCTGCTTTTCAACATGGTTCCTGAAAAACTGGAACAGACCATTAAAGCCATGATTGAAAACGATACGGTTGGATATCCCCTTCCCAAACAGAATGCATCGACAGCTGGTTCGGCAGAGTTGCGGCCAAAAGGAATTATTGCAGTGGATCTTTTCGGCCTTCCGGCCGATTACGATCGCATAAACGCCATTGCCCAAAAATATGATCTTTTCGTGATTGAAGATGCCGCCCAATCCTTTGGGGGCACCTATAAGGGGAAGAGGGCTTGTTCCCTTGCGGAGTTGGGATGTGCATCCTTTTTCCCGGCCAAACCTCTCGGATGTTATGGAGATGGGGGCGCTGTGTTTACGGATAGTGATGATATGGCCGAACGTTTGAAATCGATTCGGGTGCACGGGCAGGGCTCTGACAAATACGACAACGTCAGGGTTGGTCTCAATGCGCGGATTGATACCCTGCAAGCTGCTGTTCTACTGTCGAAATTAAAGATTTTTCCGGAAGAGATCCAGGCCCGGAACCGGGTGGCATCGACCTATAATGAGATGCTGACGGATTTCGGGTCCGGCCTTCAGATTCCTTCCGTTCCAGAAGGGTACGAGAGTGTCTGGGCGCAGTACTCAGTACTGGCGGGCAATGCGGCATTGCGGGAAAAGATACAGACAACTTTAAAGGAAGAGGGTATTCCTACCGCGATTTACTACCCCATTCCGTTACATCTTCAAACGGCCTATGCTGGCTTAGGGTATGAAAAAGGTGCTTTTCCCGTCTCTGAAGAAATGGCCGAGAGAATTTTCAGCCTTCCGATGCATCCCTATCTGGAGGCAAAGGAGATAGAGCGAATTTGTAGAACCATTTCTGGTTATAAGGGGGAACGATGACAGACAAAAAAGCTTTAACTGCGCCATGTGGATTAGACTGTTTTAATTGCGAGATCTACGAGGACAACCTGACAAGCGATCTGGAAGCCTTGATTCATGAGAAATTGGGTGTCGCCAAAGAGCAGATTTCCTGTAAGGGTTGTCGTCAACAGGATGGGAAGCACTACCATCTCCCACCGGAGGGGTGTGCAACTTTAGATTGTGCGAAAGCCATGGGCGTGGATTTATGCTGTGACTGCGATGATTTTCCGTGCGCTTTTTTAGCCCCAACAGCTGACAATGCTGGTACTTACCCCCATAATATGAAAGTTTACAATCTCTGTCGAATTAAGAATGTCGGACTTGAACGTTGGTTTGAAGAAGTGGGGGAAATCCGGAATAGATATTTCACAGGAAAATTTGTGGTTGGAAGAGGGCAGGCGGATTAAAGAACCCGACAAAAGCTACGTTATAGCCACAAACGACATTCTATTGGAAACGAAGTCACTGTTGGAAAGATGTGGCAATAAGTCGATCATGGCGGAGTTAGGGCGTCAAAAGGTTCCGCTATCCATAATATCCCTTACTGCCCTTGCCATCTGAGATACTTTTATGGGTTTTTCGAGGTATTTCCGAATTCCAAGAGAAGCGGCTCTTTCTTCCGTCATCCGTTCGCTGAAACCTGTGCATAGAATGACAGGGATGTCGGGTTGAATTTTCATGAGCTCCATTGTAAGTTTTTCCCCCGTAATACCGGGCATGGTCATGTCGGTTATTACAAGATCAAAATGCTCAGGATTCAATTGAAAAAGTTGTATTGCATGAAGAGGATCCATTGTGGCGATCACCTGGTAGCCAAGCCTTTTGAGCATTTCAGCCTCCATTTCCAGAAGAAACTCCTCATCATCTACAAGAAGGATTCGCTCTGTCCCAAGTGGAATCTGTTCAATGGTTTTTTCCTCAAGGACAGGGACTTTGTTTATGACAGGAAAGAATACTTGAAAGGATGATCCCTTTCCCGGTTTGCTGTCTACGGTTATTGCTCCATCATGGGCTTTTACGATGCCATGGACAACCGATAGTCCCATACCCGTGCCCTTGCCTACTTCTTTGGTTGTGAAATAAGGGTCGAAAATTCTGTCTATATGGTCCGGATCGATTCCTTGTCCGGTATCCTTCACGGTAAGATTTATATGTTCGCCTTCTTTCAAATCATGGTACAAAAAGGTTTGAGCCTTATTGATGGCTATATTGTGAAGGATAATGGTCAGTTCTCCTCCGTTTTCGCTCATGGCATGGGCGGCGTTGTTGCACAAATTGATGATTACTTGATGCATTTGGGTAGAGTCGGCCAAGATCGCGCCCAGGTCTTCCGCAATGTGATTCTCGATTTTGATGTTTGATGGGATGGAAGGACGGAGCAGCTTGAGGGATTCTTTCAACAGGGGGCCTATGGCAAGAGGTTTGCGTTCCTGTTTCGTTTTTCTGCTGAAACTCAGCAATTGTTTTACAACGTCTCTTGCGCGAAGGCTTGCTGTTTTTACTTTTTCCAGATTGGCCCTGGTCGGATTTTCAGAAGGAATGTCGGTAAGGGCCAATTCAGTGTAGCCTATAATAATTCCAAGGATATTGTTGAAATCATGGGCAATACCTCCAGACAAGGTTCCTACGGCTTCCATTTTTCTGGACTGGACCATCTGTTCCTGAAGGTTTTTAATCTCTTTTTCCGCCAGAATCCTTTCTGTTACGTCCCTGCCCGTTCCGCTGATATAGGCATCCCCGTCAGGTGGTGAGACGAGCGTGCTTCTATATTCGATATGGATTTTTCTACCGTCTCTGATGCAATAGACTGAAATTCCGTTCTGGTATCCTTCTGATTTGATTTTTTCCACATATCCCGCTTGAAAAAAGGGCCTCATTTCGGGCTTCATGAAGTCTGAGGCTTTTTTCCCGATGAATTCATCTTTTTCGTAGCCGAAAACATGGATCATGGCGTGGTTTACCGACAGGAATCGTCCTTTCAGATCCTGGGTATACACGAGGTCGCTTATGGAATTAAAAAGATCCCGAAAACGCTTCTCAGACTGTGTTAACTGGGTTTCAAAGCGTCTCTGTTCTGTGACGTCCTGGATGTTCTGTACTGCCCCAATGGGGATTCCTTTACGGTCCACGAGTCTGGCGGCGGTGACAAAAAGATGTATGCCGTATTCACCGAGATGGGAATGAAATACGTAGAGTTCATAGGAATTGGGGATAAGCGACGATTTTTTCCATCTGTCTCCATAGTGGTTTTCAAACTCTTCGTTTGTTGCTTCATCAAGGATGAGGTCTGCCAGTAAAGGCTGTTTATTCGGATAGAAAGGCTTCCAATGGTTGTTTGTACCTACAATTTCTTCATTTGAAATACCGGTTAATCTTTCGCAAGCCCGGTTCCAGTGAATGACTCGATGATCTTTGTCGATGACGAAGGAGGCAATGGGGCTTCCCTGAATAATCTGGTTGAGGTTTTCCCCGCTTTCGAAAAGGGCGTCTTCGGTCTGTTTTCGACTTTCAATTTCATGGTCCAGGATTGCCTTCGCTTCCATCAGTTGATTTCGTTCTTTTCTGAGTTTGTCTACAGCAGTCTTTTCTTTTTCTGCACTGGATTCAAGACCCCTCAGGAGCACGGCCACAGGTACGGAGGCAACGGCATTCAGGAAAAGAAAGTTGGCCCATGCCAGTAATGCCCATTTTGGGGAAGCAAAAAAAGGGACATATTCGCTCCACTGACCCGAGTGGATCAACCAACCGACAAGAAACAGGGTGATGCCGTTCAGGACCAGTGCTGCAAAGGCGGCCCGCAGACCGAGAAGGATGCCCGCTAACACGGCAAATGTAAATAACCACGCAGGACCACCGCTTAGCAACCCCACCATCTGTATGATATTTAATCCTATGGCAAAGCAGAGAAACAGAGCGATGGCTGCCCTTATTCTGTAGGGTATGCCGTGAAAAAAAAAGATGCCTACCGTGCAGAGAAAAAAGACAAAGTCAACAATGGCAGTCCACCACATTTTTTCCTGAAGGATTGTGACAATAGAGGAAGGTACGATGAAGAGGCCTAGGAGAAGACCCGTTCCCAGGAGTGCGAAAAAAATCATTTCGCGCCAGTAAGACAGGGTTTTCCCTTCGGGACCGGGTTCGGGTGCTCCTATCTTTCTGATGAATCGTGCCAGGCTTTTATTCCTGGAAAAGGGTACACGAGAAGAGCAATCACCAGATTCTTTCATATCTCTCCTTACCTATTGCATCAGGCATTTGGTGTCAGGCATCGTGAATTCAAGCCTCAGGCTACGTTGAGTCGAGTTTTTTACAGCTTCCAACCATTAAACCTCAGAAACCGGGCAAAATTCCACATATCGGATACTTCCCTGTTCCAAGGTTTCAGGCTGGTGTAAAAGCGGGTTCCGGTGGTGTTGCTGTCCCCATAGACTTTGTCCGTACCGACAAAAAAATCAAGACTGATTAAGCTCAGAGAAATGGATTCCCAAGATTTAAAGGAATTTTTCACGAATCCTTTGTGAGGCCATTTTTCGTAGTAAAAACTGGTATGCCGGCCGTTGATGGGGATTTTTTTAAGATTCTCCATGGGCAGGACAGGTGCTTCGATCAGGTTTTGGGTGTCTTTTTCTGTGAGCATTTTTTCGTTTACGACCTCGAGGTTCATGACCCTGTGAAGATCGGGCCGAAGATGAACCCACAATTTCGGGAACTGTTTATAACGGAAATCCAGCAGTGGAGGAAGTGCTTCTCCATATACCTCGACCGGCTTAGACAGGTTCCAGTCGTCCGGATAAACATCTTTGGGCAGATAACTGGTTGGGATGACGGCAGCGTAACATCCACACGTGCTTACGGTGGTGACAAGCAGGGGATTGTGATTTTTATCGAGGGTCAGGATTACCAACAAGCCCACGTTTTTCCCGGCGGTCAGGTAGAAAGGGACAAGGCTGAAAGGGACTTCGGGGAAATGGATTCGGTAAATCAGATTGGTATAGGAACCCCGTTTTGTAGTGAATTCTTTTTTCATCACATAGATAGCCGGCCGGTCTTCATCAACATAGACTAGCTCTTCTCCCTTCTCATTTGTTCTGGCGGAGGGTGTTCCGATCCTGTTCCAGGGATCGTTGTATCCATAGACTGCGAACAGGGGGGAATGCCTTTGAATGAGGGGGTCTTGATGTTTACTTCCGGAATAGATGGGTACCTCGTCTATTTTTTCGGTGACGGGCGGGTGGGCACACCCGAAAACACAGAAAAAAAGGAGGGCTGAATATTTAAGAATTTTTTTCATAGTATATGATGACAGACCTCGCCAAATAGTTAAGTGGTTGAGTTGTTGAGTTGGAAAATAAGCACGTGAAATCAACACATTACCTATTTAAATCCATCGGGTGTCCAATTTTGAGGCGAAAGGGATAACTTCAAATAATAATAACCACTTAACTACTAATCTACTCGACCACTTAACGAGGTCTGGATGAAGAGAAAAAAGTGTGAATTTTCGAACGCACTATTGAATGATCCCATCAAGTGGGGAACGTTGATAGCAAGCCCACAAGGTCAAAAAAAATTGGATGGGGAATTTCTAACTCTCTGAACTTCGAATCCTTCCCCGGGCAGGTGGGTTTTGATACACACTATAAACCCCATTGATTCCAGAGCTTGTATCCACAAGGAAGCGTTTTCCATTTGGTCATACTGTCCCACTAAAAGTAGACAACGATCATCTTCGTCCCAGATCCAGTGATATTCCAGGAATCGGATTCCATGGGTTTCCAGTCTGTTTCTGAGGGTTTCCCTGATCTCTTCCCTCTCTTCAAACCCGAGATTACCGTAGGGAGGTCCTTTGATCAAGGTATAATACATTGTTGGATTTTTTCCTGAGGCCCTAATGTGTTTTCTTTTTCTCCCATTTTTTCTCCATGAAAATTTGTTTCTGGGCTTCGCGACCTCTGAAGCTTTTTTCAACGGATATTTTTTCCCCGGTAAATGGATCTAAACCGGTATAATACATGAGTGAGGAGTATGTGGAAGGGGTCGGGGTGAAAATCTGGACTTGTCGCGGGTTTGTTTTCAGCTTTTCCCGGGTGAAGCGTTTCAGCCTTTTCATATGATTTTCTGTGCATCCTGGATGTGCCGCCATGAGATAGTAGGTGAGGAACTGGCTCTTCCCGGATTTTTTTGACAAGGCATCGAATTCTTTCTTGAATCGCAGCAGCGACTGGCTTCCCGATTTTCCCATGAAACGGAGCACTTTTTCTTCGGTGTGTTCTGGTGCAATTTTCAATTGGCCGGAAACGTGGTGATCGACCAGTTCTTTTAGATACTGTCTGCCGTTGTTTTTGTCCGATAAAATAAGGTCGTAACGTATTCCGGATGCGGTAAACAGGTGTTTGACGCCTTTTATGCTTCGTAGTTTTTTTAGAAGCCGGATCAGGTGGTGATGGTTTGGTTTAAGGCTCGGGCAGACTTCCGGGTGAAGGCATCTCCGGTCAGGACAGCTTCCTTTTTTCAATTTCTTTTCGCATTCAAATCCATACATATTTGCGGTAGGCCCGCCGGCATCGGTGATAGTCCCCTTGAACCCGGGCATTTTCGAAATGTGCCTGGCCTCTTTCAATATGGAGTTTTCGCTTCGCCACCTGACCGTTCTGCCCTGGTGAATGGAAATTGCGCAGAAATTACATTCCCCGTAACACCCCCGGTGAATGGGTATGGAAAATCGAATGGTATCGAGTGCCTTCACGTTTCCGAACTTTCTGTAATAGGGGTGCAATTCTCTTTCATATCCCAGGTCATGAATCGCATCAAGTTCATCGCTTGTCAAGGAGGGCTGAGGCGGGTTCTGAATCAGATATCGCGTATCCTGTTTCTGGAAAAGCCCTTTGGCGGTAAGAGCATCGTTATTGCGGTAGAAAGTGTGGAACATATCGATGAATTTTCGATGATCCGATCGGACTTTTTCAAAAGGAGGCAGTTTTACGAATGCTGTTTCCTCCTCTTTCGAGATAGTGCAAAGCCCGCGAATATTGCGGGCGGAATGGCCGTCCCTCAGAGCTTCTGCAAGCTCTACTGTGGTTTTTTCCCCCATGCCGTACACCAGGAAGTCTGCCTTTGCATCAAAAAGGATCGATCTTCTGATGGAATTCGACCAGAAGTCGTAGTGACAGATCCTCCTCAGACTGGCTTCTATGCCGCCTAATACAATGGGAACGGTGTTTTTAAAAAAACGCCTGACGAGGTTCGTGTATTGAATAACGGCTCTATCCGGCCTGCGGTTGTTTATGCCGCCAGGGGTATAATCGTCTTTTTTCCGTTTCTTTCCGGAGGCGGTGTAGTTTGCCACAAGGGAATCGACACATCCTGCCGAAATTCCCCAAAACAATTTCGGTTCTCCAAGTCTTGCAATATCCCTGTTCGAACCCATATGGGGCTGTGCGATGATGGCTGTGCGAAATCCCGCTTTCTGAAGGACATTCCCGATAACGGAGATGCCCACATAAGGACTGTCTACGTAGCCGTCGCCTGTGATCAGTATGATGTCGGGCTGATCCCAGCCTAAAATTTCAAGTTCTTTTGCAGTGGTTGGCAGAAACATGGAGTTCCATTAAAAGTGCTCTTTTCATTAGGTTCGGGTGGAATTTATCCGTAAGGATTTTATAAAAGGCTTACGCCTAAACTTCAAGAGGACAATGGCTTTTAGGTTACATTAAAAGGCAGATTCTCCTGCCTTTCGGACCCTTGCGTCTTCTGCTTTCCTTTTCACTTCTTCCGCGGTCAGCATTTCTTTCAGATTGTCTGCATAGATTATGTAGAAGAGATATTCGGGGGTACCCAGTCTGTTTTTGTAGGAAGAAACGATGAAAATATTGTCGCCATCTTCCCAGTACTGTGTCCGACCTTTTTTCTTTTTCCCCTGAAATTCCTTTGGTGGACCGTATTTTTTGTGTATTGTTTCCAGAATGGCGTCGCCATCGGGTCCGGCTGTAATCCTGAAGAGCAAAGGTTTCAGCGTATCGTCTGAGAAAAAAAGTTCTACATAGATGAATGGGGTATTTTCCATGCGGGCGTATCGGTACATGAGTTTCGTGGTGTCGTGTTCAACACGCTGCCCGGCGGGCCAGTTGAGCTTTCGGTTCAGATCTGCAAGTGCGGGGAACCATTTTTCAAGGAACCCACTGTCCTGTATGGAGAGATCGATGGTGTTTTTCTGGGAGATGGAGTCCGAGCCAAGCTTCTTGCCGAGGCGATCCCTCACCGATCGGGAGTATTTTGAATTGGCGCCCAGGTCAAAAAAGGTGAACCCCTGAGGGGAATCTGCTTCGACTTTGCTCTCTGGTTTCTCATTTGAACAGCCGAAGGAAAGGATGCTTATCATCCCGATAATCCACAAGGTGACTCTGAACGATCGTCTGTTTGCCTCCATTAAAAAGCTCCCCGATAAAATGCGAGTTTTCGTGCGTGCGGCGCAAAGAGCTTTTCCACCTTTCTCATATCATCAGGAGACATTGGTTTGAAATCCTGTCCCACATCAGCCAGTGTCCTTACTTCCTCTATGCTGGAGCAACCCACAACTACAAGTGTTACAGAGTGCGAAAGGGCGTAGCGAATAAGAACTTCCGGGGTAATTTCTGCATCAGGGAACAGGTAATGGGATGCTCCCAGGACTTTCATCCCGATCACGGCAATTCCTTTTTCCTCGGCCGCCGGTATGGTAGTGTCCAAAAAACCCCCGAGGATGCCTTCCACGGGATTCACCGGCATGAGGACGGAATCTACCGGCCACTCTTTTACCGCACGTGTCAGAACAGCCGGATCATGATGACCGGTGACGCCGATGAAGCGTACCTTCCCTTCTTTTTTTGCTTTGACAAATGCATCGAGAGCACCCCCGGGTCCGGCGATAGCTTCGAAGTCTTCATTTGTTCTCACGTCATGGATCTGCCAGAGATCCAGATATTCCAGCCCCGTGTTGGTGAGCGTTGCGTGAAGATCAGAGAGAGCTCCTTTCTTGTCTCTCATGGCTGATTTACTGGTCTGAAACAGGTTTTTTCTGTCTTCTGTGTGTTTTGGCCAGACGAGACCATAATATTTTTCACTTCCGGCGTAGGCCTTTGCTGACTCAAAGTAGGTGATTCCCGAAGCAAATGCTTCTTCAATAACCGTTGTGGCCTCTTCCTCGCGACCTTGTGTTCTCAGTACGCCTTCTCCGCCAAGCCCGACAATGGTGACAGGAGGGCCTGTGCGACCAAACGGATTTTTAAGAACGGACGAGTTGGTCATGGTTTGTGCCTCCTTATTTGCAGCAATATTTCATTCTAACCATAAAACTCAATAAAAGCAATAGATCCGCAGGGAGGCCGGTAATTGTCGTATGGGTTAAGTGTCATTCCAGGTTGGCAGTTGAAAGGTATCTACACTGCCCCCGGCCTTGAGGACTTGACATATAGAAAATCACTCCCATTTTATATTGCGGAGAGTAGTGTTTTTGCAGGAAACCATTCATGAAAAGTTCAGAAAGTGAAAGGAAGAGCATATGGAACAGAAACAGGAAACGCATCAGTTTAAAACCGAAGTTCAGCAGGTTCTCAATCTCATCATTCATTCCCTGTATTCCAATAAAGATATTTTTCTCAGGGAATTGATTTCTAATGCATCGGATGCCATGGACCGCCTTCGCTTCAAAAGCCAGACGGATCATGATATTTTGGGGGATGATACTGATTTTCACGTTCGGATTACCCCGGATAAAGATTCAAGAACACTTGAAATTTCTGATAACGGGATCGGCATGACCTATGAGGAGGTCATGGAAAATATTGGAACTATTGCCAAGAGCGGTACTGCAGCCTTTGTAGAAGCCCTCGAAAATTCAAAAAAAGGAAATGGTTTAACGCCGGATTTGATTGGGAAGTTTGGTGTCGGGTTTTACAGTGCCTTTATTGTTGCCGATGAGGTGATCGTTACGACCAGGGCTGCAGGGGCCGAGACTGCTGTACGCTGGCAGTCAAATGGGGATGGAAGCTTTACCATCGAAGAGGCTGAGAAAGAGGGCAGGGGAACGAGCATTCTTTTAAAACTGAAAAAAACGGAAGAAGGGGAGGAGGATTTTACCGATGAGTGGGTGATCCGGCAAACGGTAAAAAAACACTCCGATTTCGTTCGCTATCCCGTCCTGATGGAAGTGGAAAAAGATGAAATGATTCCCGAGGGGGAACAGATCAAGGATAAGGACGGAAAACCTTTGTCCACAACCAGAAAAGTTAAGGGCGATGAGACCCTGAATTCCATGAAAGCTATCTGGGCCAAGGAGAAGTCCGAGATCAAGGAAGAGGAATATAGCGAATTTTACAAGCATATCAGCCACGATTGGAACGATCCACTGTCTCACATCCATGTGAAGTTGGAAGGGGTGACGGAATACACCATCCTCCTGTATATTCCCGTGAAGACACCCATGGACTTTTTTATGCCGGATCGGAAACATGGAATTCAGCTATACAGCCGAAGGGTTTTCATCATGGACAACTGCAAAGAGCTGATCCCTGAATATCTCCGGTTTGTAAAAGGTGTCGTTGATGCGCCCTATTTGAACCTGAATGTCAGCCGTGAAATTTTGCAACAGGATAAACTGGTTAAAAATATTCAAAAAAATATTGTCAAAAAGGTCCTGGAACATCTCAAAGGGATGGATGAAGAGACCTATGAAAAATTCTATCCCGAATTCGGCATGGTACTGAAAGAGGGAATCCATGCGGATTGGGAAAACAAAGACAAGATTGCAGACCTGGCCCGGTATAAAACTACCCGCTCCGACGGCAAGTATGTTTCCTTGAAAGAATATGTGGAAAACATGAAGGCCGATCAGAAAGAGATTTATTACATGACGGGTGACAATCTTTCCACATTGATGAACAGCCCGCACCTGGAAAAGCTGAAAGACCAGGATTATGAAGTCCTCTTAATGACCGATCCCGTAGACGAATGGGTTGTCCAAGCCCTGCCGGAATATGACGGCAAGGCACTCAAGAGTGCGGAAAAGGGAGATCTGGGCCTGGAGGATTCAAAAAAAGATGAAAAAAAGGAGACCAAGGACCTCAAGGACCTTTTTCAGTTCATTCAGAATGAGCTTGAGGAAAAGGTAAAAGAGGTGAAACCGTCCAAGCGCCTCAAGGGTTCGGTCTCGTGCCTTTCAAGCGACAGCCAGGATATGAGCGCCTACATGGAAAAAATCATGAAAGCCACCGGCCAGGATATGCCCGTTTCCAAGCGCGTCCTGGAACTGAATCCGGATCACCCGGCGATTGAGAAACTGAAGGGATTGTACGAAACGGATAAGAGAAATCCGAAATTGAAAGATTACAGCCTCCTGTTGTATGATCTGGCTATTATCGGCGAAGGTGGAAAGATTGAAAATCCTTCACTGTTCAGTAATCTTGTGGGTAGTCTTTTGGATAATTCGCTGTAGTTTAGTTTGTTGTGGAAACCCACGCCCTATGGGCGTGATCATGTGGGACAGGCTATGCCGGTCCCGTATGGGCTTGGCCGAAGGCCTGAAAGCTTTACTCGCGAAATAGATGTATCACATAGGCGACATCCAACATCGTCATTCCGGCGAAGGCCGGAATCCAGTGTATTCAGGCTTTTCTGGACTCCGGCCTTCGCCGGAGTGACGTGTTTTGACCACTTTCACTGGAACATAACAATGGCTACTACAAAAAATTGTGAATGGCCGATGCCCCCTTACAGGGGGCTTAATCAAGGCCCCGTCCTTTGGGCGGGGTTGTTTACCTAGTTTGAAGAAATTCATGAAGTACAATTAATTGACAGTTCTGTTAATTAACTGTACTTCGTTATCGCCTGGTCTGCTAACCATAATACCCCGTATTATCCAGCCAAATCTGAAAAAACAGACATTTCTACGAAAACAGCCCTTTACATTCGATATCTAATTCCATTAAAATTTCGCGATGCAATTTGTGCTATCTTCGATCATGAAATTCTTGGGATCCTTTATTTGGCACTTTACATTTTTTCAGAAAAAACAATAAAAGGCTTACGCCTAAACTCCCTGGTAACTAAGGTTCTGGAGTTAATCCGTAAGGATTTTATTACCGAAAAATGTAAACTACTTTTTGGTTTTAGTGAAGGATGCCAAATTTTTCAGATGTCGGTATCCTGAAACTATGGGGTTGAAACTATGCCGGGAATTATGCTTGTAGATGATGACATTACTTTAAAGATGGGATTAGAGGAATATCTTACA
>Ga0307929_1001373_pt1 | contig 18602 bp, 14 predicted proteins | sample AceLakmetage1330_FD_203160 | JGI IMG/M metagenome (GOLD analysis project Ga0307929, IMG submission 203160) | Saline water microbial communities from Ace Lake, Antarctica - #1330 | ecosystem: Environmental > Aquatic > Non-marine Saline and Alkaline > Saline | place: Antarctica: Ace Lake...
TTCACAGGTTCTCCGCCCCAGGGCCCATCCCGCCGAACTCTGTGCAGGAAGTAACCTACCGGGTAAGCAGGGACACAGGAAATCTCCGTTTTCCTCTTGACTTTACTTATCATAGATGTCCCCGGAATGAGTATCCACTTCTTTCACTAACCATCTAGGATTAGCAATATACTTCTTCTCTCGGAATGTTTTGTTTTTCATGTCAAACAGTTACGTCAAGAAAATAACGAATGGACAGGTCTGTATTTGGCGAAAAATTCTTCAAATTCTAATCTTTCAAACCGTCGCCATGGCTTTTCATCTTTTTATTTGGTGAACTACCAAAAGAAAGAATTATCACTCCCAGAGCACCTGAAAGAAGCGATCCCAATATAATACCGAATTTTGCCAGTTCAATATGCTCTGGATTGCTGAAGGACAGGCCACCTATAAAAATAGACATGGTAAAACCTATCCCGGCAAGAACGCTGGCACCGGCGATATGGAGCCAGGTGACGTCTTTTGACAGTGGGGCACGCAGAATTTTCGAAGCGAGAAACGTAAAAAGAAAGATCCCTATCGGCTTACCCAAAAGAAGTCCAAAAACGACACCCAGAGTAACAGGGTGGGTGAGAGCTGCCACTACCTGCAGGTCGCTAAAGGTTACACCTGCATTGGCAAGAGCGAAAAGAGGAAGGATGAGCAACGCAACCCAACTGTTGAGGGAATGTTCAAGTCTCTGCAATGGGGTAAGAGTGTTGTGACAGGCCACCTCGATAGCCTGGACGGCACTCAGATGTGTCTGGTCAACAAGTATGGTGCGACCGCACATGCCATTTGGACATTCAATTTTCGCAACATAGGTTTCAACCTTCTCAATAAAGTTATCAGTGTTATGTCTCGCTATCGCCGGAATGAAAAAAGCAACCAGAACACCGGCTACGGTAGCATGAATGCCGGAACCAAGAATGGAAAACCAAACGCCAAATCCCAACAACGCATAGGGGAGGGTTTTATTTATTTTTAAAAAATTAATTATGCCTAAAGCCACTAGAAAACCAAGAGACACGAACAGGTACTGCCAATAGATTGTTTTAGTGTAAAAAAGGGCGATTACAAGTACCGCTCCGAGATCATCAACAATGGCCAGAGTAGAAAGAAATATTTTAATTCCAAAAGGAATCCTTTTGTCGACAAAAGAGAGCACTGCCAAAGCAAAAGCAATATCGGTTGCCATGGGAATTCCCCATCCGGCAGCCGCCTCCGAGCCACTGTTAAAAAACAGATAAATAAGTGCTGGAACAATCATGCCTCCCACAGCCGCAGCGACTGGAAGAACTGCACGACGTAATTGAGCAAGTTCGCCAATAAGAATTTCCCTTTTTATTTCAAGGCCAACGGTGAAAAAAAAGAGGGTCATGAGTGCTTCGTCTATCCAGTGTTGAATAGATTTGGTAATTGATAAAGAACCCAGGGAAAATGTTAGATCGGTGTGCCAGAAATGATGATAATTGCCTGGTGCTAGGTTTGCCCAGAGAAGAGCAACCAGAGCAGAGCACATAAGCAGGACACCACCGGTGGCAATTTTATTTAAAAAACGTTGATAGGGGCTGATAAGAAGCAAAAGCTTCAACGGCCTGCCGAGGGGAAAGGATATTAGTGACATTATATTGTACGCATGCAAATTATTGGTGGCTAATTTCGGGGCCCGCCAAAAGAGGTCAGTCTTCAGTGGCCCTAAGGACAACAAACAGAATTCAAAGGAGTTTTCTTAAACTCACTTAGAGGTCTACCGAAAAACAAGCAAAATTGCAATGCTCTTGCAATGCTTAGAATGAGCGTTACATGGCCAGCAGCAAAAAAATCAAGCCCTACGATCAGAATATAGTGAATTCCCATCGGCTCTTAAACTACTATGGTTGAATAACATTTGGTAATTCCGGGGGACATACCTATCTGTTTTTTTTCTTGCATCAATAATCATGTCGAGTTTACGCTAAATAGACATAGGTCGGTGTTTCGGGAATTATAGGTTCCTATGCTGAGTGAGGGTCTGTAGGCTTGGTTGTGTGAGGAGTATCTGGCTAAAGAAAAACTATTGTATGAGTATGTTATCGGTTAAGTTGTTTTCTCGTTTTGGGTCAAACCTGAATTTTAAGATCAGACAGACTACTTTGTAAGGAAAATAAATATTATGGGAAATCCATTTCAGGATCAGCTTTTAAAAGCCGGTCTGGTGAGTAAAAAACAGGCGAGCAAGGCGAAGCACCAAAAGCATCTTAATCGTAAGCAGAAGAAGGAAGATTCTTCTGCCGAGATCAGCAACAAGGTCAAAAAAGAACAGGCAACCCAGGCAGCACGTAGTCGTGAACTCAATCGTAAACATGCGGAAGAGAAGCAGCAACGCGAACAGAAAGCTCAGGTGAAACAGCTTATAGAGCAGAGCAAACTGGAACGTGATGAGTATGGCGAGGCGTATCATTTTGTGGATCAAACCAGAATTGAGCGGATCTTTGTCTCGGATGAGATGCTGGAGCAGCTGAGTTGCGGCCTGTTGGCAATCGTTAAGTTTGGGGATGGCTATGAGGTGCTTCCGGCAAAAGTCGCCCATCAGATAGCTGAGCGTGATACAGAGGTCGTCGTGAGTTTTCATAGTAAGAAGTAACCTGCTGCCCTACAATCCGCGTCAGTTTTTCAGGAAAGTATCCTTCCCAGACAATATCTTACTTGATTACCACTGAAACTCAGCTTGTGTTGATTTGATGGTAATCATGATATCTTAACAAAAGTTTACATATCTTTACTCGTAGTTAACAGCAGTTAGCCCCAGGCTATTGTATATTTTAAGTATAGCAGGGGGGAGCTGTTGGCCATTCCTGATTTTTGAAAAACCTCGAAATATTCAACAGGGAATTAATTATGAAACGAATATCTTTTTTTCTGTTACTTATTGGTTCAGTTGTCAATCTGAGTGGTTGTGGCATGGCAGTCCTAGGGATTGCGGATACAGCAATTGGAGGAAGCAGTGATCTCCTGATTATTGAACCTGTGCAGGATTTACGTTCTTATAAAGCTCTCACAATTGTCCCGTTTACAAGCTCGATAGGAGGGAATCTTGATACAGAGCTTCTTGTGTATCTAAACGATAAGATAGCTACCTATACTCTTCAAATGGAATCGGAAGATCTTCTGGAGAAACAACTTCTTCTCTCGGGGAGAATACTGCATTTAACGGATGGTATGTATGAGAAACAAATACTGTTACAACTGGAATTTAAGGATCAGATAACAGAGAAATCGCTTGGTTTGATAAATGTTATGGGCAGTGCAAACACTTTTCGTGGCCTTACTGCAGTGATAGATTCACTGGCGGATAGTGTGGCAGAACTTCTTACGGAGAATCATTTCTCTGGTAACAGATAGCTGAACGAAATACCAAAACTGTCAGGAGCGGTATGGCAGTTTTGGTGTTTCCCGGTTATCCGTGAAGGCCAAGGTAGGAACCGGCTCCTATCATAATTCCACCTGATGTACGATTCAGGCCTTTTACCGCCTTTGTGGAGGTAAAGAATCGACGGGCTGATGATGCACATATCGCAACCGCCATGAGACCAGCCATGAGTCCTGAGAATGTAATGGCTGAGGCCAGAGCAATATCAGCGGATGTCAGGCTGCCAAGATCCATAATGGATGGAAGAAAAGCGATATAAAAGAAGATTACTTTGGGGTTGGAGGCTGAGATTAAAAACCCCTGCAAGACACCTTTGGCTATGCTGAAAGAACTGTCTGTGATACCGCTCTGCAGAGATGTTTCGGGTGAGGCATTCCACATCTTCCAGCCCAGATAGAGAAGGTAGAAGGCACCAATAAAACGGATAACTATAAAGAGGCCGGCCCATTGCTCTGCAATAACGGCCAGGCCAAAGCATGCAAGGAGCAGGTAGATCACATCACTTATGGCCATACCCAGTGCCAGGCTGATACAGGGCTTGACTCCGGAGGAGAGGGATCTGGCTAGGAGAGCAAACACTCCCGGGCCGGGGGTAATGGCAAAAAGAAAAATAATGAACAAAAATGAAATTGCACTTTCTGGTGACATGGTAGATATCCTTTATATATTTATAATTTCTTTTCCTTATAAAGAAAAACTGGTGTTTTGCAAGGTTTCTTTAATCTGATTACTGTACTGATCTAACAGATCGGAAATGAGAATTTACAGAGACACAATGCTGTCCGTTTAGATTGTGCAATTTTTTAACCGTGGCAAAAGCATGCACTCTCAAGTAGAAAAGAGGGCATGCTCAATGTTATCGAAATTGTTGTTCCGGTATTCCTTGTTATCGGGCTTGGTTATGCTGTTCGCGAGCTGGGGCTTGTGGGAGGGGATTTTTTTACCCAGGTCAATAAGCTGGTCTACTATGTCTGTCTGCCCCTGCTTCTTGTCTATAAGATAGCCGGAGCGGATTTCTCCACCAGTTTCAACTTTAAGCTGGTTATCGCGACGAGTGGTGGGGTCGCCTGTTGTTTTGTTATTGCTTTTTTGTACGGGAAATGGCGCTCTTTTCCTGCTCCTGTTCTGGGGGCTTTTTGTCAGGGCTCATTTAGAGGAAATCTTGCCTATATAGGGCTGGCCATTATATTTAATGCCTACGGTGATATCGGTTTAACCAGGGCTGGGATTTTGCTTGGCTTTCTGGTTCCTATTCTCAATCTGTTTGCCATCTTAGCACTGATCCTACCGCGCCAGGAACAACAGACCAGTTTCAGGGAAGTTATACGGTTGATTATCAGTAATCCATTGATTATTGCTTCTCTGACCGGCCTGTTGTGGAGTTTTTTCCAAGTTCCCATTCCGGTTATTCTTGATCGGACACTAAATATCGTAACGGGAATGTCGCTCCCTCTGGCCCTGCTCTCTATTGGTGGCACTTTCTCTCTGGCAAGCTTAAAAGGTGATATTCCAAAAGCTGTGCTTGCCGCTGCAATGAAATTGTTCCTCCTGCCATTGATCACCGCAGCTTTAATGATTTCATTAAATATATCAGGAATAGATTTTGCCATAGGGTTGCTAATGGCCGGTGCTCCAACTGCAGTGGTTTCCTATATAATGGCTTCTCAGATGGGGGCCGATGGTGAGTTGGCCGGAACCATCGTGATGATAGCAACTGCTTTTTCATCAATCAGCTATACGGTGCTGCTGTTTTGTCTCAATCTGTACGGAATTTAAGGAGGCGGCCATGAAGCGTTTTATCCTCCTGCTTGCTTTGCTTACGGCTTTTCCACCCCTGGCCACGGATATGTATCTTGCCGCCACTCCTCATCTGGTGAAGATCTGGGACCAGCCACTTTCCATCATTAATCTGACCCTCACCCTGTTTTTTGTTACCTACTGCATTTCACTGCTTTTCTACGGCCCCTTATCCGATCGTTTTGGAAGAAAACCGCCACTGATTGGAGGATTGTTACTCTTTATTGTCGCGAGTATACTCTGTGCTTTCGCACAGAGTATCTGGATGCTTGTGGCTGCCCGTGTTATCCAGGCAATGGGTGCTGGTGCCGCATCTGCTATATCGCTTGCCATGGCAAGGGACAGGCTCGAGAGTGGGCAGCGGGAAAAGGTGTTGAGTCAGATCTCGGTGATTATGGCTCTTGCTCCCATGGTTGCTCCGCTGATTGGAAGCTTGATTATGGAGTGGCTCTCATGGCCATGGATTTTTATCAGTCAGGGGATAATTGGAATTGTGGCTCTTGCAGGTGTCTGGCTTACTCCGGAGACCCACGATGGTGAGAAAGGGACTTCAATTTCAGCCCTGTTCAGGAGTTACGGCCGCATTTTGACCAATTATCGCCTTGTGGGCCTTGTCTTTTGCAATGCTGTAACAAGTCTCCCCCTGTTTTCCTTTATTGCTGCCTCTTCTGGTATTTATATCAGCAGGTTTCAGATGGACGAGAGTCTCTTTGGCCTGTTTTTTGGGGCCAATGCCTTCTGCTTTATGATGGGTTCCATGATATGTATGCGGTTTGGAAAAAAGATCGGAACATTCCGGATGATTACTGCTGGCTATGCAGGCATAGGGATAGGCGGAATATGGATGCTTGCTACTCCCTTCAATGGCTGCTGGCAGCTCGCACTCCCCATGGGGCTGATTACCTTTTCTCTTGGAATGAGCCGTCCACCATCGAACAATCTGGTTCTTGAGCAGGTTACAACGGATGCCGGAACCGCTTCTTCCACCATGGTTTTTTCTTATTTTATTTTTGGTGCCATGGCCATGGCGGTGGTATCGCTCGACTGGGCGGATAAGATCACATTTATCGGCCTACTTGCCTGTGGTAGTGGGCTGCTTTCCTTTACTTTGTGGATCTTTTTAAAGAAATATCTGCGTGTTCCGTAAAGCAATAGAAGGGTGACGGGAAACCGTTTAAGTCACATTAGTTGCGATCAGTTTTTGAAACATGTTTCTGTCTGTCGGCAGAGGGAAGGCGTAAATCCATTGGGAACCCTTGGGTGGAGAGGATCAGTATTCGCAGTTCGTCATTGATGCGGACTGGGTTTGGCAGGATATGCCGTTGCAGAAGAATCTGGACCTGTTTGGGAGAGAGTTTCTTTTCGTTACAGTTTGGTTCAAGAACAAAAGTGCATCCCTCTTTCCATGCAGAGCAGCCGTAAGCCCTTTTGCCTTTAATGATCTCTTTGCCGCAGAGTGGGCAGGTTCCCCAGCGCTTGTGGTCAAGCTCGCTATTGCTGTTATCTTGAATCATAGTACGAATATAACTGCTGATCCCGTTCATGAAATCGTCGGGTTCAAGCTCACTGCGTTCAATCTGTTTGAGCTTTTCTTCCCACTCACCTGTCATCTCAGGTGATTTTAGTAACGGATCCCCGATAAGGGCGATCAGACAACGGCCCATATCGGTGCAGCGGAGTTGTTTTTTCTCACGCCGGATATAGTTACGGCGAAGCAGCGTTTCGATTATGGCAGCACGGGTTGCAGGGGTGCCTATGCCGCGCTCTTTAAGGGCTTCCCGCAGGGTGTCATCCTCAACAAACTTCCCGGCTGCCTCCATTGCACCAAGTAGTGAGTTTTCTGAAAAGTGATTGGGCGGCATGGTTTTTCCTTCCCGCAGGAAGGGTGCGTGTTCTCCCGTTTCACCTTTTTCAAATGCTGGGAGTGTCTGCCCATCTGCCGCTGCTTTCTTTTTCTTCGGGAAGAGTGCTGTCCAGCCGGGATCAACAACCTGAGTACCCTTCGCCTGAAATTCTACTGCATTGCTGGCACCGTCAACACTGGTGATGTTTTTAAGACAGAGGGGATAGAAGGCTGCAATAAACTGTGTTGTGATGGCATCATACACAAGCTGCTCGTTGGGGCCAAATCTTCTTGGAGTCATGCCCGTGGGGATAATGGCATGGTGATCGGTTACTTTTTTATCGTTAATAATTCGATTGCTAAAGGACAGTTTTGTAAGATCAAGCTTCTCTATCTGTTCCGGTCTGAGGGCTTTAAGCTGTTCCATGATCTTTGGAATACGAGGCTTCATATCCTCACTGAGATAGCGCGAGTCGGTTCGTGGATAGGTAACAAGCTTGGCTTCGTAGAGACTCTGGGTGGCCGTAAGGGTGTCGGCGGCCGATATTCCATGCAATTTGTTCAGTTCCCGCTGTAGGGTGGTCAGGTCAAAGAGCTGCGGGGGCTGTTCTTTTTTCTTTTTGGCCGTGATTGCAGTGATTACAAAGGGTTGATTTGTGATCTTCTCGAGCAGACCCTCCGCTTTTTCCGATTCTTGAAAGCGCTTTCCCTTATATTTAAAGACGACCTCCCGGTAGCGGGTGGTGAGTTCCCAGAATGGTTGAGGGCGAAATTGTAAAATGGTATCATCGCGTTCCACAATCATTGCCAAAACCGGTGTCTGGACCCGTCCAATGGTCCAGAGGACACGGTCGTTACCACCGCCGATCCGCCCATGACGGACGGTGTAGTATCGCGTGGCGTTCAGTCCCACAATCCAGTCGGATTCACTGCGACAGCGGGCAGCTGCGTAGAGTGGGTCGTAGTCATGGCCGTCCTGAAGATTTTTAAATGCTGTCTGGATCGCATCCGGGGTGAGTGAGTTCAGCCAGAGGCGGCGGATCGCCTTGTCTTCACAGTTACAGAGTGCCAGGATATAGCGGAAGATAAGTTCACCTTCGCGTCCTGCATCCGTTGCACAGACGATCTCGTCAGCCTGATCAAACAGAGTTTTAATAACCTGAAATTGTTCATCAACGCCCCGGTTGCTGATAAGCTTTAGTTTGAATTCTTCCGGGACAAAGGGCAGGGTGTCCAGTGACCAGCGCTTCATGGAAGGATCGTATTCACCCGGTTCCAGAAGGGTGACCAGATGTCCAAAGGCCCAGGTAACAGCGCAGCCGCGGCCTTCGATATAGCCTTTTTTAGCGGCTTTGATACCGAGTACACTGGCAATATCACGTGCCACCGATGGCTTTTCTGCAATAATTACTTTCATTCGAGGATTTACTCGCGATCTTTATTTTCATCTGGTAAAAAGGTTCCCTGACGTATCCCCTTTTAATACTGCAATCAGAGAAAAAAACACTATGAATGGCTCAAATCGCTCCGATATTAAAGCCGGGCTCAAGGTTTCCATAGTCCTCAAACAGGACCAGCGCTCCGGAAAACTCACCGAAGGTGTTGTAAAAGACATTCTGACAAACTCTTCAACTCATCCTCATGGAATTAAGGTGCGCTTGGAAAATGGCGCGGTTGGTCGGGTGAAAGTCATTGGTGGCTAAATGATCCCCTGGGAATTACTTGATAGCGCTCCGGTTCCGGGAGGATCGGAAACCCTCTATCTCTACCGACGGGACAGTGAGTATTCCATACGGGTGGATGGCTGCGAGTTGATGAACAGCCGGGTTCATGGGTCAGAAGATGCTCTTGCCGAGCTTGCCTGTGCAAAGCTTCATGATGCTCCTGAACCAAGGATTTTGATTGGTGGTTTGGGGATGGGTTTTACCACGGCTGCGGCTCTGCCCTATCTTGGTGTCCGAGCGCAGGTGGAGGTTGCTGAACTGGTTCCTGCAGTGATTGCCTGGAACCGAGGGCCTCTGGCCCATCTTGCCGGAGATCCTTTGAATGACAAACGGGTTACAGTGCGGGAAGTCGATGTTGCTCTGTTGTTAAAGGCAAAATCACAGAGCTATGACGCCATTGTGCTGGACGTGGATAACGGTCCCGACGGATTAACTCGCGGTGCCAATGACCGGCTTTATGGCAGGGCAGGTCTTGCCGCTGCCTATGCAGCCTTAAATCCTTCAGGGATTCTTGCTGTCTGGTCCGCCGCTCCTGATCCTGCCTTTTCCAAACTGTTGCGACAATCAGGATTTACAGTGGAAGAGGTGACTGTCCGGGCACGGAGAAAAAAGGGAAGTCGCCATATGATCTGGATCGCCGGGAAATAACAGCCTATCTCACACGTTCGCTCTTTCTTCTTTCATCTTCATTTTGTGTTCTTCTGGAAACATCCTGCCACTGATAATTGTCAGAAGAATCGCCAGAACGATAGCCACCACACCCAGGAGAACATTGTAGTATACCGGGGCAACCAGTGCCAGACGGATAATCAGGGTGCAAAGAGCAAATCCAGAATTGCGGAAGATACTATAAAAAGCGGGGTGAAAACACTGGGCAATAAGAACCACTAAAATATCAGTAATAATAAGCAGAGTGTAAAAGTCATGAAAGAAATCTGCATGCTCAATACCCGTCATGGTGAGGTAGAAAGAGTGGAGTCCCATGCTTACAAAAAAGATAAGGAGGACAAGGGCGATCGCTTTTTTTGCAGCAACAAAATTGAATATATTATCAATATGGTCTCGGTCTCCCAGGGTTTTTTCCTGCAGCATATAGTAAAGACTGAGCAGAGCAAATATGGCAAAGGCACCAAATCCATTGGAGAGTATATGGAGGATGCTTTCTTCGTTGCCAAGGAATGTGACCGGTTCTTCAAAATAAGAGAGCTCTTTAAAGGCATTACGGATCAGGATTAGAGAAAGAATTTCAAATTGTTTTCCCACGGAGCGGGAGAAGGAACAGGGAAGCGTAAAAATAAGACTGATTACCTCAAGTATGAGGATCATTGTAAATGCCCAGCTGATGGCATAGAAATGATTGCCGGGGATAAGGGTACTGAGTTGTTCGGGCAGGAGCTGCCGACGTTTTAGCTCTATTACCAGCAGACTTATGATAAAAAACAGTACCAGCGCAATGGAAATCTTCCGGTGTACTTTCTCGTGCTCGTAGTAGTGGTGGAGGGGATCAAAAATCCAGGTGATTACTTCGTATATCTTGTCCATCATGGCTACTCTCCTGTCGTTGTTTGATCATTACAATATTTTGTTATTTTTGACACCAGTATAATCGGACATGGGAAGAGTGGCCGGCAATGTCTGGGAAATCAATGGGCGGCTTAAGGCGGGTAACGTGAGAAAAAGATTTTTGTAATTCTTCATGGTAAAATGTTTCAGGCCCGGTCTGATGGTTATTGGCAAAGAGTGCTGTTCCATCTTCTGTCAGGATTTGACTGATAGTTCCGGCAAGCTTATGCCATTCTTTTTCTACATGAAAACTCTTTCCTTTACCTCCTGCTGCAAAGACGGGTGGATCACAGATAATCAGATCAAACGGAACAAAATCGTCTGGTCTGTTCTGCTTCTTACGGAGTTGCCTGGCCAGCCATTTTCGAACATCTTCTTTGATGAATTTTGCATTGCCATCGCTTTCCAGCTGGTTGATGCTAACGTTTTTCCGGCCCTGCTTTAGACAACCCGCGGCCATATCCACTGAAAAGACTACCTCTGCTCCTGCAGCAAGTGCATAGATGGAGAAGGAGCAGGTGAAAGCAAAGAGGTTAGCTACCCGTTTTCCTCGGGCTATCCTGGCAATGCGGCTGCGCGAATCCCTCTGATCAAGAAACAGTCCCACGTGTTGTCTTTCGTTGAGCTGCACCTTAAAATGGATATTGTGTTCGTGTACAAGGAAAGACTCTGGAATTGCATCCCCCCAGGCGGCCATATCTGCAAAGAGTTTGTTTTTATGGGGATCACGCACGTTGGTTTTTACAACCCCGCCTCGGCAGTTACAAATTTTGCAGAGAGTGGTGAGAAGTGGCGTATGTGTTTGCAGGAGTTGCTGTGCCGGAATGGTTTCCTGGTATCCTGTTACGCAGAGCCAGTCACCATATTTGTCAATTGCCATATCTGTAGAATATTCGCCACGATGAAGGAGACGGCAGCAATCCGTCACAGAGGAGAGAAAGGGATAGCGCTTTTCGACAAGTGCCAAACACCCGGCATCCAGGGTATTGGTATCCAGGCAGAACTCAAACCACTGTGGCAGGGGAGCATACAGTTCCTGATCGATGCCTGGCCACTTCACCGTCGAGCAGTGAAGGCATACTCTGGGGAAATCTGTTCCCCCATACTCGCTATCTCCAAGAAGAGGGATTCCTGATGCTGCTGCATGGCGCCGTATCTGGTGGGTTCGTCCGCGATGGATAACAGCCCTGTAGAGCGCATGGGTGCTTCCTTCTTTTATTCTAGTAAATTGAGTTTTGCAGGGTTTGCCATCAAGGGGGGCATTGCAGGTCCATGAGTCTTGATCTGTTTTTCCTGCTACCAAATAATAACTTTTTTGTGATTGTTCTTTCTCGTGAATTATCTGTGCTTCGGCCACACCCTGTGGCGTGCGAGCAAAGAGCAGCACTCCGCTGGTTCCTTTATCCAGGCGTGAACAGATATGTACCTGTAGATTCTGGTGGAGATCCAGCCACTCCACCAGACCAAGATCACCGGGATGTGCTCTGTGGGTGGAAATACCGGAGGGCTTGTTGACAACCAGCCACTTGTTATCTTGATAGAGAAATGTCATTTTGAGTATCTGTTGAAGGACGTGTGGGTCGTTTAGGGAGATGTACAATAACAGAGACACCGCTTTTTCCACCAGTTATATTTTCGGCCCGAATTGTTCCCTGATGGTGTTCCACTATGGTTCGGACAATATACAAGCCAAGGCCAAGGTGAGGAGTGCTGTCTTTTTGGGTCCGCAGGGAAACCATGGAGTTGAATATCTGTCCCAGCATCTCCGGAGCAACGAGAGACCCCTGATTGAAAATGCTGAGGTCGATACTATCAAGACTGCTTGAGAGCTTTAAAATAATGGGTGTCTCCTGAGTATGAAAAGAAACAGCATTGTCGATAAGCTTTTCTATCATCTGCCGCAGTCTGTCCGGGTCACCATGGATCATAAGAGGCTGCTCAGGGGCGTTATAGCTGAAAACAACATCTGGATAGCCGGGTTGCCAGCCATGCTCTATCCAGAGTGCCATTGCGGCCCCGAGGTCAAAGTCTTCGGGGAAATCCCGTTCTAAAGCGTCTCGTAAACAGGTGGCATCTCGAATTGCAGTGAGCAGAGATTCCATGCGCTGAACATCACGTAGCGCCCATAGCATATACTCTTTGACCTGTTTGTCAGGACCTTTTAGCTCCTTCTCCATATTTTTCAAGGAGGCGGCAATACCGGCTAAAGGGGTGCGCATTTCATGTTCGAGGTTGTCGGCCATGTTTTCCCGGTATTCATTTTGCTCTTTGAGCTGACTAAGCATGATGGAAAGCGTTCGCGAAAGATCTCCAATTTCGTCTCTTGCCTTCACCGCGGTGATTTTAGCCACTATTCGACCATCTTTGCTAATGGCATTTGCCGCCTGATTGCGCAGGCGCCTGATACGACTTGAGATACGTGAGGCAAAAAGCAGTAGTCCAAGGCCAATTACGATAAAGGCCAGTACCGTCAGTCCGATGGATTCTTCTATCATGCGATTTTTGAGGGCCAGAATGGAGTTGGTGGTCTGTTCAACAATTACTGCTCCCACGATTTTTTCGCCGTCGAGCAGAGGAGTTATCGCTGCCATGACCTCCACCTGAGCGTCGTCGAGCTGGTAGTGAGTGATGTTTGATTTTCCAAGGAGCCCTTCCTCAATTCCCATAATATCAAGTTGTTTTGCCTGGGACTCTGCTGTAGTGAAAGTTGTGGTAAAAGGTTCCGTAAAAAGACGATATACCGGGGTGAGCTGTCGATGCAGCCAGTTAAGTAGAGAGGATTGTCGTTGGTTGGGATCGGATTCTGCTATCAGGGTAGTTTGAAGGCTTCCAAAACGGGCGCGAACCCGTTTGTTACTGTCAACAATCCTGATACGTGAGTGCGGTCTGTCGAGTCGTTTCAGCAGGTCTTCAATATCACGGGATGGTGCAAGGAGCCAGCCCAGTTCACCGATCTGGCCAGGATTTGCCGTGCCGATAAGCGTTTTTACTATCCGGTTGCTCTTGTCATCCACATCGGCCACAGCAAATGCCAGTCGTTTTCCGATCATATCCAGAGGGATACGCATTTCAACAATGTATCCATCTTCTGTTTCCGTCCAAACCCCCTGGATACGTGGTTCGTTAGCTAAAGGAATCTGGTTTTCGGTGTCAGCAGCCATCTGAAACCCGTTAATCCATCCCGGTGTTTTCGTGGCGATCAGGTATCTGTGAAGTTCTCCTGCCGAATCTTGAATCCCAATTTGAATATGGTCTGCCCTTTCAGGATAAAGAGAGTTTTCGCGGCGGTATACCACCTTATCATCGTGAACAAGAAACAGGGCATACAGGTATTTGCCGCGTTGTCCGACCAGATGTTTAAAACTGAGCGAACCGGGTTCATAGCTCGCAATGGAAGAGAGGACATGTTCAACTCCAAAGAGTTCACTCTGATCAAGTTCCGGCTGCCAGTCATCAATCTTTCCATTGAGACGGATGGAGCTTGAAAGGCGCAGAAGATAGAGGTCACGGCTCTGATCAAGGGAATGGAACAGCTCGCGATCAAAGATATCCGGGCGATTGGCAAGGGCCGTGGATACAGCTTTTGCTGTGAACATCAGCGCATCTTCCCGGCTTGCGAGTAGACTTGACTGTAGCATGGCACTGAACCTGAACCCGATTAACGGGATAAGCAGGAGTAAAAGGGAAATAAGAGTGAGTTTCAGGCGAAGAGAGATACGCATATTAAAAAATTTTATAATTCCGTGTTTCCAAAGCTTGTTCAGGTTAAGTTCACTGTTACAGGTATCTTCGAAAGTATACGATAGTAACAGGTGAAAACAATGAGAAAAACAAAAATTATAGCAACACTTGGCCCTGCGAGTAACAGGGTGGAACAGATTCATGAGCTGATACTGGCAGGTGTGGACGTTTTTCGAATTAATCTTTCCCATGGCGACCATAAATCCCAGGCCGCTCTGATTACTGCGGTGAAGGAGGCAAGAGAGCGGGCAGGTTATGAAAGTGCGATTCTGCTTGATACCCGGGGGCCTGAGATTCGAACCAGTGGTATTGACGGTGGATACCTGACGCTTCAACAGGGACAGACTTTCTTTCTGACAATCGACCGGGTTGCAGCAACATGTGAGGGGATTGCAGTAAATTACCAGGGCCTGTCCGATGATGTGGATGTCGGGGATACCATCCTCCTCGACGATGGTAAGCTGGCTCTGCGTGTTTTAGGGTTGCATGGCAATGATATCCGAACCGAGGTTCTTGTAGGTGGTCGTCTCGGAGAACACAAACGGGTAAGTCTTCCGGGGGTGAAGGTGAATCTGCCACCATTAATGGAGAAAGATGTTGCTGATATCCAGTTTGGAATTGAACAGGAAGTTGATTTTATAGCAGCTTCATTTATCCGTAAGCTATCAGATGTTTTGGAGGTTCGCCGTGTTATCGAGGAAGCAGGCGGCCAGCAACTGATTATTTCAAAAATTGAAAATCAGGAGGCACTTGACAATCTGGAGGAAATTCTTGATTTGTCCGATGGCCTGATGGTGGCAAGAGGAGATCTTGGAGTGGAATTGCCGCCGGAAAAGGTGCCTGTTATCCAGAAGAAAATTATCCAGATGGCCAATCGTCAGGGAAAGCCGGTTATCACTGCAACTCAGATGCTGGAATCCATGATCACCAGTCCCAGACCAACCAGAGCCGAGGCCAGTGATGTAACCAATGCTATTTTTGATGGAACCGATGCCGTAATGCTGTCTGCTGAGACGGCGGTGGGAAAATATCCGTTGGAGGCCGTCCGGTTTTTGGTGAAAAATGCAGAGATTTCCGAAGCAGCTCTTCCCTATGATGAGTTGCTCAGTGCAGGTGCCCGGTACTCGACTCAAACTGTGTCAAATTCCATATGTTACGCAGCCTGTGCTATTGCCGGTGATCTGAAGGCGCATGCCATCCTTGCAGCAACGCAGAGCGGTCAGACTGCCAGGATGGTGGCTCGTCATCGTCCGCAGCCAGCAATTATTGCAACGAGTCCTGCGGCATCAATAAGGCGGCAGATGCAGTTACTGTGGGGGGTGAGGCCCCTTGAAGTATCCGACGAAGATTCGGTGAATAAGCTTTTTGACGATGCAATTGCCCGCTCCATGGAAAATAATCTGATGAAATCCGGGGATACCATCGTGATTATAGCGGGCATTCCCTTTAAAATAAGCGGTTCCACCAATATGCTGAAGATCCATGAAGTGGGTGATATTAATCTGCATGGCCAGGGAATCGGTAAAGAGACCGTCAGGGCAGAGGTGACTGTGATAGATGAGGGCTGCCGGCTTGATGAATTTAAAACGGGAAACATTCTTGTTGCTTGTAATACTGATAATTATATGCTTAACCATATAAGTGGAGTAGCAGGAATCATTACCGAACAAGCTGGACTCACATCCCATGCGGCAATTGTTGGTCGTGAAAAAAATATACCTGTGATTACAGGGGTGAAAAATGCTACCAGGAAACTGACAAATGGTCAGCTTGTTATTATGAATTGCCAGCACGGCCAGATTTATCAGACTAGGTAGCAGTATGAAACGAAATCCTTTTGGTGCACTTTTAGACAGAACGACCCCTCCTGAAGGATTACTGTTGTTGTGTCTTTCCGTTATTATCGGCGGCGCAACTGGTCTTGCTGCCGTGGCCTTTATCCATCTTATTGCTATTATTCAGAACAGGTCCTATAGCACGGTACAATTTCTCTTCCCCCATCTTGGTATCTGGAGCTATGCTCTGGTGCCCATTGGCGGTGCTCTACTGGCAGGGCCAGTTATTGCCTTGTTTGCCCGTGAGGCAAAGGGGCACGGTGTTCCTGAAGTTATGCAGGCACTCGTTATGCGGGGTGGCAGAATTCGACCACGGGTTGCCATAGCAAAGATAGTAGCCTCTGCTCTCTGTATTGGAACAGGGGGCTCGGCCGGACGTGAAGGGCCTATTGTTCAGGTCGGATCAACTCTTGGTTCGGCAATGGGTCAGGTTCTTCATCTCTCAGACGATCGAATAAAAAATCTTGTGGCCTGCGGTGCCGCAGCTGGCATTGCAGCTACCTTTAATGCACCCATTGCCGGGGTCGCCTTTGCCATTGAAGTACTGATGTGTGAACTTCAAGTCCGGGCTTTTGGTAACGTGGTTGTCGCTGCAGTTTCTGCAGCCGTTGTCAGCCAGGTCTATCTTGGCGACAGGCCCGCATTTACCGTGCCTTCCTATAGCATGGAATCGCCGTTGACCATTCTGTTTTACCTGCTCCTTGGCCTGGTTGCTGCACTTGTTGGTGTTGCATTTATTCGTATGCTCTCTTGGTTTGAAGATGTGTTTGATAACTGGAAGTTTCCTCTGATGCTGAAACCTGCAGTCGGTGCTTTGTTCCTTGGGTTACTTGGTGTCTTTTATCTTCAGTTTACCAATACTAACTTTAGCAATCCCACTGAATTCCAGTTGGGTATGCCGCTTATTGAGAATATCCCCCATGTCTATGGCCCGGGATTTACATTTATTGAACAGGCTCTTCATGGCAACATCAATTTCTGGATTCTGGCCCTCCTCATTGTTTTAAAGCCTCTGGCGACCTCTTTGACCCTTGGTTCTGGGAATTCGGGTGGTGTCTTTGCACCGTCCCTTTTTATAGGAGCAATGCTTGGTGGTGCCATGGGAGAACTGTTTTCTGCCGTGAATCCGGAGCTTGCAGGTCCTCCAGGTGCTTACGCACTTGTTGGTATGGCAGCAGTTTTTGCTGCCTGTGCCCGGGCACCACTGACTGCCATGCTTATCGTTTTTGAAATGAGCAACGATTATGCGTTGATTCTGCCACTGATGCTTACCGCGGTTACGGCATGCTATCTTGCCCAGTATCTCCACCCCGAATCCATCTATACTGTAAAGCTGGTGAAGCGCGGTATACGCTTTGATCAGGGCCGGGATAAGGATATTATGCAGGGAGTACAGGTGCGTGAAGTGATGCTTCGTTCACCACTCACCATCTATAAGGATCAGACTCTTGCCGAGTTGTACCAGCGTTTTCAGGAGACCAATATTTTAGGTTTTCCGGTGCTCGATGAAAAGGATATGTTGTGGGGGATAGTGACACTTCAGGATATGGAAAGAGCTCTGTCGCAGGAAGCAGTGAATCTTCGAACTCTAAAAGTTGAAGATCTGGCAACGGTTGAGCCATTGACGGTTTTTTCAGACGAGCCTATCTATACAGCTATCCAGAAAATGGCTCCGAGAGACCTTGCAAGGTTACCGGTTGTCTCAAGGTCATCGGAGAAAAAGCTTCTTGGACTGATAAGCCGTAGTGATATCCTGAGGGCCTACGACGTTGGTATTGTGCGGAAACAGCGGGGGCAGTTGATGGAGAAACAGGTTACTCTACGGCAAGAGCAATACAATGATTTTACAGAGTTTCGTTTGAAGGTTGGCCATCATGCAGTTGCCAAGAGTCTCAAGGAACTGACACTTTCCGATTCAATTAATGTGGTTTCCATTGACCGTGCAGGAGTGCTGCATATTCCGCGTGGAAAAACCTGCTTTGTTGCAGGTGATATTATTACCCTGTTTGGCAGGAAAAACCTTCTTGAATCTGCCGAGAAACATTTTTTGTCGGGAGAAGAGCAGGATGAGTAATTCAAAGAAAAAACGGTCAACTCTGGAAGAAAAGTGCTGCCGCAATATCAGTCAAGCTCTGATGATCCTTCTCCTTCCTCTGGTTATCATTGGTGGCTATTTTTGTCCGAAAATCGGATTTACAGTTCTTGGGCTTATAACCCTGTTTATGGCTATATCCAGTCATCGTGGACGTTTCTACTGCGGCTGGCTCTGCCCGATGGGGGCCTTTCATGAACGCATTCTTTCCAGAGTAAGTCTTCAGAATCCTATCCCGCAGGTTTTTAAATCGTCCTGGTTTCGCTGGGTACTTTTTGTTCTTATGATGGGCTTTATGGTGTTCCGCCTTATTAGTAACTGGGGGGATCCAGCGGGTATTGGTGGTGTTTTTCGAACCATGTGGATTATTTCCATGTCTCTTGCAATCGGACTTGGATTGTATTTTAAGCCACGAGTCTGGTGTACGATCTGTCCCATGGGGTCATTTCAGGGAATCAGTTCAACGAAAACCTGGCTACTTACCGTTGATGAGAGCTGTGTGCAGTGTAAGAAATGTTTAAAGGTTTGTCCTATTTCAACATATCCTGGAGCTTTTCGGAAGGATGGTGAGTCTGGT
>Ga0307929_1001374_pt1 | contig 18600 bp, 21 predicted proteins | sample AceLakmetage1330_FD_203160 | JGI IMG/M metagenome (GOLD analysis project Ga0307929, IMG submission 203160) | Saline water microbial communities from Ace Lake, Antarctica - #1330 | ecosystem: Environmental > Aquatic > Non-marine Saline and Alkaline > Saline | place: Antarctica: Ace Lake...
ATTCAGAATATGCTTTCGCTTGTGAACTGGAGATCCTAAAAAATAACTATTATTTTGTTTTTTTCATAAACTTACAGCAGACATCGGAACCTAACAAAAACGAATCCTTGTCCTTTGGACAAACACTACACAAAGGCAGAATCTTACTCGGGAAAGATCGGGGTCTTTTGCCTTTAAATTTTTAATAAAGGCAATTTCACACTTGCTCAGGTCGATGGATCGCCGATGAACTGGCCTGGACGATGTCGGACGGGAAGGTTATTAAGGGTAAATCTTAAAAGGGGCTTTATGGCTTCTGTAGAATGTTCAGACTCAGGGGAATAGGAGAGATGATGGGAGGGTCAATCCTTTTTTTGCTTTCGGATCTGTCCATAAAATAAAATGTTTTTTAGGTGGTTCTGAATGAAATGTACGCAGAGTTCACCCGCCGGGAACCCAACAAGGCAATGGGTAAAAGCGCGTTTAACTCACAAGTTGCTGAGAGAAAAATCGCCCCGGGTTCCCAGTCGAGTGTGAAACGCTTTGTTCTGCAATTTTATTTTTCAAATCTACCAAATAAGTTGCTAAATTTTTTTTGAAGAAGCTTACTTTTATAATAACCAACAGGCGAAATTTGAAAACGATAAGTTCCTTTTTGAAAGCGATATGACAAAACACCTCGTTTTCTGCTTACAACTTCAAAAAGTTCGTCCAAACCCACCTCAAAACCTTTTCCAAAATTGTATATTATAATGCCATTGTTTTTTACACCAACCACTTGATTTTTAATAACTGGAACAATAAAAAACACAAAGAGCCCAAAGAATATAAGACCTGGAATAGTGGTCTTGAGGCTGAATGAATTAAACGACAAAAACATCATTCCAGCACTAAGAATAATTGAAAATATCCCCATAAAAGTAATAAATTTTCTTCTCGGATAAAATTTCATAAGATCATATGTTACCAGAATAACCGAGCTCACTTGCCGCAAGGGGAAGCAGTGCTTGCAACAAGCGCCGGAAACACAAAAGGGGCAACAGGCTCTATAAGCCCGCGCCCCTTGCGGTCAATGTGCAGCGCCTTGTTGTGTGCCGGGCACGGCACATGTTCTTAAGGGTGAGTATATATCATGTTATCGATATATTACAAGTCCCAGACCCAGCCGGATGGAGGCGAAGGGTGTAGCGGTAGGCAACCGGGTGTAGGTGACGATACTCGGGGAGAAAGCCGCTCTGCCGAGGCAGAGTACCGCAAACGCACGGGGCGACGTACAGAAACCGAGTTAGGCTGGTCTGGTGGGACGAGTCCGCAACACAGGATAAAGTCCTCTATCCATTATAAGCCAGGCATGTATACTCGGCGCTCGTGTGCGGAAAGATGCGTGTTTACCCCGGGAGATCTGCCGCGTGTCCGTAAGGACTGAGTGAACCGTAAGGGGAGACTATCACGTGGCAGAAGTCAACAGATGGCATAGTAGCCGGAGGAAACGAGCCCCACGGCGTGGGGAGGACTCACCCCGGTGAAGGCCTGAACGGTCCCCAACCGAATGGTCTGGGTAAATGGTTATAGCTGTCAAAGAGCGTATTCTTACTGGTATTATGCAGCAGTGGCTGAAATGCTGGTAGCGTTGCGTTCCCCAAGGCTAAACAGCCCAGTTATATTATTTGGGCTTGTTTTTGACCAGACGAATCGCCGTATACGGACCCGTATGTACGGTGGTGTGGGAGGGGCGCTCAGTGATGGGCGTCCCTATCCCTATAGCATATTGTTTTTATTCTCTATTCACAATTCAAGGTAATGACCCAAATTGTTGTTATTTGTTAGTTTGCACCCATCACCTTTTTTTTGAATTTGTCCTTAATGCTATTATTAAATTTTTTTATTGCATTATACTTAATTTCATTATCAGGAAAATTTTTTAACCATACATTAAATTTTTTAAAAAGGTCTATTATTGAATGTTCTGAATATGAAATTAAGGTAAAATAGTCACCAATATACATCGAATTTTCCTGTATATACTTATCTTTTATCTTACTTGGTATTTTTATGTTTCCAAGGGCTTCATCTTCGCTATATATTCCGAAATAAATTTCATTTTCTTTAATGGTATTGCCTTTTGTATCGTAATACAAATATAATTTAAGGTCATTTTCTCCAATCGACAAATAGTTTCCCTGCCCGTCTTCCTCCTTTTCTTCCTTCCACATTGTCTTTTTAATAATATTGTCGAAGCGTTTTTGTATAGCCTTACTGTTCGGTTCTTTAGGAAAAAAATCACCAATTTCAAGTCGATTATACCATTCTTCACAAAGTTTAATATTCCTTTGTAAAATGCAGATAATAACTTTTTTTGCAGTATTATTTTCCCTGATTTTTTTCTTTAAATCATCTTTGCTCAAACCTAACCATTCCTCACCACAAAAAGAAGCATCCAACAGGTATCTTTTTATTTTTTCCTCTAAATCCTTTTTTCTCAAACCTAACCATTCCTCACCACAAAAAGAAGCATCCAACAGGTATCTTTTTATTTTTTTATTGTTCAAATAAGTTGCCCACCATTTCATATCCTCCTCTGAATTCGGATTTAATTTATCTGATGGTGCTTCATCTTGCTCCTTTCGGTTTAATGTATAGGGCCATGCTCTAAAGTTTCCATTTGAATTATACCAATCTCTCAATGTCGGATGAATATTCTTTTTGCTATGTATATAGCTTCTGGGATAAATATGATCCCAATCAAATGGTCTATTTGTATCTTCTAAATTGTGTTCTTCAATTTCATGAAACCATTCAGATAGATGGGCTCTTTGAGCAAAAAGTATGATTTCTTTATTGAAAAACATTTTTTTGATGAAATTACCGTATCCAGAACTATAAATTTTTTTACATGTTAAATTCCTGATATCTGCTTTACTATAAAAATCTAATTTTTTTAAGCTTTTTAATGTCGGAAATGGAGTGAGTATTTCGTAATCATCCTTTAGCATTGCTCGATGAATGGTTTCAATTGACCAAAATCTTTCGGTATTCAGATGTTTCACACAAGGCCAAATATTTTCAAGCAGCTTACTGTGATCTTTTTGTTTTTCGCCTTTACCTAACCATGCGAATAAGGTTATCAATCCAAACACTTTATTTTTGAGTTCCGCCGCAATTTTATCTTTTTTTATAAGTAAACGGTATAAAAGCATAAACATCACTTCTGGTGCTTTGTCTGCAAGTACAGATGAAACAAATTTGGGCAACCCATTCGGATTATTTTGCTTATGGTAAGTTAAAAATGAATTGATTTCTTGAAGCTTTTGACAATCCAAAAAATAATCTATAATAAATTTTACAAAATCATCCTTTCTAACTCTTATGTTTCGCTGAAATTCCTTTGGTTTAATTTTCATACCAATCGAGTATTTATCATCTGAACTATTTTTATCTGGAATACTATTAAACAAACGGAAAGCTAAAGTAATAAACCTTGAGGGATTAACAAACCCTTTGCATTCCTTCTCTATTCTATTTTGTATTTCAAGAGTTATTTGTGCTTTTAAAATAGAATAATTTAGTTCTTCACCACGCAAAGGAGTTCCACCAGAATTTAATCTGATAAACAGATTTTCAATGTCGTCAACACTTCTGTCTTCAACATTTTTTTGCTCATTTCCATTTCTTTCGTTGTCATCTATATCGTTATCTGTTTTAGGTTGTTCTGGATAGTATATTTCAGTATCACCGTTTTGTGATATGGCAATTTTATCTTCATCAAGATCATATAATTTTGACAGGTTAAGTAACAATAACGGTATTTTGTGCTCATTTAGCATTCCTTTTACATCAGCAAAAATGTCTTCAATTGAATAAAGTTTTGTTTTTTCATCACTTCTTTTTTTTATCACATTTAAGCTTTTATCTTTTTTCCATTCTCCAATTGCTTTTCTTAAATCATCAATGTTTTCAGTATTGATAAATAAGCCAAGAGGAATAGGCTCATAAGAGTCATATGGCCAAAATTCATTTAACGGTTTATGCAAATAATCGTAGTTTTCTATTTTATAAGACTTCATTGCCTTTGTAATATTTTTTGATTCTAATGTCTTTTGATTTTCACGCCTTCTATATCCCCATGGATGTGACTTTGTTATAACTCGAAAAATATATTTCCTATTATCTTTTTTTGAATCAGGTTTTACAAGATCAATAAAAATCATAATATTTTCAGCCGACGTTTTAAAAAATTTACTATCGGTAGCGGAATCGTCATTATTATTAATAGGGTTATAAAAACCCAAGCAAATAGCTGATGCTCGTTGTTGCCCATCTAATAATTCAAACTCTTTTTTTGAATTGATTTTTTGGGATAATACAAAAGATCCAATGGGATAACCTCTCAATAGAGAATCCCACAGGTTTTCAATCTGGTGTGGTTTCCAGACAAAACCTCTTTGTACTGTTGGTAATGAAATGGAATCATTGGTTGTTCTTTCAAAAATATCGTTTAGTTTGAAAAAATCAGGTATGCTATCCATTTTTTAGTCTCCTATTAATGTGATCTTGCGACTGTCATGAAAGTAAGAACCACAAGAATGACCGTTAGTAATCTTGACATTTTTTCTCCTCCCTATTAGTGACATCTCACATCAAGTAAAACCGCAATTTGTTAAGGCAGAATCAATGAAGATACCGCTTATGTAATTTACTTAACTTGTATGCGAAATAATTCCTGGCTGCCAAAATACATTTCCAGCTATACCATAAATAGTTATGTCGCAACCTTCTGTACATTCATTCATTATATATTTAATGAATGATAAGAACTCGCTTTTTGAGAGCGGGTAAAGTGAAGTAGATTAAAAAATTATGATTGTGTATGAAACTCATACAAACCTCAACATATTGTTCAGGTTGCCAGACATCAGGCTTCACCGAAAATCTCAATTTTCCGGATTTTAGATAACATGGCCTTCAATCGTTCACGGACAATCTCCGAATCATCCGCAATGGAAACGTGCCCCTTGCATATTATAATTCAATTCATCTTATCTTCATCGCTTGAGTATTATTACACAACAAATTTTAAAAGTCTGTCGCCCATTTCGTTATTTTTTTGTAGCATTATGATTGGTTCACTTGTAGGCGATTGTGCTACATGCGTTGTGGGAGGGGGTTAATTCAAGATCAATCACAAACAACTGATGAGAATATTTTATGGTTCTTATTTTGGCATATTTAGCATCATCATTTAATCCACCGGCACATATTATAAGGGTTCCTTTTGATTCTTTGACGTTCCGTTCTATACAATAGAAATGATTGTCCGTATGCCATATAAATATCTTTTGGAATCACTTTGATAAAGATTTTTCTAAATGATCTTTTAGAACTATATTACTTGTCTGAGTGTTTTGATCATAAACTATTACTGCATCGCCTCTTTTTAGTTGTCTTTTAACCATTGCCACATCATTCTCAAATGACTTTTTCTCATATCCTGTGTCGGTTCCATCACGAATGACAAATTCCTCAATGAGTGTCTGAAGAACTTTCGGGCTTAATCTGTCATATGGAATTATCACTGATGCATCAATCCTCAGATGGTTCGTCATCTAATTCCTTGAATGCATCACGGACTTCGGTTTTGACCTGTTTGAGTTTTTTACCCAGTTCTTTAATAAGTCTCGCGCCTTGCTTTACATCCTCTGCCAACTTATCAATAGGAGTTTCAGAATTGTCAAGCCCGGTTAATATTTCATCAAGTTTCTCGACTTTCTGTTCATATGTCAATTTGTCGTCGATTTTGTTTTCATCGAATTTTTGGTTTTTAGTCATATTATTTCCTTTCAAATTCACCTATATCGATTAGCAACTGATACATGGTATCCAGCTGTATAGTATTTGAAATCAATAGTTCCTCAAAATCAACCAGTTCACTCGGATCAAGTTTTTCCGCAATGGGATACCTCTTTTGGGTCAAGGTTTTGTGATGAGGGTAGATTAATAGATATAAAGGCAAGACCAAATAGCTCTAAAATATTAAGAATTATACTTTTACATAAATTCCTTTTTCGGGACTCTTAATCTTGCCCCGCTTTCTTAATTTATAAAGCAGATTAGAAATTTTCTTTTGATTATACCCTGTCTTTTTCACAAGGGTTTCTGAATTAACTACAGCAAGGACAGTGCTTAAAAAAATCATATCAGGTGAGCGTGTACCCTTGAAATCAATAGATTTGTATTTAGGATTGATAAACTCAACAATCCGTGTTTTAAGAAATTTCGACGACTCATCAATTTCATATCATTTTCCAAGGCCCAATCATTTATATAAACATTTAGTGGTAAAATATTTATTTGACTTATTCGTCATCAAATTCATCTTCTTCAAGTGCCGATAGGGTTTCTTGCGCCTTTTCAGCAACATTAATATCACTATCTTCAGCAAGTTTATTTAAAAAGAAAACAGGGGTACTGTCGTTACCTGCAAGTTCATACCTGACAGCTGGATCTTTCTTGATAATAAGCTTTTCACACAACCAGTCCATTTCACAAACATCATATAAATCGGCACAGTCAAGAATGTCTTCTGCTATATTGGTTAATATTTCAGTATCTCCCGTTTCAATGAAACGTTCTATAATCTCTTTATCCATTCTTCTTTTGAAATGGTCACGAGATATAATAGTCCTCATGATTTCCAAAGACGAATCCTGTATCAGCATGTCAAATGTTTCATCTTTAAGATGTTCGTTCCCAGCGATATTGCTTCGTATTTCTGAGGAATTTGATTTTGCCAGTTCATGGAAAATATCTGCATTTCTGGCATAGTCTTCAATTGAATAACAGATATCAACTAATTCCTTATGTCCTAATTTTATTTCGACGCCGTTAATAATAAGTCTTGCATCCATTTTGTTTTCTCCTTTATTTGTAGGTTTTTAGTCAGTTCTTTTTCCTTGTTATAATTTATGATAACATGGTATCGTTCCATATCGCGTAACGATCTTTTGGTTATTAAGGAGGTCATTTATGCCCAAAAAAAGAGATATTTACAGTAGTTATGGTCAAAAATTAATCAGTCTTTTCGCTGCACTATTATTTTCAAGGCAACGCCACTCCTTGATTGAACTTTCGAGAATGCTCAGCTGCTCCAAACAGACTGTATTGCGGTTGGTTGAAAATATAAAGATGTCCTATGGCGTTGATATTGAAGAATCCATTGAGAACAGAAAGAAATATTACCGGTTAAAACGAAGAGTGGGGATTGATCCAACTCTTAATTTGACGGAATCTGAAATAAGTGTTCTGCAAATGTGCCGTGCTTTTACAGAGCATTTATTAGGACGCCAGTTATTTGAAGATGCTGCACAAGCGCTTTTAAAGAGCCAGGCACATCTACCTGAAAATCAGCGCGTTGATTCAAGGCATTTCGCATCTTTTATTCCGGGAAGCATTGATTACACAGATCATCATCAAATAATCCGTCGTTTGATAAAAGCTATGGACGAAAAAAAGGTTTGTAAGATCACATACAAAAGAATAATGGCGGATAAGGGCAAAACTTTTTATATTAAACCTCTGAAGATTTTCTCTCATAAAGATACTGTTTATATTCATGCTCGAATGGCCAGATATCCAGGGAAACCATTCAAGGAACCTGATTTCGACCCCCTGCTTGCGGTACATCGTGTTCAAAAACTCGAGCTTACAGAAAGATCTTATGAATTCCCTAAAGACTATGATTTTGAAAAATTCTTTAATCAAAATTTTGGGGTTATTAAACAGGAAGCTTTCGATGTCGTTATGGAGTTTACAGGATATGCGGCAGAATATGTTTCTGAACGGATATGGAGCCCGGGTCAGAAGCTGACAAAAAGGAAAGATGGGACTGTAAAACTGAAATTCAGCGCTTCATCAGAGCCCGAATTAATCTCTTGGATTCTTTCTTTTGGGGATGAGGCGAAGATGGTGAAGCCAGAATGGTTAATAAAGCAAATGAAAAGAAAAGTGCATAGAATGTTCAGAGTTTATTAGAATTAATTTTGATGGGAGGATATAAGGATTAATGATAGGGTATAATATTATTACACCCTATTTTTGTATTGGGTGGTTAAATAAATATCTACAGGTTTTTAATAAAATGACCGAAACGACAGGATATTCAGAGGTTATGTTAATTCGGTCATTTCTGTCATTTAATATAGGTGTGGGGTGATCTTTAGTGTTTATCTTGTTTTAACTTATTGTGCACTCAACGGAGCTCCAGAAGATTGATGTTAGTTGAGATGATGGCATAGGTAACATGACAAAGTTACACCTGACACTGCTCAGAATAGAATAGTATAGTGACGATTTGGTTTCATAACCATGCAAATTTTGGATAGACAAATATTGAAAATTGAATACAGGAATCGTTTACTGGGTTAGCCATTCATTTATTTTCATTAAAAGATTGCCTTATAAGGGATTTCGAAATTTGGAGTTTTTCAAGGCTAACGTGTTATAGAATTCTGGTGTTGTCTATAGGTTTTAATTTCGAAATCAGATACTCTTCTAAACCCGAAGCTTCCCATTTCATGTCATCTGGAACTCCTACAGTCAAAAGATATCGTGGTTCTGAGGACCAACCAGAATGTTTCAATTTGCATTTATCATTGTCATAGGCACAATAAACAGATAATCTGGAGCTAATCCTTGTACTTTTTCCTACATAGAGAATGTTTAAATTTAAGTCGATAAATACATAAATCCCTGACTTAGAACTGTTGGCCCATGTATCAGGCCATTTCAATTCACAATCCAAAAATGCTGGCTCTTTGTGTGGAAATAAATCATAAAGCGGACCTATGGCTAAATCAGGAGATTCGGGTCCCCGGTATCTTTTACGGTATATCTCAATAGAATTAATAAGATCCTGGTAGTTAGACATGAAGCGGATACCCCCTTTTTCAATCCTAACGTTCCGCCTTACAGGCCGTAAAACGAACACGGACTTGGCAGATGTAAAGTTACATGTGGACTGGCATCTACATTCAGACTCAAAAAATATCTGAGATACTGCAGATTGTATTCAGGGATCTTGCCTTCAGTGTCCAGAAACCTTGCCAGCTTGTAGGTGCAAATCGTTTTTTGAGGATGGATGTTCTCTTTTTTAAGCATCGCCACGTCAAATTTAGCATTATGAGCAACAATTATTTTGTTTTCATTAACAATCAAATCTTTTAATTTTTTCCATGCAGCACTATTTTTAAATTGAGGTTTATGCTTGACCATCTCATTGGTGATATGATGAATGCACATTGCCTCAATTGATATGGGTCTCCCGGGATTAAATAATTCGTTAACGATGAGACCGGCTTCGCTTTTAAAAGCAATCTGGCAAAGCCTGTCATCTTCATCTGTGCCGGTTGTTTCTGTATCAAGAAAAATAAACATTTCTACAATCTTTGTTGTTCACAAAATTTGTAATGCAATAATAACATTATGATTTTTTAGTTAAAATCTGTCTTATTAACTTTCCTACCAATGCAATTAGAATTATAAAAGCACCTAACAGGGAAATAGGAATAACAAGGAAAGCACCAATTTTTAAAATAAGAAGCAATGCAGGTATTACTATAAATAGTATTAACCCTATAACGATCAGAACACTAAATCCTGTGATAAAATCAGCAATAAACTCTAAATATCGATTTTTTTTCTTATGATCTTGTTCATAAGTGTCGGACAGTTTTAAATCCTCAATTTTATGGTCTTCTGGCGTTATTTCATCATCCATTATAATTAGCCTTTCGATCTAATTCCCATTAATCTTATCCCTCAAATCACCGGAACATTTGAACGTAACAATCTTCCTGGGCGCCAGCATCATATCCTCACCGGTAGCTGGATTCCGGCCTCTACGTTCCTTTTTCTGATTGACACAGAATTTGCCGAAGTTGCTTATCAGGACATCCTCGCTGGATGTCAGAGTATCCTTAATGATTTCAAGGAGGTTTTCTACAATTTCTGATGATCTGTTCTTGGGAAAACCGGTCTGGTTCTGGATTGATTCTATGATCTGAATTTTCGTAAGTGCCATGGTGTGTTTCTCCTGCGGATATGATTGATAATGATATTGGAGAAATTGTCTTGTATCGCATTTAAGTTAAATAATGTCAAGATATTAATAGGTTAAATGAGATATGTTGTAAATACGACTAAAATGATTCTGTTTTTTTAAGCTTAGTAACCATTCTTAATACCTTAAAATCCTTGACAAATTATTTTAAAGGAGTAAAGTCACTCAGAATGTTCATATTTTTCCTTTAACTATAAGGAAAGGGAGAACAGATATGATGCATATAAGGAACCCCGTTTCTCAAGTAGAGAGAGATGGGGTTTTGTGTTTAATGGAACTGTAATTCATAAATTTTAAAGGGCACTAATGGCAAAAAAGAACCAGATATTGGATTGTTTAACTAAAGCTTATCTTAATGATATTGCAAAATCACAATGCAGTGACAATAGACTCAATTGATAAGGAAAATAATTATGACTCTCTTAATTCCAGTCCAGTATCATAAAAGAAAATATCCTTTTGGCATATCACCAAAAATCAAAGAAGTGGCCGCCAACTTTGATATCGAGCAGGTTGATGCAAGTTTTCCATGTTCGGTACATACCGAATATTCATGGGGGCCACGAAAATTAACATCACCAATTATTAAAAAATTTAAGACGATACAAAAGGCTAATAAAAATGGAGTTCCACAACTTTGGTTTAATAAAAAATGGGCAGAAGAATTTGTCGACTTCATTGCAACTATTACAAAACGTAGTAAGTCAATAAAGATAATAGAAATTCATCCCCCTTTTAACGATTATTGTCCGACTATAGATCATTTTATAGAGATTTATAAAACTTTTGAAGAAAGAATTTTATCGATTTTTCCCGGTGTTGAAATCCTTATAGAGAATAGATTTGGCAGCCTATATAAGGGTGGTAAGTTTTTAGTAGCTAGTAATGCTGATATTATTTCTCTATGCGAAGGAATTGAAATAAACAATTTAAGTTTAAGAATAGTCCTCGATCTTCCTCAATTATTCACCTCGCATATTAAATCCATGAAAATTGCTGAAAAAAACATCAAGGCCATATTGGACCCTTTATCTACCTCAGTTTGCTATATTAAAGGAATACATATTTGGGGGAAAAAACGTAGTGAAAAAGGAAGATGGGTTGCACATCAAGGAAACCTGAACACCTATTTTGACAACAATGCCATACTAAAAAAACGATTTATGGGTGAGGTTCGGAAACTCTTCAAAGATAATGTGAAGCGTTATTTTGTGCCAGAAGTCAATAGTAGCGATGATGATTTAAAATCGATTATTATGGATTTCAAGGAAGAGGGTTTTCAATTTATTTAGTGTCCTGAACCGAACTTGTTTTGACACCGGCCAGATCCTTTTCAAGAATAATGGGAAAAAAATATGCCGAATGGTGAATCAAAAAATTGGGTTAGATTTTGTATTGCTATTGACGGATTTCGATCGCATTATAAATCTTGGCCAAATAGGGTTCGGGTGCCTAAATTCTTTATCGAAGAACTTAGGACAGTTTTATCACCTGAATCATTCGCCAAATTAGAATCAAAAATAAATTTAATTGGCGATGAGTCACATTTTATAGCAGAAGACGGAGACGGAAGAAGTTTCAACTATGAATTCCAGGGATCTTCAAAAATCAAACCTGATGTAAGGGCTTTTGAATGGCTCGGGGTATATCCGGATTATTATGATTAGACTATATAATCAGGAAACCTCATGTTTTGAAATATTGTGGCCCGGAAATGTTAAATTATTTGAGGTGTAAATTGTCTACAGAATTTGTTCCTGACAAAAATATCCCTTTTCCCAGAATTAAAACATTTAACCACAATGGAGTGACAGTCGATACCATTGATGAAGAGGGTGATGTAATTTTAACAGATGGTAAGAATTATTTTTACGCCAGGCTCGGTTCAGAGATGGAGACTATCAGCTTTGAGGAAAACGAACCCAAAATTATATCTTCACATATGTATAAAGGAGTTATTTTCACAAGGTATGGAGGAAACGATCCAGAAAAAATAATTGAAGCTATTGAGAGTTTTTTTGATGTAAGGTTGATTTCTGAATATGAAGATGAGTTCGATGAAATTGTTGGAGAATGATGAATTCATAAAATAATGAAATGAAAGATTTTTATCAGCAAAACTATAAAGCCTATCACGAACAAACGTTTAGTGTTGACCCATCATCGTTTTTAGATCCCCTTGTCAAATATCTACCAGAAGGAAAATTCATATTGGACGTGGGCTGTGGTAGCGGAAGGGATCTCTGCTGGCTTAAGCAGCGTGGTTTTAGGGTTATGGGTTTTGAGCGGTCCAAAGACCTGGCGGCTCTGGCAAGGAAATATGCTGAATGTCAGATTATGGAGGGTGATTTCGAAATTTATGATTTTTCAAAATTAAATGTGGATGCAATCATTCTTGTAGGAGCCTTGGTTCACGTGCCACATGAAAAGTTAAAACATATTTTTAAACACATAACCTCAGGTTTGACCGAAAACGGGAAAGTGCTGGTCACCCTAAAACAGGGCGAGGGAATTTTTACAGATGACCACGGCAAAATCTATTACCTGTGGCAGGACTCAGACCTTCAGACTATTTTTTCTGAGATCGGATTTACACTCCTTGATTTTAAGCGACAGATTTCAATGGTCAGAGCCAATGATATTTGGTTCGGGTATGTCCTGGAGAAAACCATTGATATTTAAAAATCAGCCTTGAGATAATAAAAATTATCTGAAAATGGAGGCATAAAAATGGAAAAACACTTATCGCCGATAAGCATGAGCCTTTCAAAGCAAATACAACTTGTTTTAACAGAAGGAAAGAATACTGGAAGTCATAAGTTTGCCTTCCTTAGAGCTATTCTTGACTTTATTGTGGAAAAAAATCCAGAAGAAGATTCGGATTTACAAATCCCATTAGTGTATTTTGCAGAAAAATATTTAAATTACTATTGGGTTATGTCTCTAAGTAAGACTCAGCAATTAAATAATAAAAGGCAACGGTTAAAATTTTACACCCATTTTGAAGTTATCACAAACACATTAAACCATGCATCTTTAAAAATAGGATTCCTTGAAAAGAAACATGTTCACAACCTGTGGGAAATTATCAAAAAGGAAGATAAGCTGGATGAAAAAATAGTTTCCGCAATAAACGATGCAAGAAAAATAATATACGAAGGTCCGGTTGTTCACACCAAAAATATAAATATTAAAAAGGACACGCTATATTTAGATTTTTATGAATATCCTGAATATAGGCCCAAAAATATTAGTGCAAGGAATTATTATGAACTTTATGAAAAAGATGATTATTTCATATCGATAAAAAAACATTATCTTCGTGAATTTAAGAGAATGTATTATTGGTTAGACAAAGCCATACTAACGGTTTGGGCAGAATTCACAGATAAACTTCCGTTAAATCAAAACGCAGAAAAACCAACAGGTCTTTCCCTCCTTGAAGTGCCGAAACCAAGTAGAAATGATTTAAAAAAATATGTTAAACATTTCAAAAAGATGGGCATAAAGAACTGTGTATATTGCAATAAAAAGCCCTTTGATTCAATTGACCATGTGATTCCATGGAGCATGGTAAAGAGCGATAAATTTTGGAATATGCTCCCGATCTGCAGATCATGTAATTCGTCCAAGTCTGATAGAATATGGGATTTGGATGAGAATGCGAGAAAGACACTTCAAAAATCGATTTCTATAATAGTTAATGATATTGAGGAGCATCCAGAATTCTTTAATCAGATCAAGCAGTATTTTATTTACTCAGGCAAAAAGTATATTAACGATAAAGAAAAACAAAAAGATCTTTTATATGAAACAACACTGTCAAAGATACATGATTTTAGTGATAATATTCTGGCAAATATGTGACAATGGATAGAAAACCAAAGATTTATGTCGCCAGCCATATAAGATTCATAGACTACTGGAAAAAACTGAGAGACTCTGGTGTTGCTATATCTTCAACCTGGATTGATCATGTGCCGGAACGGGGGGATAAGGAAGCGATATCAAGACTTTGGCTTAATTGTTTCGAGGAGATCCGACAATCTGACATGATCATGGTAAAGGCTGAGAAAGAAGACAGATTAAAGGGCGTGATGGTTGAGGTTGGTGCAGCATCGTTTTTGGGTAAACCGGTGTATCTGGTTGAAGAAAATAATGATATGGGAGATATTTACCATCATCCCCTATTTTATAAAGTATCCAGTCCAGAAGACGCAATAACTCATTTTGTTCATAAAAACCACAAATTTAACAATACAGCAATTTAGATTAAATAAGACAACTCGTCTTAAATGAAACTTAATTGACAGTTGTAAGATTCCTGCCGATTATGCAGGATGCTCTCAATATTATGGGTATAGAAAAAGCAAAAGGAATCATTTACGGACTCGCAATCGGAGATGCATTAGGTTCGCCAACAGAATTCATATCTCTGCCACGGATAAAATCAAAATATGGACAATCAGGAATAAAAGATTTGCCAGACCCTGCATTATTCACAGACGACACCCAAATGAGCATTGCAATCGCTGAAGCTCTTATCAAAACCGGAGACCGAGAAATCGAAACGATCATGGCGGCTGTTAGGGATGAATTTATTAAATGGTCTCATTCCCCCGAAAACAATCGAGCTCCGGGAAAAACATGTTTAATAGGTGTTGCAAATATGGAGCGGGGTTTACACTGGTCAGAAAGCGGTGTTGCGAGGTCAAAAGGTTGTGGTTCTGCCATGAGGGCTGCCCCGATTGGTTATTTTTATCAGCATGATCCTATTAAATTAAAAGAGATAGCTCACGCTTCAGGCATATGCACTCACGGTCATCCAACAGGGGATGCAGCATGTGTTGGAGCTGCCTATTTGGTCAAGCTGGCACTGGACGGGACCTCTACGGATAAAATGATTCCTGAACTTCTCGATTTTACGTCAGGCATTTCAAAAGAGTTTAATCAAGCAATTTTAAAGGTACAAGAATGCCTTGGTTGGGAGGACGAGGAAAAAGCTCTCGATTATTTGGGTGAAGGATGGATCGGTGAAGAAGCAGTTGCTTTATCCACTTACTGTTTCTTGAGAAATCCGGATAATTATAAAAAGGTTGTGCTCAAGGGGGCGAATACCAATGGAGACTCAGACTCTATAGCCTGTATCGCAGGCTCTATTAGCGGTGCTTATTTGGGGATTGAGGAGATCCCTGCAAAATGGATTAAGGAAATAGAAAAAACCGACTATCTCGATGACTTGTCAGTTCGATTATTTAATAAAAAACTAAATTTTTATAATAGAGAGTTAAAGTAAAATAATGTTCGAACCACACGAAGGAACCCTCCAATTAAAAAACAAATTTCAAAAAGTATATAACTGGCTTGAGAAATGTGGACCGGCAGAGCTTAAAACCAAAAGCGGAACACGTTTTATTGCAAAAGCTAATATTACTCAAAAAGGGCCTCACAGCGGTGAAGAAGTAATACGGTTTATGCAGGATGGCAAAGAATATGGCAGAGCATACGAGTGTTGCTGGGGCCGTTATTATAATTGTAATCGAACCCGTAATTACCCAAACCATGGTTGACGCTGCCCAACGACTAAAACGGGGTGGCGCAGACTTTATTGTAATTGCCTCAAATACTCTGAATTCGCTTGCCGGCAACATCGAGGAAGAAGTCGGAATTCCCGTTATCCATATCGCCGATGTTACAGGGGAAAAGGTGCGTGAAAAGGCAGTGCATACCGTAGCATTACTGGGCACCAAATACACTATGGAGCAGCCTTTTTATCGGGAACGTCTCAAGAAATACGGAATCAAGGTTGTCACACCCAATGAAGAAGAGCGGGAATACATCAATACGGTGATTTTCGATGAGTTGTGTGCCAACAAGATAAAAAGTGAATCCAAAAGAGGATATATTAAGATCATTAATCGTCTCAGGGAAGAGGAAGGTGCTGAAGGCGTCATTCTAGGGTGCACTGAGATCCCATTGCTTATAAACCAGGAAGATGTGGACATACCGGCTTTTTGACACCACGACAATACACTCAGAGGCCGCGGTCAGATACTCACTGAGTAGGTAGTAACTAATATTATCTCATCTATAAAAAGCAAAACCCAAAAGACTTTTATGATGAATCTGACTTTCCAGTACTGGAATTTTTTTCAACAGAACATAAGCTTTTAAAAAGAGAGAGCGTAGATAATAGTCATTACCATTTTGTGTTTTTTATAAAGAATGAGAAGCAGGATTTGAATTTAAACGAAAGTTGAATTAAATCAATCTATCGTTGTTTTTCCTGATGACGAATTTCATAACGGATCGATAGAATTTATAATTGACTTAATGAGATTTACTATGTTTCCGAGGTTCGTTTCTTTTGACTTTACTGACTTCAAGATAATTCAAAACCGCATTGTTAAGGCACGGTATTTTAAAACATTCAAAAATGATTATATCCATGACTTTTTTACATTTTATAAAAAGAATGTTAATGAGTTGAATAATGAAGCGCTTGCAATATTCTTTTTTAAAGATTTTGGAAAAATTAAGAGTTATTTTTTTGATATCAAAGAGTTACGAATTCCTATTTATTCTGATCATTATGGCAGTCCAATCGATGAAATAATTAAGGTGCTACTCATTGTATAAGTAAATCTATGAGGTAAATAATATCAAATGTCAAAATTCAAAGAGTCAATTCTAAAAGAGATAGAAAATCAGAAAAGCGTTTACCTTTCTGATAATTCCAGAATTGTTGCAGATTACAATAATGAATTAGAGACTATAAAAGCTTATAATGGCAGGCAACTATTGGAGCTATTACAAAATGCTGACGACGAACTATCTGAAGAAGTTTTAATTGATATTGATGCTCAGAAAAAAGTTCTTGAAATAGCAAACAGAGGAAACGATTGTAAACCATTTAGTGCTGGCGGTATTAAATCTCTAATGGTCTCGAATTTTAGCCCAAAAACAACTAAGAAATATATAGGAAACAAAGGATTGGGATTTAGGTCAATTGTAAATTGGAGTAATACAATTACAATCAATAGCCAAAATCTTGATATTATCTTTTCTAAGAGTATTGCAGAAAAATTGTATGATGAAATTTGTGATGAACAAAAGCAAAAAAAGATTGCCGAACAAAGAAATCTACCGATAGATGTTAAGCCAATAGCTTTCCTTTCTGTTCCAGAGCTAAGCGAAAATATACAAAACAAATGGACAACAGTTATTAAAATTGAGTGCAAAAATGCTTTCTTATCCGATATAAAAAATCAAATAGTAAATATTCAAGATGAAATCTTGTTGTTTGTAAATAATATTAACAAGATAATAATTTCAATAGATGGACATATAAAAACAATCGAAAGATTAAAGGATAAGAAGACAATCTATGTAAATGAAAAATTATGGACCATACATAAAAAAAGGGGTGAACTCAAGCCTGAGTTATGGGACAAGGAGAATGAGGAAGAAAACTATGAACTAAAAATTGCGATACAAGAAAATTTTGATAAGAAAAATAACTTTCTATATTCTTACTTTCCGACAAAAATTGATATTGATTTTCCATTTATTATTCATGGTACGTTTGATTTAAATAGTTCACGAAACGACTTGAATGATAATCCCAAAAATAAGTTTGTATTAAAAAGGTTAGTAGAATTAATTATACAAACAGCCAAAGAATTAACAAAAGAGGAGGTTAGCTACAAAGCACTTGAATTATTGACGCATAACAATAAGAACACAACCTTAAAAAATTTAGAATTTTATGAAAATGTAGATGCCTCTATTGATGAGTTATTAGTTTTTCCTTGTGTCGATAATACATACAGAAAGAAAAGCGAGGTCATTTATATTAGCGATGCCTTTTCTGAACTTATAATAAAAACTGAAAATCAAAGTCTTCTTCCACATTTATTAATTCCAAACAATAATACTGTAGATATTAAAAAGTTTGACCTAAAAATTTCCATCCCCACAAAATCATTAAATGAAATAAGCGCAAATATCAAAAATTTAGATGATAGAGCGGATTTGATATTTCAATTCCACGAGACTTTCAAGCATGAAACCCGGTTAGTCTTTCTTGTAGATAAAAACAACGAATTGGTTGGCCTTGAAGATGAGGTCTATACCCCAATATCACGAAACTTCAACATAAATATTCCAGATTATGTGAATATTAAATTTATTAATAATGAATTGTTTAAAAAATTGCTCATTAAGTTTGACATTAAATCTAATGAAAAAGCTCGTGATTTACAAAGAGTGTTAAAAGACATCACGAATATTCAAAGCTACGAGCCAGCTCAGATTTTACAAAAAATTATAACATCCACAAATAAAGAAATAAAAAAGGAAAACATCAATGTAATTAGAACTATTACATGACTTTCGGCCATTCAGATTAATAGTTGACTTTAGTTAGGATATAGTGTATATTGTTGCGTATGCTGAACGAAGCCATGTGCAACCATAAGATGAAGATTGTTGTCGATACGGGTGAC